>Ga0129333_10002001_pt1 | contig 18844 bp, 17 predicted proteins | sample CPB6_08_DNA_FD_94474 | JGI IMG/M metagenome (GOLD analysis project Ga0129333, IMG submission 94474) | Freshwater to marine salinity gradient microbial communities from Chesapeake Bay, USA - CPBay_Sum_0.6_0.8_DNA | ecosystem: Environmental > Aquatic > Marine > Coastal | place: USA: Chesapeake... | reverse complement strand
CTTGCTGGAATGGTAGACACAGTTAATGGATTCTTTGAGCATGTTAAGAATGTTCTCAATGCAATTACAATTACTATTCCTCCAGTAAAATTAAGTTTTGCTGCAAGTGGTACTGGACAAGATTCAAAGGGCAATAGTGTAAGTTGGAGTGTGTCTGGTTCTGGATCTACTAAAGAAGCATCAACTAAAATTAGTCCACTAGTAACATCTGTTGTTTCTGCACAGAAAAAGGCGTTTGGTGGAATGATTAGTTATAAGGGATCTAGAGAACGTGCCCCAGGAATGATGTTTGGTGGTAAGATGAAAAAGTATGCCATGGGTAGCTTTGTTCCAGGAATTGGATCAACTGATAAAGTTCCAGCATTATTAACTCCAGGAGAGTTTGTAGTAAGAAAGCCAGTAGCACAAGAAATAGCACCACTTCTTAATGCAGTAAATAGTAATGTATTTCCAAAGATGAATCTTGGTGGAGTTGTTCCAAGAGCAGCAAGCAGCTCAGATCCTTCAGTACAGTATAATTATAATGTTGAAGTAAATGTAGCAGGAACAAATGCCTCACCAGACGATATTGCAAATGCAGTAATATCAAAGATTAATACGGTAAATGATAGGCAAATTAGGAGCATTAAGATAAATGGCAACAGCTAATTATATTGCTGGTAGATGGAATCTCAGTCCATTAAAGGGCAGACCACAGGCTGTAGTATGGTCAAATAATTTTGGACAAAATTCCACATATTCTCCTACATCTTCTGCAAATTATTTATCATCTTCTGCTATATATACCGTGCCAACTGGTACGGAATTCAATGACTTTCTTATTCTTTCTGATGATAATAGATCAGAGTTAAAATTTTCTAAACAACGAATTGAAACACAACAAAGAATGATTAATGGTACTTTAAGAAATTATTTTGTTGCAGAAAAACTATCAATATCTTTTTCATGGGAAAATCTACCATCAAGATCTTTTAATAAAGACCCAAATTTTTCACCAACAACAGGGTTGGCAACTGCGGGAGAATTAGACAGGTTTACAAGTGATGGTGGTGCAGGAGGTGTAGAGATACTACATTGGTATGAAACTCATCCTGGACCATTTTGGATGTTGCTAGCCTATGATAGATATGATCAATTTGAAAATGTTCCATTACCAACAACAAAGTATCAATTCTTATCACAATATAATCAAATAGTTCAGGTTCAATTTAAAGACTTTAGTTATGATGTGGTAAAGCGTAGAAGTGTGCCTGGAAAACCAGCTTCTGGATTCGACTTCTGGAATATTAATTTATCACTTGAGGAAGTATAATGTGGACTGATCCTATTGTTGGTCATACAAAGCTAGAAGATTATGTAAAAACTTCACACACTTTGAACATTCAATCATTAGTTGTTGCTGAATGGAATATGAATGATTTTGAAGAAATTCTTGCATATGGAACATACAAGTGGAGACAGCTAGATTCTGCAAGTAGTAACTACTATAATCTTCCATTACAATTTACACTTAATGATGAAGGCAATTATTGGACAGATGGTGATCAGTCATTTTATACTTTTGCAGATTTTGTTCAAGATGATGATGAGCCAGTGTTATTTCAAACACAGGATGTAAATAGAGATTTATACTTTAGCCTCAAGGACTGCTTTAATTTATTTAGACCAAGATCTGGTATTAACAAGCTTCTTTATTTTGAAGGTAAGTATTTTGATGATATAAAAACTGCTAGGCGTCCTAGATATTACATAGCTTCTCGCTATGATAATTTTAAATATTGGAACTCATTTAGAAGAAAGGTAGAAAATGGGACAACAAAAGAGGTAGGTATATCTCAACTATCTACAACTAATACAAATGTTGGATATGTGATAGAAGATACCGCACCATTTGTTGTTTATAATAATCCAATTCCTGCTAATCGCATTGTTGTTAAAATGCAAACAAACCTGGCTGACTCAACATCAACAAGAAATATTAGGAATAAAGATGGGGAAACAATACAAGATCCACTACAAAATAGATCAAATTCATCTATACCACAAAGATGGAGAATAGAATATTTAGATCCAAAATCTAATACATGGATTAAAGCAATAGACTTTAATGAAAATTCTGTTCGTAGAGATGGATCACCAATTGTTAAGTGGGATGGGTATGTTGAATTATATTATGGAGTCATTGTTCCAGAAAAATATAGACCTTGGTTTCATCTTGTAGATTTTCTTGATAATGATAGCTATTTACCAGTCATGGGTATTCAAGATGGGGAGTCATATATTGTTGGAATGAACACCAACTCTCCAGGAACTTTATATGTATGGGATGCAGAGATTTCTGAATGGTACTCAGAAGTTGCAACATATGGCTTCTCACTACTTGAAGATGATGATACTAAAAAAATAGGTATTTTAAGAAGTTTAACAAATCCAAAATATTACACTCCAAATGGTGACGCATCAGTTTTTAGTGATCTTGTTTTCATTAAAGGTTTGAGAGTAGCAGTAGAAACAATGATTACTCCAAATACTACATTCGACTTAATTGAACTTTCTCCAAGATTAAAAGCAGATATTTCAGACTACACTGTATCGTTTGACTTTATCAAAACAATGGGAGATACAAATACTGAATTACCAGTGGGAACATTACTTGCATCTAATGGAAACATTACAATATTTAATCATGATGGTGCATTTACTGAAGGCAATCAGATTGTTTATGAAAATGGCAATATTGCAAATATAGATGGTAGCTTAGTATCAAATTATTTAAAACCAAATATTAAAATAGATTTTTATGAAGCAATTCTAAATGTTGATGGTTATGACAAATACATTCCTATTAAGTCAATGTATGTAGATGTAATGCCAATTTTTCCAGGTGGTCAAGAGCCAGTAGGCATAACACTACGAGATCAATTTTTTAAAATGGAAACAACCAAGGCACCATCAATATTTTTAACAGATACTTCGTTAACAACTGCTGTTTGTATCTTATTAGATAATATTGGATTCTCTAATTATGTATTCCTTGGTTTTGATGAAAATTATATAGAAGAAAATTTAAGCGTTACAGATCCTGTAATTCCTTATTTTTATATTGAGCCAGATATTTCAGTTGCAGAAGCTTTAATAAGGTTAGCAACATCTACACAAACAGCAATGTTTTTTGATGAGTACAACAATTTTGTTGTTATGCCTAAAGAATGGCTATTACCAAAAACTGGTGAAAGAGCAACAAATGTTACTTTGTATGGACAAGAAGATGGAGTTAATCTTCCAAATATTGTAACCATTAATCCAAGTCAAACTAAAGTTTTAAATGATGGGACAATAACATATTCAATTAAATATATTCAAAGAGAAGTTAAGTATATATCACAAAAAATGTATCTTGATGAAGATAAAACATATGTATATAAGCCAGTCATGCTATGGGAAGTTGGACAAGATAAAGAGACTAAAACATTTAATGAATCACAAAAGGGTGGCACTGGGTACGCTCTTGGTGCTGCTGCACTAAATTCAAATCTTACTGCCTCCGTTCCATATGTAGGTTATGATGCAGCAACAAATCAAAGAATTATTTTTAATAATATTATTGACTTAGGAGAAAGTGTTTACTGGCTACCTAGATTTCAAGGATACCTATATGCTAATGGGGAAATCATAAGATATGATGCAGTTGAATATGATATTAGTGGAACTGGAAAGATTTGGATATCTAGTAATCAAGAATATCAAAGATACTTTATTAATCTTCCATTTAATGGAAAAATATATCCAACGGGAAATGTAAGAATTTATGTAGAACCATTTTACGAAGAACAAACTGGAACATATGTAGGATCTACTCCACCAGTTGTTTATAAACTTGGAAATGTTAAAAAACATGGTAGGGGACAATTTAATACAGAAATAACAGAGCATATAGCTGGACTTCCACCATATTGGTCTGATGATGCTAACGTACGATCATGTTTAATGAAATCAGAATATATATTTACAACAACTCCAACAGAAAAAATAACTTATTCAGATGGATTCTTACCATTTCCAAATTCAGCATCGGTGGGAGTTACAAGTGGTTTATCAACTCTTTCTACAAGAAAGGGTACAATTAGAAACTTTTTAAGAAATTATAAGTATGACGATAGCAAACCAGAGGAATGGAAAAAACTTACATCAACTGGAACTCTACAATCATCTGCATTAGTATTTGTTGGACCATCAGATCAACAGTTTAATTCTGTTACAGAAGTTAGACCATATGAATATGAAACAGTTCCAGTAACCACTTGGGTTCCAGGTGGACCATGTTGGGTAACAACTGGATATGATGAGAATGGAAATCCTCAACAAGCTTTGTATGCAAACTGTGCTACACCAGTTACTTCAAATGTTACAAGAAAAAAGGCCACCCCATCTGGATATCAAGATAATGGTACTTATTGGTATAAAACTGGTGTAAATAATAAAAGAGATGTAATCTCATATGTCTATAAAAAATTTGATGGAGCATATAAGCACTTTGGTACAAGAATGCGTATTATTGGAAAACTTAAATCTAATAATAACGAACAAGCACCTAATAATGCAACAACATACTTCAATGTTCAAGTAGATAACTCATCTGAAACAGTAAATATTAGCGGTGGATCTGGAGGAATAGGAGTAGGAATTAATCCAAATACTAATACAGGATACTACTTTGAAATATGTAGTTTAACTTCAGACAATATTGAAAAATATAAAAAAGTAAACAAAGATACTAAAGAAGTTACTTCAGTAATACATAATATTATTTTTTATAAAATTGTTCCAGCAGCTAATGGATCTACAGCTATTCCTAAAAAACTTTGGGGAGGACTTGCAAAAATTATTGTTGATGATGGTAAATTTGTTGGTCAAGATAGAATTGGAATACAAGAAAGTCCAACAGTATACGACATTGCAGTTGAATACCAGGATATAGGAAATGTAAGAAGATTTTATCTATACATTAATAATTCATTAGCAGCATTTGTAGATGATGCAGATCCACTACCAATTTATACAAATGCCTGCCTATTTGTTCGTGGCTCGTCAGAAATTATGTTTGAGAATCTTTATGCATTACAAAATGTTTTGTCGTCAAATGCTAATGCGACAGTAGTAACAGAAGTACGATCAGATAATCAAGTTCAATCAAATCTTCCATCACCATTTGGACCACAAGAAATTAGATCGTCAGATGTTATGAGAAAGTATTCTTTGCCTGGATTTATTAAATCAACCTATTTAACTGACGTTGCTGCTCAAACATCGTCAAGATACAAGATGTATTATGAAGAATTTGGAACAATTATGCGTGAGTGTGCTTATTTTAATATAAGATATGACCAAGCATACCCAGCAATGTTTGCAACTATTGCAGCCACGTTTAATCAAGAACGCGGGTACACAGTCTCTGGATTTGCACCAAATGCTTACGGTGCAGAATTCTTAATATTTAATGCTACAGATAGAGCAATAGCTTTAGATGAAAAAACTGGAAATTATTTAAGAATATTAGGAGTTACCTTTACACAAAATATTACAGAAGAGCTAACTGTTGATGATTTTTATAAGGAAGTTTCTAGTTTCTCAGATCCATTAATTATAAATAGTGAAATACGTTCACCAATAGCTGCTGATAAAATTTACGAAACAGTAAAAAGAAGTAGAGCTAAGTATGGAAAAATGTCTTTTGAGTTGCAAGCACCATTTGTACAATCTAAAGATTCTGCATTTAAGTTAATGGAATGGTTATCAGAAAAGATATTAAGGCCAAGAAAAGTTCTTACATTAACCACATTTGGATTACCACACATTCAACTGGGAGATATTGTTAACTTAAATTACTATCTTCCAGAAGAAACATATTTTGTAGATAGGTCTACACAATTTGTTGTATCTGAAATAAATTATTCTAGGAATGAAAACGGAGTTTCATCAACAATGAAGGTGATTGAGGTATAATGGCTGATCCAGTTAAACTTCCAACAAGGGATGTAATAGCATTTGAAAAGGTTGATACATCTTTAGAAAACATTACTGCATTACTATTTGAAGAAATTGGTGGACTTGAATTATTAGATATTGCAAGAAGAGACACCATTGAAGGTCAGAATGCATATTATTCTATAATCTCTAATCTATCAGCAATAAAGAATAGATTTAATCCAACATCAATTATTATTGGTCAAAGACCAAACCAGTCGCTCTTTGATATTTTCACAATAGATTTAAATAACAGAATTCCAGGTGACGATTATTTGCAAAGCAATAACTTAGATAATTTTTATTACATTGATACAAATGGTGACCTTGTTATAGAACTAGAAAATATGAACTCAGATGAGATAATTGAGCTAGAAATAGCTACTGATGGTACAATTATTACAGGATTGAGTGAAAATGATTACTAATTCTGGTAAACAAATCATTGGAAAATTTTTATTGGGTCAAGCCCCTGAATTTGCTACTCATATTGCCGCTGGATGTGGAGCTAATTCACTTACTCCAACAGAAGAGTTGACTACACAAGAGATTATTGATAGTCAAAATAAGAAAACATTAGAATTTGAGTCATTTAGAGTTCCAATTCTTGCCAAAGGATTCGTTAAAGAAAATGGTATAGAAAAAATAGTTTTCAAAGCAGAGATGCCAACTGATCAAAGATATAAGATTACTGAGGTTGGATTCTTTCCAGCAGCTAACAACTCTCTTGCAGGATCGTTTGATAGTAAAAATCTATCTACATTTATTCCGACTGAGGTTTGGGTATTAAAGTCTACATCTGCATCAGCAGTTCCCACTATTCCATTCATTAACAGTGATGATGTTTTATCTAGTAATGATAAGGATATTACTATTAATGATATTGCAGCATTCATTGACTGCAATGCAGCAATCTTTGATGATGTGGTAAGAAAAAATAGAAATGAAACTCCAAGATTTTATAATAGAAGTTTAATGGTAACTGGAGATTCATCGTTTATTGACTCAACTTATACTATTTCAACACAAAACTCGTATGTTGAAAATGCTAATCTTGCTTTTAACTTTGGTCAGAATCTTCCAGATGATGAAATTAGACTAGCTGTTGCACTAATTAATGTTAATCGTGATGATAACTCTACTCCAAGTGCAGTAAGAGTTGTTCTAGAATTTGTTAATAATCAACCATCAACAAATGAAGCTAATGCTCCTAAAGCACGAGGAGTTATGACATTTGATCCATCAGTCAGTGGAAGGTACTATGTATTTAAAAAAGCAATATCTGCATTCCAAGAAGATGACGGATTCTCGTGGGCAAATGTTAATTTAACTAGAATTTATGTTTCAGCGGTTATTACAAGAACTAATACTGTTACTAATATTGGATTAAATTCAGCGTCAGTTGGAACAGTAGTTGTTTCTGGTGAGCATGGACTTTCTACTGGAATGAGATTTAATATTAGTAATATAGATTCTCCATTTCAATACTTTCAAGGTTCAAACTTTGTTGTAACCAGTGCAACATCAGATACAATTACATTTAATCACAACGTTAGTGCTAGTGTTCCATTTACTGCAAGTGTACCCTCTGGCACTATTACATATTTAGGTGGTAGTCCTAATCACAACATCATTCTTGATGGAATGAGATTTGAAAATATATCTACTGAAAATCCTCTGTATTCACTAGTTGGCTACGATATTTTGAAAGAGGAAAATGGTTGGCCAGTGGTCAAGGCAGAAAACTCTACCAACTTTATTGAATATAGGTTTGGTATAGGTGTAGACATTGGCTAAGTTTAGAATACCATTACCTAGCCTACCACCACCAAATGAAGATGGAAATCATTTATTTAGATTTAGAATAGCATCTGAAGATAAAACTAGAGTTTCCGCTTATTCAAATTTATATATTGTAAAAGCAAGTGGTCAGGTATATCCAGATATAAGTCAAGTAATAGGTCAAAACTATAAGGTAACAAAAACTGCTGGTGGGGCACTAACAATAGCATGGGAAATGCCAACAACATATAATTCTGGTGCATCAGCACAGCTTGACTATATTAGATCACAACCAATTCAAGATCTTATTGTAACTAGTAGTGTGGCAAACCTAGATGTTTCTGGAATTGTTCCTAACATATACAAGTATGAACAAATAGTTGGAAATATATACAAGTATAGATTTTTTAATCCAGTAAGCAGAATAGATGCCAACAAGGTTATTGGCAAATTACTGCTCCTTCCTGGGGTAATTTCAGCACAAATTAGCGAACCATCTGCTACAACATCACAAAAGCTTCATGATGAACAAACTAAGTGGGGTATTCTTGATGTAGATATATTTGTGAAATATTTTATATCTGCGTCTGCTGCTGCAAGTGCTCCATATGTATATTATGGTAGAACTAAAGAAAGTCAGATCTCTTTGCTTTTGGGTAGTACTGGATCAGCAAGAATGGTAGCCCAGGTAGCAAGTTATCCGCCAAAAGTTAATGATAAATTTAGATTATTTGATACTGGAAATGTTAACCTAGCTTAGCGATATTTCTGGTACAATATGCAAAGGAGTACATATGGCTACAGGAATCACAATACCAACTACTGGACAACCAATTGATGTAAAAATGATGAGTGAAATGGCTACTGCCATTAATAATCTTGCATCAACTGTTAATGCAAATCCAGCAGCAATAAGTAAAATTGATAATGGGACAGTAGATGGTCCTAAAGAAAGTAGAACAAGTAGTGTAAAATTTCATGCTTTTGTGCTACCAATTGCCGCTGGTAACAGAAAGGCTGGAGATACTATAGCATGGAATGCAAATTTAGATTTTACTTACACTCCAGTAGTTGTTGTAACAGCAGTGAGTAATACTGGAATTCTTCCTGAAAATGACGTTAATATTGTCATAAGGAACATTACACCCACAAGTGTTAGCGGAAATATTTTATTTAACAGAGATGGTAACGTTAACATAAGCCTCAATGTTATGGCAATGGGTATCAAACAGTAAGTTAATACTATGTTATCTTGTCAAAAATGCAAAGGAAGAGTCTTTGTTGATAGAGTAGAAGCATCTATCGACCACCTTGAAACTTATTGTATTATATGTGGATCAAGAAAAATATACCGTCCACCATCTAGGTTCGGAGGATCTGTACAATGGCTGCACGAAAAGGAAAGAACTCTACTCAAGACGTACAACGGACTGTAAAACCTAGTGCAAAAATATTCTTTATCAATAATGATCTTGTAAGAGTCCTATCAGCAAATAGAGGGCAAAATATTATCTATGTATTTAATTTAACAAAAAATAAAGAGCAGTCGATGCTATTATCAGATTTTAAAAAACATAGAAAACGAGCTTATACAGTCATTGATAGCTGTAGATTGCTTAATAAAAGTCCAAGTCAAATAAGGTTACATATTCGTAATGGTTTTATCAACCCTCCTAAAGGTATTCTTGCTGATGGTGAAAGATCTTATACAAGAAAATCCTATTATTCTGAAGATGATATTTTTGCAATTAGAAATGCTTTATCTACAATACATACTGGTAGACCTAGAAAAGATGGGAAGATATCGAATAGCATGTTGACCGAACAAGAGCTGCGTGCTAGAATGGGTGACGCACTAGTTCTGTACACAAGGACTAAAGATGGAGATTTTATTCCTGTGTGGGCAGAAGAAACTTACTAAGGAGAGCAATGTCAGAGAGAGCATCGGTAACAGTTAACCTTGGATACACCCTAAATATTGGTAACTTCCAGAGCCTACGAGTAGATCTTGGTTGCACTGACTATACTCGTAATGACGAGTCTGTGGATGATGCCATGGAGCGGGTATATAAGTTTGTAGAGGACAAGGTTATTGAGAAGATTGAGGCAGCAAAGAAGGAAATGAATGAGTGATCTCATTCAACAAGGACACACACTACTCAATTATTATATTTCAAGTTTTCAGGCACACTACAATGTTAGGCCACTAATTAATAAAAATACTGCTAAGTGGTCAGCACGAGATATTGTAGACTCGTTTGGACTTGATGAATGCAAGAAGGCAGTTGACTGGTACTTTGCTGTCAAGGACAATGGGCATGATTGGAATTGGTATTCCAATAATGTAGAGAGGCTTATCGTTGCTAGGAGGGCTAAGGAGCAAGATGATGAGCAGAGAAGGATTACGAGAATGAGGGCAAAGCAATGGCTAACATAGAAGATAAAGTTATTAGTGCTGTACTTAATGATAAGCAAGTTCATGTGCTTATGCAGGCTAATGTAGATAATTTATTCAAGACACATAGTGATATTTGGACATTCATTAAGGACTATGTTTCACAAAACGGTGCAGTTCCACCTAATCATATTATTGTTGATAAGTTTAGAGACTTTAGCCCACTAACAGATGTTGGTAGTACAAAGCACCACCTTGATGAATTGCGAGAGCACTACCTGAACGAAACTCTACGAAACATACTTAAGTCTAGTGCATTAGACTTACAAAACGGTAAACCAGTAGAAGCTTTAAATACACTTATTAGTCAGACCTCTGATCTTAAGAAGAGTACTGCTGATATCCGTGACCTTGATGTAATTGATATTGACGATGCCATTGCCTACTTTAATCATGTTCGTCAACTAAATGAGCGTGGAGATTTTGGAATCAGGACTGGTCTAAAGGGATTTGATGACTACCTGCCTTCTGGAATTGTTCCTGGTAACTTTGGCATTCTTCTTGCCTATCCTGCAATTGGTAAGAGTTGGTTGGCACTTTATCTTGCTGTGCAGGCGTGGAAGAATAACAGGAAGCCACTGTTTGTTTCTCTTGAGATGAGTGAGAGTGAGGTTCGTAATCGTGCCTATACAATTATGGGTGAAGGAAGATTCTCACATAGAAAGCTCAGTTCTGGAGAGGTAGATATTGAAGAGTTTGAAAGATGGGGTAAGCAAAACCTTGCAGATAAACCATCATTTCAAATCATATCTAATGATGGAATTGGTGATGTAACACCAGCAGTATTGCGGGGTAAGATCGACCAGTATAAGCCAGATATTGTATTTGTTGATTATATTCAGCTTATGCAATCTAATAATCGTACTGATAATGAAGTAGTAAAGATTAAGAACATCAGTCGTGAACTAAAGATTCTTGCTATCAGTGAGCAGGTTCCAATTATTGCTATTGCCTCAGCAACACCAGATGATGCTAGCGATATGCATAGTGTTCCTACTCTAGGTCAAGTTGCATGGTCAAAGCAGCTCTCGTACGACGCTGACTGGGTTCTAGCACTTGGTAGGCCAGCAAACAGCGACGTTATTGAAGCTGCTATGCGTAAGAATAGAAACGGAGCACTTGGAGAGTTTCTTGTTCTTACAGACTTTGATCATGGTAGATTTAAGACCAAGGATTTTGATGATGACTTTTAAAAGCTAGTATAATTATATTGTGTCATTCTCACATAAAACTATAAAAAGATTTTACTTAGATGGTGAGATTTATGACGAGTCTTTTATACCTAGATTAAAAGATCAATATATTGCAATGATAAAGTCATCAATGCAATCTAAAGGATATGTCGTCAGGTACGATATTGACCCTGACTTCACGATATCTTATAATGGTAAAACATTTGATTTTAAGTTGTCTGTCTATGGAGTATACGTTGGAAGGAAAAAGGCTGAGTGGATTTCGGGAATAGACAAAAATACGATAATAAGCAATACTACTCATCAGAACAAGTTAAGCGGGTATTGCAGTCCTGCGGCATAAATGTAGAGTTAGAGATTGACTCTGACTACATTATTTACTGTCCATATCATTCAAATTTTAGAACACCTGCTGCTGAAGTATCAAAAACATCTGGACACTTCTTTTGCTTTGGTTGTCAACAATCAGCAAATCTCATAGAACTTGTCAAGCACTGTTCTAATAGAACGTATTTTGAGGCATGTAGGCTGATCGACTCTAAAAAAGTAGATGTAGATATTTATTCAGAAATTGGTAGCACTCTCAGTAGGCCAGCAGAGTTTGTAGAGTTTGACTCCGATATGATAAACAATCTACACAATAACCTCAGGGAAAGTAAAGAGGCAAGAGAGTATCTTATTAATAGAGGTATCACTACTGACAGTATGAAGAAGTATACAATTGGATACTCTCTAAAAAGATTAATGGTTACTGTGCCTATCTACTCACCAGATGGAATGTGTGTTGGGTTTGTTGGTAGATCTATTCAAGGTAAAGAGTTCAGTAATTCACCCAAGCTGCCAAGAAGCAAAACGTTGTTTAACATACAAAGAGTAAAGTTTTCTAGTCAAGTATTTGTTGTTGAATCAACATTTGATGCAATAAGAATAGAGCAGGCTGGTAGACCAGCAGTTGCAACACTTGGATCTAATGTGTCTGGCAGTCAAATAGCATTGCTTAAAAAGTACTTTACTAGTATAATACTGTTGCCAGATAACGATGAGGCTGGTAAATCTCAGACAAGAAAGCTAACTGAGGCCATGCCAAACATCGTAACTGTTGGCACAGTACCACAAGAATATAAAGATATATCAGATATGAATGACAATGAACTACAAAATTTCATATATCAATTTGACAATATGGTTGAATATCTAATTAATATATAAGGAGAATATATGTCTATTTATAAGGGACTAAAAAGTATAGAAGAGAATATGGAAAAGGCTGGTCGTCCACAATCAAGTGGCCCTAAGGTACGTTGGCTTAAGCTTGATGACGGTCAGAGTGTGAAGATTCGTTTTGCTAATGAGCTTGACGAAGATTCAAAGCACTATGATACTAATCGTGGTGCAGCAATTGTTGTACGAGAGCATCAGAATCCCAAGGATTATAAGCGTAAGGCTGTCTGCACTATGGAGACAGAGGGACGAGACTGGGCAGAAGAGATGCACCGTAAAGATCCAAAGGCTGGATGGGGTGGTCGTTTGAGGTTCTACATTAACGTTCTAGTTGATGATGGAATTGAGGAACCATACATGGCGGTTTGGAGCACAGGTGTAAGTAAGTCTACTACCTTCAATACTATTCGTGAGTATGCAGTTGAGTCTGATGGTATTAGCAACATGCAATGGAAGCTAAAGCGTAATGGCAAGGGCATGGAAACAAACTATGTTTTGATTCCTGGACCCGCTGATACTGAACCATTTAATTGGTCAGCATATGAAGCATTTCCACTAGAGAATGCTGTTCGACACGTTCCATATTCTGAGCAGGAAGCTTTTTATATGGGATATGATAATCCATCAACCACAACAAATATTGAATGGTAATAAGCGTGATGGGGGGCAAATCTCACGATGCTCCCCATCACACCTAACATAAGGAGAATTTTGAATTACGCACCATTACACGTTCATACTGACATTGGCTCACTAATGGATGGTGTAGCCACACCAGAAGAGTATGCTGCTCGTGCTGCAAAGCTTGGTATGCCAGCTATTGCATGTACAGATCATGGATCATTATCAGCACATCGTAGATTTTATAGGGCGTGTAAGGATAACGGAGTAAAGCCTATTCTAGGAATGGAAGGGTATATCACCTTTGATAGATTCGATAGGCGTGATAAAGCAGAGCGTACTACTCCATTAGATCTTGTTTACAATCATATTATTATTCTGGCACAGAATGCTCAGGGTTTAGAGAATCTTAATCAACTAAATCAGATTGCATGGACAGAAGGTTTTTATAGGAAACCTCGTATCGACTTTGACGTTCTAGATAAGTATGGCGATGGTCTAATTATTTCATCAGCATGTATGTCTGGTTTGCTGAACAAGGCAATTGAATTAGAAGAGTTTGCTGCTGCTAAACAAAACCTTAAGTGGTTTATTGATAGGTTTGGTAGAGACAATTTTTATGTAGAGGTCATGCCACATAACATTGATGGTATGAATGAAAAACTTTTTGCATTAGCAAATGAGTTTGGAGTTAAGACTATTGTCACTCCAGACTGTCATCACTGTACCAAGGATCAAAAAGTAGTTCAGGAAATGATGTTGATTCTTAATACTCATACCAAGGTACAGAAGGACTCTACATATGAGAAGTCAACAGAGTTTAAGAATATGATGGAGCGGCTTGACTATCTATATGGTAAGGATAGGGCAATGTCGTTTAGAAGCTTTGATATTCACTTGCTTGACTATGATGAAATGCGTGAGTCAATGTCAAAAAGTATTGATAATGACTCATTCTATACCAATACACTAGCAATTGCTGATATGGTAGAAGATTATGAGATTAAAAGAAATCTTAATCTATTGCCAATCAAGGTAGATAATCCAGATAATACTTTAAGAAAGTATGCAGAATCTTGGCTACAGGCCAATAATTTGCATACTAATCAAGAGTATGTAGATAGAATGAACGAAGAGCTTGAGATTATCAAGGACAAAAACTTTGCTCCATACTTCCTAGTTGTTCACAATATGATTGACTGGGCCAAGTCTCAGGGCATTCTGGTTGGGCCAGGGCGTGGTTCTGCTGCTGGATCACTAGTATGTTACGCACTTGGTATTACAGAAATTGATCCAATCAAGTACGGTCTTTTGTTCTTTAGGTTTATCAATCCAGATCGTAATGACTTCCCCGATATTGACACAGATATTCAAGATAGTAGGAGAGAAGAAGTCAAGCACTATCTAGAAAAAGAGTATGGCAACGTTGCATCTATCGCTACATTTCTACAGTTTAAAGATAAGGGCGTAGTTCGTGACGTTGCTCGTGTTTTACATGTTCCACTTTCAGATGTAAACAGAGTCATGAAGTCTACAGAAACTTGGCAAGACTTTACAACAAGCCATTCAACAAAATGGTTTAGGGAAAAGTATCCAGAAGTTATGCAGTATGCTGAAAAGATTCGTGGTCGTATTCGTGGCACAGGTATTCATGCTGCTGGTGTTGTTACATCTAATGAGCCAATTGCTAAGTATGCTCCTATGGAAACTAGACTTCCTACAGGATCTAAAGAAAGAATTCCAGTTGTTGCAGTTGACATGGAAGAGGCAGCAGATATTGGACTGATTAAGATTGACGTTCTAGGTCTTAAAACACTAACTGTTATTCAAGACATTCTAAAGCTTATCAAAGAGCGTCATCATAAGACAATTGATCTACATTCAATTCTATTAGATGATAAAAATGTATTTAAGATGTTGTCAGATGGGTATACTAAGGGTGTATTTCAATGTGAAGCAAATCCATATACTAACCTGCTTATTAAAATGGGTGTAAGAAACTTCGATGAGCTTGTTGCTTCTAATGCACTCGTCCGTCCTGGTGCTATGAATACTATTGGTCGTGATTACATTGCAAGAAAGAATGGTAAGGCTACAATTGAGTATATTCATCCAGTAATGAAAGATGCACTAGAAGATACTTATGGGTGCGTGCTGTATCAAGAGCAGGTAATGATTGCCTGCAACCGCCTTGGTGGAATGAGTATGGCTGATGCAGATAAGGTTCGCAAGATTATTGGTAAGAAAAAAGACGCTAAAGAGTTTGATCAGTTTAAGAACGAGTTTATCAAGGGTGCATCAAAATATATTAGTCCTGCTCAGGCTGATCATTTGTGGACAGACTTTGAGGCACATGCTGGATATTCATTCAATAAGTCACATGCTGTTGCCTACTCCACTCTTTCTTATTGGACGGCATGGCTTAAGTATCATTATCCACTAGAGTTTATCTTTGCTATTCTAAACAATGAGAATGACAAAGATGCTAGAACAGGATACCTAATTGAGGCAAAGCGTATGGGTATTCCAGTCAAGCTTCCACATATCAATGAATCAGACATTGACTTCAAGATAGAAGGCAAGAGCATCAGGCTTGGCCTAGCATCAGTCAAGTGGATATCTGATGGTATAGCATCAAAGATTATTGAAAGACGACCATTCAAATCTTATAAAGAAGTAAAAGACTTTGGATTTGAAAAGGGCAGCGGAGTAAATACTCGTGCAGTTGAGGCGTTAAATGCAATAGGTGGACTCACCTTTGATGATAACCCAAAGGATGAGGAAAAAGTACGAAGCAATCTTTATGAGTATTTAAATCTACCTGAGTTCAATGTTCAGATACCAAATCATTACCTAGCATTTGTTGAGGATCTTGAGGACTTTGATGAGATGAAGTCTCATATCTTTATTGCAGTAGCAAAGAAGATCAAGAGAGCAATTGGATGGTCAAGAATAGATTTCATGGATAAGACAAAGATGGTTGGATTCTTTGATGAGCAGGAGACACAGATTGAAACTGGAAAGACATATCTTCTCCTTACAGCATCTAATCGGGTAGCTAGAGCAATACCTATTGATAAGTTAGATGAATATAAAGATGATCCACTTATCAAGTTCCTTAATTACAAAGAGTTACCATACGAACCTGATGAATATTATGTATTAACTCTAAGAAAGAATATTACAAAGACTGGTAAAAAATTAGCATATGTTACAGCAGCAGACTATAATAGAACATTGCATCCTGTTGTAGCATTTAGTGCAAAATTTGCTGATGCGTATATGATGTGTGAACCAGGAAAGGCAGTGAAAATGAAAATTATGATAATGAAGGATGGGACAACAATGTTAGAAGAGGTAAGCAATGCTAAATGATATTGACGATACATCGTTTACACTAAATGCTCATGCTCGTGAAAAGGGTTTTTGGGATGCTGATACAGAAGATAATAGAATTATTTTCTATCTAAAGCAATTGGCAATGGTACATAGTGAGGTATCAGAAGTTCTAGAAGCTATTCGTAAAGAAAAGGGACAAGATGTTGTAGTAGAAGAACTAGCAGATATTATTATTCGTGTTCTAGATCTTTATGGTGGTATGGCTACAGATCACTATGTTCAGGCATCGTTAGCTAAAACACTTAATAATAAGATTAATAAAAATCGTGAGCGTCCAAGAATGCATGGTGTACTAGCATGATCTTAGAGGATGTTCTATCACAGATAGATCCAAAGCTCAGAAAGAGCATTAGTGCTGCTAGCAAGGTAGAAGTAGAAAAGCAAAGAACACCTAGCGTAAGTCTAAACAATGGACTTGAGGGTGGCCTTGCTTATGGTAGGCAGATATTGATTTGGGGTAACAAGTCAGCAGGTAAGTCATCTTTTTGTCAGCAACTTATTGGTATGGCACAGAAAGATGGTAAGGTAGCGGCATGGATAGATGCAGAGCAGTCATTTGATCCAACCTGGGCTACTGCACTTGGTGTAGATGTAGATAATCTTATTTACTCTGGTGCTAGAACTGTTAATGAAATGGTTGATGTTGGCACTCAACTTATGAGTGCTGGTGTAGATATCATTGTTGTAGATAGCATCTCTGCACTACTTCCCGCTATTTATTTTGAAAAGGATTCAACAGAGTTAAAGCAGCTTGAGAATACTAAGCAGATTGGTGCAGAAGCTAGAGATATGACTAATGCTGTCAAGATGCTTAACTATGCAAATAATCAAAAGAAGCAAACATTGCTTATCTTTATTTCTCAACAAAGAAATCAAATCAGTGCAACCTATGTTAGTCATGGACCTACTGGTGGTCACGCTGTTAAATTCTTTTCTAGTACAGTAATTAAATTGTGGTCATCTGAGTCTGATAATCAATCTATTAAAGAGAAGATTGCTATTGGAGATAAGCTAATTGAGAAACGAGTAGGTAGAAGTGTGTCATGGAATATAGATTTCAATAAGACTGGTCCAAACTTTGGTTCTGGACAGTATGACTTCTATTTTGCAGGAGACAGAATTGGTATTGACAATGTTGCAGAAGTTGTTGATATTGCAGAAATGCATGGCAAGATAGAAAGAAATGGTGCATGGTACACAGTACTTGGAGAACGATTCCAGGGTAGGGCAAAGGTCATTGAGTGGCTAAGAAATAATCCAGAGAGAGTAGAAGAACTTGTCGTCGTCTAGATATGAAGTAATGAATGGACAATTTACTTGTCAGCAGTGCAGCAAAAACAGCACAAGTGCAAGATTTTATAAGTCATTACTAGAGCTAACATGGAAGTGTAAATTCTGTGAACATGTTTCTACAGTAAGCATCTTCAAGGAAAAGGGTTATTAATGAGTGAACGCTCAGAACTTAAAAGAATTGGAGCCAAGGCTCATAAAAATTCTGGTAGAGGTATGACAAAAGCTGACGGAAGCTTAGATAAATATGTAGTTGATGTAAAAGAATATTCAAAAAGCTTCTCTGTCAATCAAGATGTATGGGCAAAGATAGTCACAGATACCTTGAGAGTAGATCCAGAAAAGTCTCCTGTCATTATGTTAGTTCTTGGAGAAACTAAGAAAGTTAGGCTTGCTATAATTGAGTGGAATGAATTTGAATTGCTACGAGAGATAAGAGAGAAAAATGAGTGATAAGAGTACGCTAGAGGCTGTTGACGGTTTATATAAGATTGCAGATTACATGAAAGATGAAGAGCTAACTAAGGCACTAGAGTTTATCGCCAAGCTAATTCTTAAGCCAGATATACCATTTAATATTGCATCTGTAGAGATTGTAAGAATGCAATCAATTGCAGCAAAGTTAGCACTAGAAGCATCATGGATGACTAACGTTGATAAAAGTGATCGTTCAAAGAAGAATCTTTACTACACTGCTGCTGCTGAAATAGATAAGGTTGTTGCTTCACTAAAATATTTGGTGAGGTCATAATGGCTGCTAAAGTAATGAAAAAGATTCTCAATAAGAGTGCGGATATCGTTGAAGATATTAATAGCTTCCTTGAGGAAGAGATTGAACACTATAGTAATGATGAGTTTT
>Ga0129333_10002000_pt1 | contig 18845 bp, 27 predicted proteins | sample CPB6_08_DNA_FD_94474 | JGI IMG/M metagenome (GOLD analysis project Ga0129333, IMG submission 94474) | Freshwater to marine salinity gradient microbial communities from Chesapeake Bay, USA - CPBay_Sum_0.6_0.8_DNA | ecosystem: Environmental > Aquatic > Marine > Coastal | place: USA: Chesapeake... | reverse complement strand
TCGGCATCCTCGTGATTGGGATACAAACTGGAAATGTATTGATACACCCAGTCGGTGTGACCGTGAATTTCAAAGTTTTGAACGTCAGAGTATGTCTCAACAAACTCTTCGCAATCGCGAAGAGTTCCGGGTTGAATTGCATCTACAGCCACACCTTTGATGGTGCGATGCGATGCTGTTGCGTTTTTGCTTGGGACATAAAGAGTTGGTTGAAATGCAACTCGTTGTTCGACGCGTTTGCCGTTTTCATATCCACGATACAAAATATTGTTACCGCTAGACTGAACGTTCGTGTAAAATGTATTCATATAAAAAGCCACCTGTCGGGTACGATCCGACGACCTATGCTTTACAAAAGCATCGCTCTACCAACTGAGCTAAGGTGGCTAAAAATTACCAAGTTGTGTTACTATCGCAACGGAATTCTTTGCGATCTTTGATGAACGACGCAAACAACACAGCATAGTTGATCACATCAACGATTGTGTCTTCGAGACTTTCGTCTTTGACTTGAAACACACCCGTCTCGACAAACGAACTGAGACGACTCATCTTGTCGGTCATGCGCACAAGAAAACCTTGTTCGGTGGTACAAATACCCATCGCTTCGCATCGGGTGAAATTAGCAAATGGTTCATCGCCACCCGAGCCAGCATAGTCTGCATTCTTTCGACGCATCAATTCAAGAGCCGTCTTGCACAAAGCTTCGTGATTCTTCAACAGTTCATCGCGAGTCATAATGTTCCTTTCACTGTTTACCGGTGCTACCAAATCCACCCGAACGATCGGTTTTTGGTGATGGTCGTTCGTTAATCAACTCGATATTGTATTCAGGTAGCTTGACCAATTCCAACTGTGCAATACGATCTCCATGATCGATTCTCACTTCTGTTTGGCTCGAATTGCAAATTGAAATATAAAGTTGTTCAACATAATCCCAATCGATCACACCTTCGCAGTTGGAAAGCGTCAATCCCGTCTTGAACGACAGCCCCGAACGAGGATGCACACGAACCGAATACCCACGCGGAATGTCCAGCACAATTCCTGTTGGAACAAGTGCTCGATCGCCTGGATTTAAAACGGTGTGAAATTTATCGCCGGTAAAAAGTTGAAATGCCATATATTGCATTTCTTTGTTGGTCTTGTCGTAAACTTTAAACAAACGCTCGTGTGTTCCAAAATATGCACGAACATCCACACAAGCCGAGCCGCGTGTTGCAAACTTCAAATCTTCAACATCGCCGTAAAGTTTATGATATTTAAGAACAGCATTTTTAACAAAATTCAATTCACTCATGATATATTCTCCTAATTTTTGGCTGCGTCTTTCAACGCAGCCAAATTGTTATTGAATTTCAATTCGCGTTTCCAGCTTTTTGCTGAGCGGAAGATCCAAACGAATTGTCAAAATACCATCTTCAAGTTTGGCACTATGCACAACATATTTTTCACCCACGCGAAATTGACGCACAAAATCACGCTTGGCGATTCCGCGATAACCATTTACTGGTGTGTTGTTTTGCTTTTGACCCTTGACGGTCAGCACGTTGTTTTCAAGATGCACTTCCAAATCGGTTTTCTTGAAACCAGCTACCGCAAGTTCCACATACGTGGTTTCGGCTACATCTTGTTGCGTGGGTTTTACCGACCACACGTTGAACGGTGGATACGATGAGTTGTCTTTGGAAGCCAGTACCACTTCCAATTCTTTGAACAAATCATCGTAACCAATAAACGAACGAAACAGCGGACTATTAAAAACCAAATCCATATTTGCCTCCTTATAAAGCAAGGTTTGTGATGCGAGTCCCCAATCGGGCAACTCACTATTATATAGTAGTTTTTGGTTTAAAAATCTCGCAGTTCTCGTCGAGAACTTCTGCGATCTTGTTCGGGTGTCGGGCGACCACCATAAGTAGCGGAACGTGGTTTACCAACCATTCGTTCACGCTCGAGACGTTGCTGTCGAGCAACTTTCGCCGCAGCCGATAAAAAATCTTGAACAGAGTCTTTCTTTTTGCCTTCGAGCACAAATTGCTTGAAACTGATCATTGTTGCCTCACTCGTCTTTTCGGCGATTTTGATCGCCAATGATTGCGCCGCCAACACCACCAATAATGGCACCAGCAGCCGCTCCTTTGCCCATATCGCCCGTCAGCGAGCCGATACCCATTCCAGCCAGCGCACCAAGGGCTGCGCCGCTCAATCCACCCTGAACCGCATTGTTGCAACCACCAACAAACAGAAGACAACCAAGACAAGCAATCTTAATCGAATTCATTTTCATTTTTTTCATTTTTAATTTTCTTTCCGATATTGTACTTGGGAACCAGCTTCCATTCGGATTTTTCTTTGTAATTGAGCACCTTGATGGTGTTCATCAAAGCAACTGGTTCTTCGGTCTTTGTTTGATCTACTATATTAATCAAACCCCAATCTTCAAGCAAATTTGTGATGGTATTTCTGCGAGCCAAATCTTCTTCATCAAACGTAATATCGTGGCCATCCAATCCAAACAATTCTTTGAAGTGAACAATATAATATTTACCACGTTTGTGAAGTATATGACACGATTGATAAAGCGTGTTGTCTTTGCGACTAGCCACACCGATACGCGTAAGGGTTTCTTTTATTTTTAAGAAATTTTGCGCGTCGGTTAAAGTGACTTCCACCAAACTCTCTAAACCTTTAAATTGTGTATTCATTTTTATAATCCTAAAACGTCCAGTTTCAAGATTATTTATAAATACCAATTACTTACCGTTCATGTGCTGCCACTCTTTTAAGATTTTTTCAACATCTTGTGGTTTCAAAATCTTTAATGTTTGGCGTGCACGGGCTTCGCTGTAACCAAAAATGGCTTTGATTGCATCCACTTCCAATTGATTGCTTTGTTCGGGTTTGTGCCATTTTGAGTAACGCTTCTTTTTGGTTGCGCTATAAAACAAATAATCGTACTGCATCCGCTTGTCGAGGTGATTATTTGTGTTCATTGCATTTGCCAAAAATACCGTATCGGCAAAATTGCTTAAACTTCTGTTGGTAAGATACGGATTGTAATCGCGCTCTTCAAGAGGATCGCCGTTCATCATTGGAGTCTTTGATGAAGTTATCGAATTTACATAATCAAAAGGGTTCATATTTTTATTCTTCAAAAAACATCGGGTGATCTTTTGCGCGCATATTTATAATGAACTTTACGGGAAAATATTCGTAATTGTTTGTTTGAACATTATAAAAAGATTTTAACAAAAATGTATCAAACAAATTTTCACCAAACACACGATCGATCAAAGGAGCTTCTACAAAATCTTTTGTGATTTCAATTTTTCTATATTGCAACTCTGCAGATTTTGTGCTTCCATCCGAAGTTTCATATTCTACAATCAAAGTGTTTGGATAGATTTTCTTTAAAAGTTTTTCTACCCACTTGGCGATAAATTGCTGTTCGGCATAATCAACATTCAAACGCTCCAACGGAGACATTTTACCGCTGGTGGTGAATCTGATAAATTTTGAAGAATTGAATATGTAGTTTTTTCTTTGCTGAAGAAAATTTTTGCGCAAAGCATGACCTTCACGAACATAAGAATTGTAGTTGTATTTTTTCTTTAATTTTTTATATTCGGAAATACAGTCGGCTAATTGCTTTTGATCCACATTATCGAGAGGGTAGATGTATCCGTACATTCCCGAACTGGGATTGTTCAAAAAGCTTTCGATATTTTTTTCATCGATATTGATTGTTCTGAAAACAGTTTTAATTTCTTCGGTGAAATTTTTGATCTGATACTTTTCATTCAATTGTTGAACTTGTGACGACAGATCGTTGAAATTGTCTTTTTTCTGTTTCATCATAATTATTTATCTAAATTGAGCGTTCATCATGATCTCTGCCATGCATGCAGCCATACAAATTTCATGATCTGCGCTAAAAGCCATACGGTATTGATATTCTGCGAGAATCAAAACAACACTGGGAATTGAAGATTTATCAATCTGTTCGTTGAGTTCATCATAAATTTTTCTGAAAAATTTAGAGTGGTCGATGTCGCTGTTTGCAGCGACCCATTTTCTAACTTCGCTGAAATTCTTACTTTTCATGTGAGCGAATAACTCGGCATACGTGCTGTCTTTGATGCTAGATAAAATACCCGAGTCGATTTTGCCCGATACGCTGTATCGCTGAAGCTCGTTGATGATTCTTCTAAAATCCGGAAAAAATTGCATCACCACTTCGGCAACAACTTTGCGATCGTACGGAATCTTTTCGTTGTCGAGAATCGATGAAACTCTGGCCATCACAGCCGCAGCCATTTGCGGTTTCTCTTTGTTGGGAATATTAAATTCCACAATCGAGCAACGCGAATGCAAAGGTTCGATGATTCTGTTTTTGAAATTGCAAGTAAAAATAAATCTGCAGTTGCTGCTGAATTCTTCGATGAAACCACGCAAAGCTGGCTGAGTGCTTTGCGGATTCAAATAGTCGGCTTCGTCTAAGATAACAACTTTTCTGTTGCCGCTCAACGAAACTGCGCTGGCGAAATTGCGAACGGTTGTTCGCAAAGTATCGATGTTTCCGTTTTCGCTTGCGTTCAGAAAGATATGATCCAGATTCATCTGCTGGCAAAGAGCACGAGCAACGGTAGTTTTGCCGCAGCCGGGTCCTCCGCACAACAAAAGATTTTGAATCTCGTTGGACTTTACAATATTGTGAAACGTGTTGCGTATCGATTCGGGCAACACGCAATCTTCAATCTTGTGAGGTCTGTATTTTTCAACCCACAATAAATTTTGAATACTCATTTTTTAGTTCCAACGACTGTCGAGTTCGAGGCTGATCCAATAACGAATGTTGCTGTTGTTGTTTGAAAATTCACTGATGTTTTTGTTGCTCACACGAACGCTGTAATCTCCAGCGATAAGCTTGAGATTTTCTGTTTTGAGATACGCAACGCAATTGATGTTGTTTTTGTTGTCGCCAACATTCACCGCATACTGGTGACTTGTGTCGTCGCGCTTGTCGCTCACTCGAAGATCGATCGAACCTTCGTTTCCGACGATCGCAAGATCGGGTGCCTGCAACACTGCGCTAGCACGAAGCAATTCATTGAAATCCTTGGTGTTCAAATTGAATTCAATTTGATGCGCTGGCATGTTGAAATTCTTGGGAGGATTGGTGAGCAGCGAAGAATCGCTATAAAAATAGTTGATTTTTGCGTTGCTGCTTGTGCTGCTGATGCTCACGTGTTTTTCGTTGAAAGTAAATTCGGGATCCTTAAACAAACTGATGGTAGCCAAAAACTTATTGAGATCGTAAATTCCAAATTCACAATCAAAAGTCTCGGCTACTTTTGCTTCGGCGAAAATATTTCGGCTTGCCGAAAGCGTGCGCAAAATGTTTCCAGGCTTTACAACAATGTTGCTGTTGATGCCAGCGAAATTCTTCAAAACGTTCAAAGTATCATTGCTAATTTTCATAATGTCTCCTAAAGAAAAACCCGCCAGAGTGTGCTGCACAAGGCTCGCATGGCGGGTTTGCTTGCATACTATATTGTATGCGTTCAGATGTATCTTTCTACCAGTGATCGAATGCTTTTCTTGTCGCCAGCATTTTCCAATTCGTGAATAAGACTTTCACGATTGTTGTTGACGTTGATTCGATCAAACACCGAAGAAATGCTGCGTTCGGTTTCTTCGAATCGGCGATTGAACGAAGAGTCATAAATGCTGAATCGCTCGTTCATTGAATCGAAAGTGTTTTCAAAACGTTGGCGAATATCGCTATCGGTTTCGTTGCGAAAACGCTGCATTTCGGTTTCGATATCACGACGAAGCTTGTCGGCATCTTGACGCATCTTGAGCAACTGTTGCGACATCAAACCGTACACAATCATACAACCCAAAAATGTACCAAACAAAGCAATCCAAAGTGTCACCAAATCCATAATATAGTCTCCCTAAAAATTAATACTTGTCGATAACCTTCTTGACTTCAGCTTCGCCCTTGGCAGCGGCAGCAAGAACTTCGCTACGAATCTTGGCGATAGTGTTCTTGTTGTTCTTGCTGAGAAGAACAACAGCCAAAGCACCAACAATCAAACCACCTAAAAATGCAAACCAAATCATACGTATCTCCTTATAAAGAAAAACCGTCTACTATTATATAGACGGTAGACGGTTTTTCTAGTTGTGTTTAAAAATTAATTATTTTTTACGTTTTCCGCCGTACTTTTTCCACATAGCTGCGGCTGCTACACGCTTGCCAGCTTCTTCGCTACCGTACTGTTCGGCTGCTTTCTTTGCAACCTTTTTAAAACCTTTTCCTTTTTTACCAATGTCTTCGCCCGCTTGAATTTTCTTGGCAAGACGCTTGCGTCCTGCTGCGGTGCCGTACTTGGCGCGTTCGTCGATCAACATGTTCACGTATTGTGATTGTTCTTCGTCGAGCGTTTGCATAAATTCGTTGAGTTGATCCACATCAAGCGATGTGACGTATTCGACAATATCGTCTTCGCCTTGGTTTGGTGCTTCAACTTGCATCATGTCGTTCTTGATGTTTTCGATTGCCGAGTGTGCATGATAATCGAGTGCATCGCGCACCACGCTCGAGAAATCCAAAACATCGCCGTTGATGGCAGCCTGCACAAAAGTGTTTTCAACAATTTGTGGTTGATCGTTTTCGTAAGAGCTGTTTACATTTTGTTTCACTTCTTGTCCAACCTTTCTTGCTGCGGCACCCGAACCTTTTGGCATTTTAAGACCTTGAAGTGCGGTGGCAAGTGCTCCAAATCCGCGTCCTGTAGAAGGTGGCTTTTTGGATTTGCCTTGTCCGCGCACGCCAGAACCAACACCTTTGGCAACAACTGTACTTTCATCATCGCTAGTTTTCTTCACGGAACCTGGATCGGCACTTCCTTGCATCGGCTTGGCTGCAGCATAACGAACGTTTCCTTCTTCGTCGGTACCAGCACCGCGTTCGATTTCGCGCTTGGTGCGCCGTTCATCTTCGGCTCGCATTTGTTCTCTGGAAACGCCTCTTATTTTTGCTGCAACATTTTGTGCAACTTCTGGTTGTGCTTCTTGTGCAGCACGAATGTCACGCTCTTGTTGCGGCGTCAACTCTTGACCAGCAGCTGCTGCTTGTTTCATAAACAAAAGATGACGCGCAGCGGTCATTGGATTGATTTTTGCTTCTTGCAAATACTCGAATGCCGCTTGAATCAATTCGAGTTGTTGTTCGTCGAGTTGATCCATAAAAGCATCGAGTTGTTGATCGTTGTATGTGCTGATTTCTTCTACGATCGACAAAAGATTTTCAAGATCGTACTGATCGCCAGCGGCGATGTTTTGAGGAGCGTTCATATTTTCACCTGTATCCTTGTTGTTAATTTTAGCGAGTTTAGGATTGATTTCATCGGCTTGGCGACGACCACCTGTTGACACTTGTTTTGATTTGCCACGATAGTCGCGCACCGTTCGGTTGCGTTCTTCGGTTCCACCTTTAACACGATCAAAAAAACGATCTATTGTTTCGGGCGACAAAACAAATTTGCTTTTGTTGCCTTGTGGTAAAAAAAGCATGCTTTTGCCAGCTTGACCTTCGTACGGTTCGCTGCTTTTGGCGGGCATGCCCGGTTCCACTTGCAGTTTGTCGCCACCACCCAATTCTACGGTGGCACGCTTGGTGCCCTCCCAGTTTATTTTCATCGGGTGCTTGGTTGTGGTTGGTGTGTATTTCTTTTTGCCCATAATAGATACCTTTGATTAGAAAATCAAAAGTATTTATAATGACAGCAGTTTAGTTCCACAAACGATGGTGTATTTTTGTTAAATCCATCAAATTCTTGATTTTGACGCGTTCAAAATCTTGTTCGCGAACCACATGCATTGCTCGTTCGCGCGCAAGCAAATCTTGATCCACGCCTTCAAATTTCATTTGGTAGTTGCCGTTTGGCAACGGCACCGAACGTACGTTCATTTGTTGCAACAAACGGGCGTACGTAGGGCTGTGTGCGACCGGCTCGTTCCAATCCGTCTGCACGTACCATCGGTACAGTCGCAACATCGTTTGATGATCCGCAATTTGTTCGCGCAAAAAAGCCGTTTCGCGATCGGTTTGCTGTTGATCAGCCATGCGCACAAGACTGGCGGTGTAACGTTCGAGTCCCGCCAGTCCATCCATCTCTTGTTCCACAAAATCCACAAGAATCGTGAAACATGCATGAAAAAATAAATGATCACGATCAACCCACGGCAATTCGGGTTGAATGTTGCGTACCACCAATCGGTTGCACGGAGCAAACCATTTACGTGCAAACGCAGTCAAAGAATTCCATAATAATTTCATATTTTTCTCATCTTATTAATCGATTGACAAATTTGGATAAAATGAATTAATAATTTTTTGCAACTGATTACGGGTGTATAATTTTCCTGCAAAAAATACCATTTCTCCATTAAACGAACCTGACGATGCAATAACACTTGTAGAATCAGAAAAATTATTCATAGCAGCCAATTGAGTTCCTAAAAATTGCACATCTAAAACTGTACTTGGATGTGTTGATCCTTCGGTTGCATCGTCTCCTGTCATCAAACGTCCGAATGCACTTATGTATCTGGAAAACAAGTATGCGGTGTGTGCCACGCCAGTTGTTATACCAGCGTATTGCATTACTGCCGCATAATCGTATTTATTGCCATAATCGCTTTTATCTAGTACAGTTTCACCCTGAAATTCTGGTCCAGTCGAATAAAGAACAATATTTGTAGATGGTGTGTCGGTTTTCACGAGATTGACAAAATCAATATAATTATTGATTGCGGTGCTGTTGGCATTGCCTTGATCGGCTGTAAGCAACACAATAACATCAAGATCCATCAATTCAAACAAACGTTCGTTGAGGCTAACTCCTGTGCTGTCTTCGATTCTTGGCCAACGTGCACCCTGAATACGAACACCGCAACCGCTTCGACCAACTGGAACCACAAACACACCGTTACGAACTGTGTTTCGGAATTCCAAACCCCACAATAACAAACCATCACCGCTTGTTGCTGCTTCGATTTCAATACCACGCCATTTACCACCAGCCGCTTCATCGGCTGCAAATTGAGCAGTAACAGTTTTTAGTATTTCATCCGATTTGACGAATGTTACTTTATCGCCAACAATTGGTGCTTGGCGCGGCAACCATTCGTAAGTGACAGAGCATGTACTAGTTCCTTTTCCGCCAACGCTTCTAACAATCCATGCTTCGTTGTACACATTAGATACATCCGAAGAATCGTAAAGTTGCATCATATCGCCAGTGCCGAGCGAACTGAATCCGTTGTTACTGTCGTCAAAGCGAACCGCACCGTAAACAGTTTGAACATCTTGCGAGCTTTGCGTTGCTGCAGTTATGCCCGTTATGGCTTTCAAAGAAGGTGGTGCAAAACTGCTGCTTGCACCCATACCCGGAATACCGGTGATGCTTGTGCTGGAATCGGCAGTGGCTGATTGCGAACCAGCAACCACTTTGTATGCATTTGCAATTCTAGAACTGCTTGGATGATTCAAAAGATGCAATTTTACATCCAACGGATCTCCGGTGGTTAATCCAGTTTCGGGACGTATCATGATACGATATTTACATCCCGGTGTCAAACGAACCGCACAACCGTTGCCACGATAATTATTTGCGTCGGCACCATTAGATGGAACCGTTGTTGCTTGACGACTTACAAGTGTGAATCTTGATCCAAGTGTGCTGTTGGCCATGCTTGTCAACCCATTTTTAAATGTGGTTGATGATGCAGTTGCACCGCTGGTTAATGTCAACATTAAAAGTTCTGTAGAACAATCCGGACCGTACGCACCTTCCAAAGCAGCGTTTGCAAAAGCACCGTTACTCACGGTGCTCCACAAACATGTTGGTATTGGATACAAACCACCAATAATATGTCCATTGTTCCACAATCCGGCTTGGCCAATTATACCCATATCCGCTACGTTTGTCATCATAGTACGATTGACGAACGTACCGTCGCTCAATCTCAAATTGTATAATGCCGGATACACGGCTCGAGAGTTTGCATGAAATCCAACGCGCAATTGACCACTACCAGTTGCGCTTGATATCCAATCGGCTAATTTTTTATAATTGCTTGCAGTTGGTCCGGTGGCAGCAAGTGAAAAAGTAAATCCAGCGGGAACACCAAAATCTCCGCCCACTGTTGTGTCGCTGGGATCTGGATAGTCGGTTGGCAACGGAAAAGTTATTCCAGCATCAACACCATACAGATAAGGATTTACGCTTGTGAGCGAACCAACAATTGTACATCCGCGTGCGATGCTGTGTGCGTTTGCAAAAATTGCAACGTTGCCCGAATCGAATGTGGCCAAGTTGCTAGAGTTTGCTGTTTTGCCAGCACGTGCATCCGCAGCGGAGCTGTATGCGGAACCCGCATAATAATTGGTTGCCCAACGACAACCGGTTGTTCCGTTGAAACTATCGTATGAAATGTGTCCTTGCAAACCAAGATTGTTGGCAAGAACTTTTATGTCGGTTGAAAGTTCACCTTCGTGTGTGAGACCATCCGCAAAAAACACACCCGTTAAAATTGATGGTATGCAAATGCCTTTGGCGTTCAAATATCCCACTGCATTATACAAAGATTTTGCACCAATTGCGGCGTACACAGGCTTGCCGGTGCTGGATGCTGTTGTTGCATCAACTGCAACCGACACGGTTGTTGTGTTGGTGTATGGATCGAACACCGTAAGATACACATAATTTGTGGATGCATTGTATGTAAAAGTTACGAGGAGCCATTTGTTGACAGGCGTTGGCACCACAACATCGGTGGCAACGTCTACTTGATCCAAAAAGCTAACATTGAAAGTGTAATTGTTGCTACCATCACAATTCAAATACAAACCAAAGTGAGGCGTACTGTTGTTGACGTATGTTTCCCAAATCACAAAATCACCAGCACTACCATCATGTTCGCAGAAATACCAACACGAAAAAGTAACATCGGTCAACGGATTACCTGGATCGCATTCGAATGCTGCCGTTAGCGATGAACTGAAAGGTATTGCGCTGATGTTTTGAGCTGCTGGATTTGTGTTCGTAATTCTAAACGCCATACGTTCCTCTTAAATAAAAACATCCGGATAAAAAGCTCTTAATATTTGCTCGTATTGTTGACGCGTGTAAAGTTTTCCCGAAAAGTAAAAATAATTGCTCGATGAAGGCGAAGAGATGTTGCTGGAACTTGCCGATTCGCTCGCCGAATCGGCAATCAAACTTTCGATTACGCTCAACCAAAAATCTGCGGCTTGAACACCCGAAGATGATGCGTTGGTGCGATCAAAACCAGATTCAAACACCAAAAAGTCGGTAATATTATGTGTTTTGATACACCATTTGATCAAATCAACATTGTATTGCAAATTAATCATTGTGCCGTATGTGGGTATGCTGATGTGTGTATTTTTGAAAGCAGGAATCGCAAACGAAGTCAAACCGTTCAAGTCGGCATAAAGAGTGCTTGTTTGCGTTCCAGTCAAACTAAAAATTTGTGTTTGTGTGTATGTTTCACTTACGTTACCAATCCAAGGAATGATTGGTTTGCTGGCGTTATCGGTGAATTTGTTGAGCGAAGATCGTGTGTTGTTCACCAAGTGTTTGGCGTGATTCAAAGAATAATCTATAAAGTCGGTTATGTTGGCTCCGGTGTAACCTTGAGCCGTACCACCACCCTGCATTGCAGTCATGCCAACCGAACCGCAACGCTGCAAAAATCCAACATAGTCTGCCAAAGCAGCACCTTGCGAATACAATCCGCTGTCGGTTCCGATGCGATTGAGCGAGCTGGTTCCGTATGCTCCCGAATAATTTTTGTACAGCGGACTTGATGCAACGGTTCCGCTGGCGGGCAACCATTGCTGCGGATCCGCGTTGATTTGCAAATACAACACCGGGCACGAATAATCGAGCGGAAATGTTCCGGTTACACTCGATGCGTGTCCGGTTGCGTTTCCAGTGCACGACACGTCGCACGTATAAATCCACTGCGGAAATTTTCCGCTCAAAATGGGATATTCGCGCGTGCTGGCAACCATTTCGTAGTTGCCGATCAACATCAATTCGTTGTGCCAAGTTTGCCAACTGGTTGCTATCAAATGTTGTTTGTGACGCTGCAAAAACGAATTGATAAACATCATGTAGTTGGGCGCATAGTTGATGCTGTTGACGCGTTGCGAAAATATCACATCCACGTACGCATCGCTGGTGATGGTCAACGATCCACGATTGTCGGGACCCGTGATGGTGATCGCAAACGAATGTTGATTTGCGCCACGAAACGCCTCGCTGGTGCTGCCGGTTGCGCCCCAAATTTGCTTGAGCGTGTAGCGACCATCAAAAAATCCGTATGTGTTGACGCGCGCATCGTTTAAATTTTGAAAAAACGCTCCAATTTCCGCACCAGCCACACCGTTGTCGAGCCACCATATGGGACTGCTGGTTCGATAACCAACTTCGTTGTCGTACGCCAACAACGATGGTGTGGTGATTGCGGGTCGATTGCCGCGCTCGTAATCGAATCCGCTCCACATGCCGTCGCAAAAAGTTTTAAACTTGTTGAGACCATCGCTCGAGTACAAGCTCATGTGCAACACGTTGTCTTGAGTGGTGCCAGTTGCTCCGGTCCAGCCAAAAGCCGTCAAACGATCGCCGGTGCTGCCGCGCACCACACCGTCGCTGAAACGTTGCGGTATGAGCAAACCTACTGTTTGCTCTAAAATTTGAGTTGCAGCGTTGTAGCTGCCGGATCCTTCGCTGCCGGTGTCTTGCGGCATGAATGCATAGCGCGTGTAGGTTTGCGCGCGAGATGCATAAAACGCACGATGCATGTCCACAACAAACGCGTGTGCTTGACCGTAGCGATACGCTAAATTTTGATTCGAGTCGAAACCCCAACCGGCAGTGGTGCCGCCGGTTTCGCCCTGCGATCCGGTGAGACCCGCCCAATTGAAACCTGCGGCAATTTGGTTGAAAAAACTGTCGAGAAAGTGCGGCGCAAGATGCACCATGCTGGTCAAGTAGTTCCAAGCGGTGTGACCTTGGTATGCGGATCCGGTGGCGTTGAGCGGCGAACCCCACGTGTGAAAAGTTGTGTTGCGATTGTATAAGCTTACGGTGGGCATGCAACTATTTATTGGTCGGCAGCGGCTGCACGAGCGCGCTGTGCAAGCAACGAGTTGTATTCGCTGTGCATGCGGCTAACGTATTCGAGCGTTTCGATGCGACTCGACAACGATCCAACCGCATACGCCAAAAACGCCAACACAACCAAAACAAAAACAAAAACTGCAATTGCTGAATTTTTAACAACGGGTCGTTGCATAGTTGCTCCTTGATAGTGCACCAGTATGTAGGAGACGCAAGCGGTTGCAACCGGTTAGTGCATGAGGTACCCTAACAAAAATCTTAAATACTTTTGAGCCTCAAAATTTTTTTGCGGCGATTTTTTTGTGTGGGGGTGCAGCAACAAGGGGGGTGGGTTTGTGTATGGGTGGATCAAAAATCTTGAATTGTTGCGGTGCGGTGATTTTTTTGCGGCGATTTTTTTGATAGGGTTTTGCGCGAGGTTTGGTGCGGTCGGTACATTTGCGAAATTTGGTGGCTAAAGGGGTAAGGGCTTTGGGGGGGTCGGCTTATATATGGGGGGGTAGTCAATTTGCCAGTTTGACTGTCCAAGCCAGCTCGAGCCGCAGCGTTGCCAGCCGCTAGACCCGAGGATACCACCCCGCCCGTGCTTGACTCGCCTACGGTTGTGTGCTAAACTAGTTCGTCGGGCGCGGGTCGTGTGACCAGCCCCGACCGAAACCCTAACCCCCCGCGCGGGGGTAAATTTGGAGATTCTTTCATGAACAATTTCCGCCTCGTCGTCGAAACCCAAATTCGTGAGAACTACGGTTCTCACGACTGGAACGGGGTGGGCGCGTGCCCCCAGTACTGGAAGTATAAAGGCGGGCGCAGCGTAACTGTCGCCGAGTTTGCCTCTCGCCCCACTGACGCGGAAGCGCGTCAGGTGCTGCTTGACCGCTGGTCGGATCAGCGATCCGACTACTGCGAGGAGTATATGGTAAGTTGGTCGGTGCTCGAACCGACCGAAGAAACAGAGGACGAACGCCTCGACCGTGAACTCGACGAAGCGCGCGCCGCGCTCGAGGCGCAGCACCAGGAAGCCGAAGAAATTTGGCTTCAGGAGCAGGAGGAGGCGCGGCTCGATGCGGAATATCGAGCCAAGTACGGCGACGATTGACCCCTAGCCCCTACGGGGGTTGTTGCTAGACCCGAGGATACCTAGCACGAACACCCCAACACCACCCTGACAACAAATTTCCTAGAACATTCTTGACGTGCTTACGGTTTCGGTCTATAGTTCCGTGTCGGTGTTGCGGGTCGCGTGACTCGCCCCGACCGAAACTCGCCCCTCACGGGCGCAAGGAGCTATCTCATGTCTATCAATCTCAAAGTCGGTCAGAATGTCCGCATCTATGGCGGACTGTTCCAAGATTACGAGGGCGAAATCGTCGCCCTCGAGGGCGACACCGCCACTGTGGCGGTCACAATCTTCGGCATGAAGGGTCAGGCGAAAGTGACCCTGGACGAATTGGACGAACAGATCCAAGCCGCCAAGTGGCGGCAATACGTCGAGGAAGAGCGGCGTAGACGGCGAGGATGAGTCAGCCCCTACGGGGGCTTGCTGCTAGACCCGATGCCAAGCCCGAGCCGAACGGACTCCGAACAAACTTTTTTCCTCAAACATTCTTGACATGCTTACGGTTGCAGACTATACTTGTGTGTGAGGCGAATGGGTCGCCTCCGAAACTTTGGAGTGAAGTAATGAAAAACAACAACAATGAGCAAGAAATTCTTATCGTCCGCCGTGATGAGCACGGCGTGGTGCGAGGGCTCTATGCCCTCGAAGCTTTCGAACCCGCAAGGGTTCGAAACGTGGGCGAGTGGATCGAATCCGCTCGACGTGCCGACGAAAGTCGGCACGAAGGCTGGTGAAAAGCCCCCTTCGGGGGGTGCGGCAGACCCGAGTCAACCCCGAGCCGAACGGACTCCGAACAACAAATATTTCCTCAAACATTCTTGACGTGCCTACGGTAGTAGGCTAAACTCTCTTGTCGGTGATGCGGGTCGTGTGACCCTCCCCGACCGAACCTGCTCGCCTAGGCGAGCATTGGAGTGCATTGCCATGAAGAATTTCGAACTCGCCCTTGACAAAGCGTTCGCCTCTTACAAGGCGAACGGGCGTGGCGTCGCCCGTGTTCGGGGTGCGGTCGGCACCCAAATCGAAGCCACCCTGCTGGGGTGGGGCGTGCGCTACCATGCGACAATGGTCGCATGGTTCCCCGCCCCAGGGATTGGTGGCGAGGGTGGAGAAACTGGATACTCCGAGGCAACCCGCCTCGACAGTGGCGGGTTCTACACCCGCACCACTGCGGTGCGGATGAACCAGTCCCTCGCCCTTGCGGGACTGGACCCCTTCTTTCGTGTGGTCCGACGCAAAGGCAACTTTGTGTTGACCCGAACCGTTCTCGGCAAGACCGAGAACGAAGTGTTCGAGGACGGAAAGATGTTCATCTAAACCTCCAAGCCCCAGGGGACCGCCACCCTGGGGCGTTTCGCTGTGCGGCAGACCCGAGTCGACGGGTGCTTGTGCGATTTGTGACTCAACAAACTTTGTTTGCGATTGTTGACACCGTTACGGTTGCAGGCTATACTGCCTTGTGGGGCAAATGGGTTGCCCTCGAAACTGGAGAAAGTCATGGCGATGAACGACCCGTATTGGACCACCGCACGATTCAACTCGACCGATGCGAACGGACAACCCGTTCGCAAAGGCGATAGAATCTTCTACTATCCACGCACCCGCACGGTACTGAGTGGTGCGGCGGCTGAGCAGGCTAGCCGTGACTTTGAATCGGCTAGATTCGACGAGGCGATGACCACGGGCGAGTGGTGATTCAGCCCCTACGGGGGCTTGCTGCTAGACCCGAGTCAAGCCCGAGCCGAACAGAACCCGAACAATAAATTTTTCTAGAACATTCTTGACACGCCTACGGTTGCAGGCTATACTTGTGTGCGGGGCAAACGGGTTGCCTCCGACGAAACAGGAGTCTGATCATGACGAACGTGACAGCGAACGAATTGCGTGCCCTGATCGGGGCAGTGGGCTGGAATCTGATCCTCAAGGGACGTAAAGTCCTCTTGAGGTACAAGGGAGTGCCCTCGTGGGCTTACAAGGTTGAAACAAATTGGTACCGCATCGAACCGATCGATGTGGTCGAACCATAAAACTCCAAGCCCCAGGGAGACCGATTCCCTGGGGCGTTTCGCCAGCCGCCAGACCCGAGTGCCTAGCCCGATGCACCCGAACAATACCCTAATCTAAACAATTTGCATCCGAATTGTTTGACCGAGTAGACACGCCTACGGTAGTAGGCTATACTCCCTTGTCGAGAGCGGATCACGTGATCAGCCTCGACCGAAACCCGCTCGCCTACGGGCGAGCATTGGAGTCTGATCATGGCCAAGTTCGTCATGCCCGTTCTTCCGTCCATTGAAACCCTCGCCGCGCTCGCCCGTGAAGGCGAAGACGGGCGATTCTGGTATCGTAGCGGACGCGCGGAAATCGCCCGCGCCGCTGAAATCCTCGCCGTTTCGGCGGGTCGACTCGCGGATCTGCTCTCGGTCTTCTCGCCGCGCGTGCAAGTGCGTCGGTCGATCCAGATGACCGTCTGGTATCTGGAACACGGCACCACGGTCGGTGTCATGAAAGGCGTCCGCGCCGCGCTCGCCCACTACGAGGCGACTGGCGAAATCCGTGGTCCCAAGACGGGACCGTTCGCGCTCGCCCTGCGCGGCGACGACACAGCGATAGTGTTGGATGTCTGGATGGCGCGAGCCTTCGGCATCAAGCACTCGCGAATCACGGGCAAGCGCATCGGCGAAGCTTGCAAGTGTGCGATTCGTGAGGTTGCCGCGCGGTTGGGATGGACTCCCGCCGAAGTACAGGCGGCAATCTGGACCGCAACGGTCCGCGCGCACGGCAAGACTCCCGCGCCGATGGGAATCGCCGAAGTGATCGGCAAGTAAAACCCTCCAGCCCCCGCAGGGACCGCCACCTGCGGGGGGTTTCGTTTGCGCCAGACCCGAGTGGTGCGGTGCTTGTGCGATTTGTACCCCAACACAACCCGAACAATATTTTTTTCGCAAACAAGTAGACACGCCTACGGTGGTAGGCTATACTCCCCTGTCGAGCGAATGGGTCGCTCGAACGAAACTGGAGACTTTGGTATGCAACACAGTGAAACTCTGAATGTAAACTGTGCCCGCTTGGGCATCGACTTCGACTGCGAAGTCGAATATGATTGTTACAGCAACAACGCCCAAGACAGGGCGGAAGGTTTGGGCTCGCACTCGCTTGACGAGTCGAGCATCAAGATTGCAAATATTCAAGACCTTTGGCTCGAATATGTTGAGTCGAGCAGGGGTGAAGTCGAGGTGAAGGGTGAGGGCGTGCATGCGGTCATCACGCTCCCCGAGCAGACCACCCGCACCCGCCACTGGCGCGAGGAACTGCTGACGCTCGAAGATTTCGAGGGCTACCTCCACGCCGCAGTGGTGGACAGCCTGACCGATTGGAAATGGTAAACCCTCCAGCCCCAGCGGGACCGCCAACCGCTGGGGGTTTCGTTGCATCGCCAGACCCGAGCACGGTGGTGCTTGTGCGATTTGTGACTCAACAAACTTTTTTCCTCGAACATTCTTGACACGCCTACGGTTGAGGGCTATAGTAACCCGTGGGCGCAATGGTGCGACCCCCGAAACTGGAGACTGACCATGTGCGATTGCGAAGACCGTCCGTGCTGTGGTTGTGGCTACGATGACTTCACCGTGCCCGAGAGCGGGTTTGCGTGCGAGGAGTTCTACCCAGAACCACCCGAGGGCGACGGCGAGCCGATGGGTTCGCACGACATGAGCGACGATGCCGATGCGCTCGCAAGCGCAGGCTTCGGCATGGACGAGGATTACAACCATTACGATTCTATCGAGGATCAATGGCTCGATGGGTCGTACGAGGGAGAATGACCCAGCCCCGCAAGGGGCACGCCGCCAGACCCGAGTCAAGCCCGAGCCAAACAAACCCCAAACAAAATTTTTTTCTTGAACATTCTTGACACGCCTACGGCGACAGGCTATAGTAACCCGTGGGCGCAATGGTGCGACCCCCGAAACTGGAGACTGACCATGCACGGTGTGAACGAAACCAATCCGCTTCCCGAGGGCTTCCATGATGAAGGTTGGAGCCGCACGGTCGACTGGACTGAGAAGGGCTTGCAGGTGACGCGCCTGCGCCTGATCAGCGATATCGGATTTCCCTTCTGGGATGTCTCGTATTGCTTCGGCGTGATCGGCACCGAAAAGGTGCGCGTCTCGCTCCCGTTCAGCCAGTTGCCGCGCCGTGGCACGGTGCGTGCAATCGTACAACACGCCCAACGTGACGGCGTGTATGCCCGAGGGCTGGGCATTCTCGACAACATCAGCACGCTCGTGTGAGCGCGACTGCAACCCGCACCACCCCCCAGTCGCACCGTCGACTGGGGTGATTTTTTGCAATCGCCAGACCCGATGCGCGCGTATGTTTGAGTACCGCCAGACCCGAGCCTAGCAACGGGCGACCCCAACAGACCCCGAACAACATTTTTTTCTTGAACATTCTTGACGTGCCTACGGTCGCAGGCTATACTTCCCTGTGGGAAGCGA
>Ga0129333_10001999_pt1 | contig 18848 bp, 20 predicted proteins | sample CPB6_08_DNA_FD_94474 | JGI IMG/M metagenome (GOLD analysis project Ga0129333, IMG submission 94474) | Freshwater to marine salinity gradient microbial communities from Chesapeake Bay, USA - CPBay_Sum_0.6_0.8_DNA | ecosystem: Environmental > Aquatic > Marine > Coastal | place: USA: Chesapeake... | reverse complement strand
GGCTTGGGATCGCGCAGGACTACCGTGAAGGAGAAGAGAGGGCTAGGCATTTCGCTTCCTCAAATCTCCAGCGGCAGGACTGAACTTGCTCCGTGTCGGCTTGCGGATTCCCTCTTGGCGCAGAGTCTGTTGAAACTCTAGCTCCCGTAGGGAGATCAGCCGAGATAGTGCGGACGCCTGCTTCTCGTACGCCTTGTAGTGCGCCTCTAGCAGGGTCTTCATTGCGAAGATCCTGACCAGCTCCGCATCTGCCTCTTGATACGCCACGCTCTCTTTCACGCGCGTCGGCACCTCTGCCTTGGGTACCTCTTTGGCGTACAACGATGCGGTCAGCTCCGCCGTCACGTGCTTCACGTTGTTGATGGCGATCTTGTACGTCGCCACCATTTCAGCGAGCCGAGCACTTACGAACTGAGAGTAGGCCACGTACTGAACGTACAGAGCGCCTAGCTCGGCATTCGTCAGCAGGTCGATAGACTCGATCTCTGCGAGCGGGGTGGGGCGCGAACTCGGCTGCGGGTAGTCCTCCAACCCGAGTTCCGCCATCTTAGCCTTCGTTTCGTCGATGATCTCGAACGCTGACTTATGCCGCTGATCAGCCTCCTTGTTAATCAAGGCGGCGTTGGTTAGATCCAGCTTGGGCATGCTCCTCCTAACGGAGATTCGTCTTTGCTACATTGATTTCTTTGGGCCGGATCTTTGTGAGCGACTCGGGCTGGCACGTATCTCTGTACTCGCAGCGCGGGCACGCAAAGAAGCTTTCCTCACGCGGAGGGAGCGTTCCTTGTGTCGCGTGGATGTACCAGTCTTCGTACTTAGCCAGCGCCTCGTTAAGGAGGCTCGGGTTATAGACGAGCGGGTAGACCTTCCTGCGCGACGTGTCCTTGTTGAAGTACCAGATCCACATGACCGGGCAGTCGAACCGGTACGCGTAGATATGCGCCTGAAGAACGTGGTCCTTCTTGGGCCCTGCTAGCTTGTCGAAGCTCTTGCTGTTGATCGACTTGATCTCTAGGATGCCGCGCTGCTTCCAGGCGTCGGTCCAGATCTCAAGGATGCCGTCGGTCGTCCCGCCGATCTTAAGCTCGTTGTAGAGCTTGTCGGTAGCGGGGTCGTACCGCACTTCGGCCTGAAACTCGTAGCCGATCTTCTTCGGCTTGAGCGTCTTGGCCAGCTCAGCAAGCTTGCCCTGCACGAGGCCGTGCACGGCGTGCCCCATGTCGAAGATCTCCAGGTCGTCCGGCTCGATCGTTTGAATCGCAGGGGTTCTGATGAACTCGTACACGTTCCGCCTGCCGCACATTCCTACGGCAGACGGATGAAAGTGGCCCTGTCGGTTATCCCGGGGCTTCTTGCGAAGCGCGTCGATGTATGCGCCTTCCAGGTCGAAAATGTTCTCCCTAGATAGGCTGGGAACGTCGGTCAGCGACGTCGCATTCTTGATCATGTGCCCTTGAGTTTGTTCTTGAGGTCTAGGTAGTCGAGGAGAACGAGCCGACGCACGGGGGCGTCAGGCCCGGCTTGCAGCTCGACCGCAGCGGGTACGCATCCTGAAGGCCCTGTGCCCTCTTCGTCGTACGCCCAGCGCGCCCAGGAGATTTGGTAGGACTTAGCCGGTCGAGGCCGCACCCACGGACGGCCAACCTCTACGTCGAGCGACTGCGCAAGACTCTCGGTAATAAGAGCCAGCTCGGTCTGCCCGATACCGGGGACAGTGATGCAGATGTGAAAGAGCGGGTACTCCCCTGCTCGACTGGCCGCCAGCAGCAGCTTCTCCCAGTCGTCGGCGGACATGGTGTACGCCGATCGGCTAGTCATCTTGCTTTCGATTCGAAGAGGAAAGCGGACGGTAGGCGAGGGAACGGAGCCAATCATGGCGTACCGCTGTGCCACCCTACCGTCCGCCTTCTCGTCGCCGGCACCCGAGGCGAACGTCTTACGCCCTCCTAGCTCCGTTGCTAGTCGGCGCTCATGAAGCGCAATCTTCTTTCGGTCACTCTTCGCCGTCATGGTCGTTTCTCGGATGCCCTTTTGTTAGCGGTAGCGGCAAACCACTTTCGCCGCCCGGAGGCACATTTCGTTTAGATGATCAACCAACTCGGGGTGCTCTTGCAAGTATTGTCGCGCGCGATCCTCACCCTGGGCCTTGAAGCCGTAGGTGTCGTGCGTGTACGACAGCCATGCGCCGGAGGTCTCCAGAACCCCCAGATACTTGGCCGTCCTGATGGTGTCCTCCAGCACGTCAACACCGATTTCAAACCAGTAGTCGAACGAGCCGGACACCCCCTCGTGCGTCCCCAGCTTGCCCTTCGTCAGGGTCCAGTTCTTCTCCCTGCCGATCAGCTTGCCAGCGGCCTCGTCGTAGTGCTTCTTGCCGTTGTGGATCATCAGCTCGATGGCTTTTCCGTGCTTCAGCGCCCAGGAGTTTGACGCGGACTGGTACTTGTCCCGGTCCTGAAGCGGGCGCCCGTGCATAGGACGCCCCATCTGGTCCTTGGCGCGCACCTGGTTGATGAGAAGCACCGTCGTCTCGTTCCGCTCCCCAGGCCCGACGTCCCGGTTCAGCGTCATTGCCAGCTTAGGCATGAACTTCGACAGCAGCATCGCTTCGTTACGCTGCTGAGCGAACTCCTTGAACGAGTCGGTGTTCTCCTTGGCTTCCGTCTGGAAGAACCCAATCGAGTTCACGGCGACGATCTGACACGCGTTGGACTGGACGTACGCGATAATCGCGTCCAACCCTTCCTCTGCGGTGACCCCGGTGATGACGTAGATGTCGCCTACCTGTTCCGCGTAGTAGGCGCGCTCTTCTTCCGTCAGGGGCGGGAGCTTTGCCTCCACACGAGCGCGATCCTCCTCGTCAAGCTCTGCGTCGCTCATGCCGATCTTGAGCCCGCACTTGTCCTTCATGTACTTCTTGTCGAGTCGGAACTCGGTCAAGTACACGGCCATAGCAAAGTCGTCCCCGTAGATCTTCTGCGACTCTGCGCAGATCTTCCACAGTAGATAGTCCTTGCCTGCGCCGTCCGGTCCCACGATGACTGACGGCGCGGAAGCCGGGAAGCCCCCGCCCAGACCGATGTCGAGGCTGAGGATTCCAGTGGGGCGTCGGAGGAGGTAGGTAGAGGACATCTCGCACGCGTTGCGGATGACCTCCTGCCCGTACTGCTTGTTGATGTTGGCCGTGATTGCCGCGAGCCGCGCCTTCTTGTCCACGCTGCCCACCTCAGGCGTAGGCCGCGCTGCCCTTTTAGCCTGCGACTTTGCGGCTGCGGGGGTCTTAGCCACGATCTTCGACTTGGCGGGCCCTGCTTTCATCTTAGGCATCCATCCTCCTCACTTCACGTCGCTCCAACGGAAACCGATTTGACCGTCGGGATCGACAGGCACAGGCAGCTCGACGTCCAGAGGACCCCACTTGAAAGGGGTCGCCATGCACATCTTCATCACCTCGGCCACGTCGGCAGCCGTGTCTTCCGGTGCTTGCGCGATCAGCTCGTCGTGCACCGTAAGAATCAGCTTGCCCCCTAGGGCGTGGAAATCATCGTTGTAGAAGGTACGCAGGATTGCGCACTTCATCATTTCCGCGCCGGTGCCTTGAATGAGCGTGTTGTACGCCTGGCGTTCTTCAGCACCAACTAGCCCTCGGTTGTAGTTGTTGTTGATCTTGTAGAGCCTCCGCATGCGCCCCAACATCGTGTACGTGAACTCGTTGTCGTGGGCGAAGTCGTGCATCCCATCGATCTGCTGTGCGATGTTGGGATACGCCTGCGCGAAGTCTCTCTTTAGCCCCTCCGCCTCCTCCTTGGTGATCTTCAGTTCGGCGGCCATCTTCGCCGGGCCTTCTCCGTAGAGATTGCCGAGGCCCACGGTCTTTGCTTGGTCCCTGCGCTTAAGAAGCATCTTCTCAGCGTCGGACATGGGCTCCTTGGCCTCCTTCTTACGACGAGCTTCCATCATCTCTTCGTAAGTGAAGCCATCCCGCTTGAACATGTTGACCGCGTTTGCGGAGTGGATGTCCCACCCCTTGCGGATCGGCTCCATCATCGACTCCTCCTCAGCGAGGACGGCGGCGATTCGGAACTCGATCTGAGGGTAGTCGTAGTCGATGAGCTTGTGCCCGGGGTCTGCTGTGAAGATTCCCCGGATCTTGTACTCGTCGTTACGCGCAGGGATGTTCTGCATGTTTGGGTCGGCAGAACTAAGCCGCGAGGTTCTTGCGCCTGCCTGGTTGAGCCTGCAATGCACCTTACCGTCGCCCGCGGTGATGTCCGCGAGCTTCTTTACGTACGTGCCGTGCAGCTTCATCAGGTGGCGGTAGTCCAGCAGCGCTTTGATGAAGCGCCCCGCCGGGGCATCAGATCCAGACCTCATCAGTAGGATCTGAAGAGCCTTCTCGTCCGTAGACTTCTTGGGCTGATCGCCCTTTGTGTATTTGACGGGCTTCAGGCGGAAGCCTTCGTCTCCGTCAAACAGGATGCGGATCAGCTCCTCGCTTGAGTTGGGGTTGCCCATCGGGTACCCCAGCGCGTCATCGATCCGGCTACGCGCAGCAGCGATGCCGTCGCGCATTGGGCCGTCGATCTTCTTTCTGTAGTCGTGGTCTACAAGAAAGCCGTTCCTCTCCATGCTCCACAGGGCCTCTGTGAGGGGCACTTCGATGGTTCGGAAATAGTCGAGTAGGTAGCTGAACTCGGTGCTTACCACCGTGGGCAGCGGGGTGGCGGCGAGGAGCGTCCGGAGATCCTCCGCACGCATGTACGTAAAGAACGCGTCGCACGTTGCGTAGTTCTCTACGATGTCGGGGCGCTCGTTGTAGACGGCGACGAGTTTCTCGCCGACCGAGAAGGTCTTGAACTTCGTGTAGGTGACCTGGTCGAAGCCCAGCTCTTGCGAGACGCGAGTAGGATCAAGGAACAAGTCCTTGAAGTCGCCCCAGCGTGCGCCGTAGGCGATGTTTGCTTGTTCTTTTAGTCCGTGGGGTCTGGTGTCGTCGACCATGGCATCCATGACGACGATGTCCCAGCACGGTCCTTTGAGGATAATCCCGTGGTTGGCAAGGATGTGCTTGTCGTACTTGGCGTTGGTCAAGTACCAGACCACATCACGTCGGCTGAATAGAGGAGTAAAGACCATCAGCAGTTCTTCAGGAAAGAACCACCGGCGATCCTCCGTCGCCATCGACCAAAAAAGAACGCGGTCCTGCATGATGCGCAGACCGGTCGTCTCCGTGTCGATCGCGATAGGACCGCCCCGGTTCATCAGAAAGCTGAGAACCGGGGCGGCCTCCTCTACGCTCCGAATCGCCTCAACGGGCGGCAGGAGGCGTAGTCGCGGCATATTCAGTACGGCACGTCGGACGAGTCGTCCTGGTACCCCTCTACATCGGGCGAGGCACCATGCTCGTTCTTGCGGTTGGGCCGGGGGTCCACGCCGTGGCACAGGTCCTTGAGGATCTTCTGTTGTTCCTCAACGGGGGTGGGGGCGTAGATCTCCAGCAGGTTCAGCGGGGACTCAATGAGGGCCTGAAGGGACGCGCGTCCCTCTGCCGATGAAACCGTCGACAGCGTCTTCCGGACGCCACCGCTCGGGATCTTCAGAACCGACGAGGTCGGCCCAAGCTTCTCCCGCTTCAGGCGAATGTCGAAGTCGGTGAGTCGGCCTTCCTCGGCGTTACCGCAGCCGCCGCAGGAGATCTGCGGCTGCATCGGTCCGTTGTAGCCGCACTCGCAGTGATAGGTCTTCTCCCTCTCTTCCGAGAGGGCCTCGCCCTTCACCGTCTCCGGCAGGTCGTACGCCGTCTCGCAGTCGGGGCAGATGACGGCCCGAGCCGAGAGTTCCGACGCGCAGTTCGCGCAGTAGTTGCGCATCTCCTCATCGAACTTGAGAAGCTGCTCGTGCTGCGTCTTGCTCAGGCTCATGTGGAAGCGCTTCCCGAAAGACTTCGGCGCGTTTGCCACGTTCCCCACAAGCGACTCGGGCACGTACTCGTAGATGGGCTTACCGCCCTGCGTCAGCTTCGGGGAACCGTCCGGGTTCCGCTTGGGCAGGGTAAGGATGTTCTCCATCACGACGATGGAGAATCCGAACTGGTCCTGCCCGCCGATCGGCGGCTCGTCCTTGGGGCGGACACCCGTGCGCTCCTCGATTGCGTCCATCTTTCGGTAGTGGGCGTTTCGGATAGCGCATCCGTAGCAGGGCTCCGAGCGAGTCGGGCCTGCCGAGCAGATGATGGAGCGCCGCATCGGCGCGCAGTAGTGACGCCGGTACTGGTACCAGGTCTTGTTGACGTGGACGGACTCGCGCAGGTCACGGTCCCACGCCCACTGGTCCCAGGACTGATGCGGCGTGACGTGGATCCAGACAGACTTCTCGCGCGGGTAGAACCCGTCGAAAAGACCATCTACGATCTTCTTGGAGAACCGGTTGCCTCCCGCCCGATTCTCACCCGTGCTGCGAGAGCCCTGCTCGGATAGCCGAGCGGGCTTGTTAGATCCGCCATAGACGTCGCGCTGCTTCATCACAGACATTGCTGTTCTCTCCTCGCCACTCTCGAAACGAGAGCGCACTCTCAATCGCTGTTTTGGTTTCTTCTGAAGTTAAGCCGTCCGGCTGCTGCCTATCATCGGGATACCGCGCGATCAAAGGTATGAGCCCTTTCTGCTCAAGCTTTCTCGCGCCAAAGAACGTCCCCTTTCTCCCAGCCTCGTTGTTGTCAAGAAACATGACAACCGTCTTTGTGTACGTGGCCAGGATTTCGGCGTGGAAGTCGGTTACGGCAGACCCAATCAGAGCCGTCACGTTCTGATAGCCTGCTTGCCACACCCACATCGCGGCCTTGAACCCCTCTGTGACGATGATGGCTCCTTCTTCGCGGAAGAGGACAGGCCGGATGATGTGTGCGTGCCACAGGATCGATTGCTTGACCGAATCCATCGTGTACGTGCTGGGCACGTTGAAGTCAGGTCTTGCAATCAGTTCGCGGTCATAGATCTTGTATCTACGATCGCTGTCGAAAATCGTCCGCCCCGAGATTCCCACTAGATCGCCGTAGAGGTTTCTAAGCGGGAAGGTGATTCGAAGGTTCTGCTTATCGAAGCCGACCTCGAAGTGCCGGAGCGTATTCTTCTCGAACCCCTGGTCTAGAAGTGCCCTAGGAGCCAGGCGGTAGATGTCGATGATCTCGTCGTCGAGGATATACTTACCACGGTAAGGGTCCTCTCCCACTACGATTTTCGCACCTACCTTGCCTGCCTTCCTCTTTTCGTACCTGGCGGAGAGTCCGGCCTGATTGATGAACGTTTGCGTCATCTCGGAGCTAGTACCGAAATGACGAAACAGCCGAGAGACGTGTCCCGATTCGTGACAGCCGTGGCAGTAGAACAGAGGCTTCTCTCTGCTCACGTTCATCGAGGGCGTCCGCTCCTGCCCACCTCCGTGGAACGGGCAACGGATCATCACATAGCCGGAGGTGGACTTTGCGCCCTCTCGTAGGTGGGGCGCTACGGAGAACAAAGACTCAGCTATATCGGCGCTCACATCTCGTCATCCTCGCCATCAATTGCTGCGTCAATCCCGTCCCAGCTATCAATCCCGTCGGTCTTCTGGGCCGCAATCCGTGCGGCCGCCTTGACCGCCCCGTCCTGGGGCTGGTTCTTCTTCGTGGCCCCCTTGCCCTTCTTGGGCCCGGCATCTTCCTCTTCGGTGTCTTCCTTCTCCATCAGCGCCTTCACCTGCTTCATGTTGGTGATTACGCCGATCTCGCCCATGTCCCAGCAGGGCTTGTTGTTGATGAGGATGCCGTCAAAGGGAACCTCTCGGGCCCCGAGCGTCACAATCGCTGACCGCTCGTCTCCCTCGATCTTGCCGGTCACTACGCGGAAAATGGCATCCGCGTCTTGGCCGATAGCGTCTGCAAGGGCGACGTTTGAAAGGTCACCGATTTGACGCTCGGCTCCCCTGTTCATCTGCATGGTCCCAATCGTGACGATGTTCATCTCCATCGTCATGTCCTTGAGGCGGCGAGACACGGCGCTGACGGCCTTCCAGTCAGAGTCGTACTTCTTGCCGCCCTCCTGGCGGTAGAACGAGTCGCAGAGGATGATCGTGGGCTGAAACGTCTCGATCTGCGTTTGCATCCACATCACGTCTTTGCCCGTGCTCTGGACTACGTCGAACGAAGGAGGAAGACGGTCTTGGAACTCAGGGTTCGCACTCCTGAACCGGAACCGGTAGGCCGTCTCATCCTCGCCCTCGACAGTGCCAAAGCGATCAGCCACGTCCAGTAGCTTCTCCACCTCGGCCTTGTCCAGCTCGCCGTTCTTGAACTCGGTGTACCGCACGCGTGCCATGTGCGCGATTGAGCGCAGCATGACCTGTCGCGGCGGCATCTCCGGGCTGAAGAAGAGGACGCGCTCTCCGTGGTCCATGAACGCACGGACTGCGACTTCTGTTGCCGTGAACGTCTTGCGAGACTTGGGGCGTCCCGCAAACACGTAGAACTCCTTCCTGTGCATCCCACGCGTGGCCTTCGTGAGGGAGGGCCACGGCCAAGGGATGCCCGAAGGCAGCACGTTACCGAGGTCGTATTCGTCGAGGATGCCGTGGATGGCGTCCTTGAGCGACATGTGGCGCGCCCGCTGAACGGGCTCGCACAGCTTGCGCACTCGGTTGGCAATCTTGTCTAGCTCGGACAGCGGAGCTGGCATCTTTGATACCAGCTCTAGCTCCGTACTCATCGCGCGGATGTCCGCGCGAAGCTTGTCCATCTTCATCTCGTGAGCCAGGCCCTCGACAGAATCGCCGGGGTCCGGGTTCGGGAGATCAAGATGTTTCATCCTTTCTCTGACTTGAGAAAGGGACGGCCACCTAGGACGTCCACCCGTTTCCAGGTGGTAGTTCAGCACAAAGCTACAGAGCGCCTTGCCGTGGTCGGTGTTGAAGTGCTCTTCCGTGATTTCTCCCTGTGCGATGGGAGAGAAGTCGCCGGAGTAGAGCATCGTGGCGAGCAGTCTGAGTTCAATCGTGACCACTCATCTCCTCCGAAGGGGTCTTGTTTCTAACAAAAGCACAGCGCGAAGCAACACCTTTGCGCGGCACACTAGGGATGGGTGTGGGCGGCGCGTGCCGCCCACAACCCGTTGTTACGTCGTAGCCAGACGCCAGAGCACAGCGCCCGCGACGGTCGCATGCACGTACGCCTCGTCCGCGTTCGTCTTCTCAACGACTTCCAGCAGGGCCGTCAGGAGCGTCGCTCCGTCGTGCTTTCCACCCGGGTTCTGTTGAGACTGGGTGCGGTAAGCCTGCGCAGCGCGGTGCGCAAGCATCTTTGTGCCGCCGCAATCCGTGATGATCTCGCGCAGCTTAGCGACAGCGGCATCCTCGTCGTGGAACTTGATCTTGCTGAGCGCCTTGGTCTTCGCGTGGGTTTCAGACCACACGATGGAGGCGCGCACCAGAGCATCCTCGAACTGCTCCTTCATTTCCGACATCGTCCCGCGATGCGTCTTTCGAAGAAGCGTGTGCCGCTCGAATACTACGGGCAGCCGGAAGCCCGGCATGTAGAAGATGGGGATCACCCACAGCGAAGTAAATCCGACTTCGCTGTTCTTGATCACGACCCCAGGAAACCCGTGGAAGTTTGTTCCCGGGATGCCGATCTTCTGGTCTGCTAGGGCGTGTACGTAGAGCGCCTTGTCTGTCTTGCCGGACACGTGCCGCACGGCGTAGCCGTTTGGCATCAGCTCCAGCAGGACATTCATGACGTCCGTGTCTGGGATGTCTCCGTAGACGTCGGAGACGATCCCGCGCAGCAGCCGGACGTTCCCGTCCACCGAGTTCATCGTCCGGAACCGGTGCTTGAACAGGGCGGGGCGGCGGAGGTTTAGCTCGTTCGCTTCCTGCTGCCTCGTCACCGTGCTGAACCACTTCTCTTTGGTTCCCACGGTAGAGAGCAGCTGGTGCCTGCTCCACGTGTTCAGTATGTGCACGCGGCTCTCGCCACCGTCGCGGAGCACGAGCCCGGTCACGCTTTGCAGGCCGGGATCATTAAGCTCCGCAGCGAGATCGATCTCTGCGAACAGTACGTCGTTTGTGTTGTTTGCGGTGTACAGCGTATCGGGCTGGCACAAGGCAGCGAACTCTTCAACCTTGGCCGCCAACTTCGTCATCGGGATCAGCAGATCCCCTAAGTGACTCAGCGATTCCACCAGTGGTGACCCTTCTCGCCGCGCCTGCGGCGTCTTCGTAGTGCGCGTGTTCTGCCCACGACTTCACCGCGTCCATCAGCTGCTTGGTGGCGGAGGCTATGCGCGGGTCTACGGTCGGTTCTAGTTCGTGCCGCGTAAACGCGTGAACTACCCCGTCCTTGTTGCAGAACTGGATCTCGACCTTAACGATGGGGCCGGTTGCCCGGCCCTCGATCGTTACGCGAGCAAGTTCTACTTGCGTGCCCTTAAACGAGGAGGGCATTACCCCTTGTTCCTGTATTCCGCCTGGTCGTAGACCTCGTCGAGATGCTGGTTCAGCAGCTTGACGGCGGGAACCGCGTGGCGGTCCAGGAAGTCCGACGCGTAGTCGAAGGCCATCTTAGTGGCTTCCTCGATCGTCTTCTTGTTCTGGTCACAGCTGAGCGTGAGGTTGATCCGAACGCTTGCGCTGCTGTAGGTGCCGGACGGTCCGCTGAACCGTTCGTCTAGCCCGACAGACACGCGAGCGTTCTGGTCCCCAAGAAGCTTCTTGAACTCGTCGGTCATATAGTGCGTCTGCGTGTAGGTCGCTGGAAGGCCTCGGACCGTCCGTACCATTCCGGCGCGGTCCAAGACCTCCACAACGATCGTCATGGTGGGAATCACTCGGCCTTCTTAGGAGACACCACTGCGGGCGGCAGGTGCGTCTCCACTTCGCTGACGATGTTCGCGGGAATCGCCCCCTCTGAAAGCGCGCGGTCGTACTTCTTGCGGTCCACCTTCGGCTCGTAGACCACGATTCCCATCTGAATCGCTCGGTCGCCCATGAGATGAGCCAGCTTCTCGCCGTCCACCTCGATTCGGTATCGGACGCTAAAGTCCCCGAAGTGGGTGCCGATCACCTCGTGATTGTCGCGGTACACCTCCTTGACCTCTTCGATCGCAGAGTTGTACGCACCGCGAAGCTGCGCGTAGTCCTCAAGCACCCGGGCGTGCTCGCGTTCGAAGGCGCGCAGCGTCTCTCGTGCGGACTCGAACTTCGCCATCGCACCCTGAGCCTTGAGCGGAATCGCCTTCTTCGTGTTCATGCTTCGTCCTTCTTCAGCATAGAGACGTAGGTCTTTGCGCGGATCAGTGCCTCGATCGTCGTAGCGATAGGCCCATGCTCCGCTGATGTCGGATTCGCAATGATTTGTTTGGGAGGAAGAAGCGGCATGACGGCGTACCGGACCGTTCGCAGTTTCCCGGCCACGTACGTGCACGTCAGCTCGCCCGCCGCGTCAGGCAACGTGTTGTGCCCTCCGCGATCCTTGGGTTTTACGAGGGTCTTCCATGCGACAGACCCTACGGCAAAGATTAGGCGCGGGTCCGTGGCGTAGATGATCGAGTCTATCCGTTGCCGACAGGCCTCGACCTCTTCCGTAGAAGGGTCTCGGTCTCGAATCTGCTCCGGTTGGTCGTCGATTGCGGGAAGAACGTTGTACGGCCGACAGCCGACAACGGGCGCTGCGGCGAAGCAGCCTTCGGGATACGCAGCCTTGTCTATGAGCGTGTTCAGGATCTCGCCGTACCTGCCCATCAACGGCGTCCCCGTCTCCATGTCGACGTCCTCGGGCGCGTCGTAGACAAACAGATAGTCAGGCCGAAGAGCGCCTCCCCCCAGTACAACCAGATCGTCCTTATTCCTAAGAGCAGAAAGGCTGCACCGAGTGCAGCCCTTCCATTCCTTGCGTAGACTCGTGAGTACCGCTTTCGGGTCCATCAGCCGCTCAGCACTACCTTGTCGTTGGTGACGACCCGCGGCGGGTCGAAGTGGTTCATGTAGCGATCTGCGATCCACTCGATGAGTGCGGGTGGCTGGTCGGCCACTCGGATGATGTGCTGGTAGTCGCCGATGACCACGGAGTTGAGTTCCGAGATGAGGTCGAACGGCGTGATCTCGTGCGGGACCATGACCAAGGAGTACGCGGTGGGGGACCGCATCTGCACGTTCATGTTGGCGAAGTAGATGAGCGCCTGGGTCAGCACGAAAGCTTGCCCGTTCAGTGCCTTCGCGTACTCCTCATCGGAGACGAGCCCGACGAACCTCGTAGGGGGGCTCGACACGACCACGAGGTTGTTCCTCCAGGTCTGATGATGCGCGGGGATGCTTCGATCAATCTTAATCATACTTTCATTCCTTCGGCTTGATGATTTTGAACGGGATGGACCCGCCCTTATGGCTCGGCCACCGGGCAAGGCTGGCGCGGATCTTGTGGCACATCAGCATCAGCGGCCTGATGTTCTGATCCTCGAATATCACGACGACCGGCGGCTTTTTGTCGGCGTATGCTCGAAGAATGCGGCCCATGATTTGTTGTAGCGCGCCCTTCTTTGTAAGGGGCTCGCATACAAACAGCGTGTCTAGCTTAGGTTTGTTGAGCGCCTGCTTTCCGAGTTGCATGATCGCGATAACCGGGTTGCGGTTCTTGATCATGTGCAGGCGGTCTGCCTCTTTGATGTCGGCGTGACAAACCCCAGCGTCTGGGAATCGTTTCGCCAGCGACTCCACCATAGCTCGACTGTGCGTTAGGACCAAGACCTCCCTGCGCTCTGATAGCGCAGCGCGGATGTCGTCTGCGATGGCGTCGCACCGGTCTTCGTCGTTTGCGAAGTATCCGTACAGTTTTCCGAAGTGCAGCTCGCCCGCCTTGTCGTGCGTGGCGTCCTGAACGACGGGGTTGTTGAAGTCCGGCAGGGTCGCCAAGCGACGAAAGTAGACGGTCGGCTTCAGGTCGGGCGTCAGGTACGAGTAGACGACGTCGCCGATCGTGTACTTGAGCAGGCTGTCGAACTCGTCGTCTCTTGTCGGCGTGGCGGAGAGCCCCCATCGGCGGCCGTGGAAAGGAGGCACCGCCATGTTGAAGTAGGGAGCGCCCATCAGATGCGCTTCATCTGCGATGATGACGCCGAAGTGCCGAAGCATCTTAGGGGGCAGGGTGCCTTCTGCTGCCCGCTTGGCGATCGTCTGAACGAGCGCCACCGTGATCGGCTTCTCCCAGTCGAACTTTGCGCCATCGCCGCCGATGCGTCCGATCTCATCCTGAGGCACGCCAAGGAACTCTTCGATCTCGTCCATCCATTGACGGGCGAGTCCCTTGTCAGTCACAAGAATCAGAACGGGCTGCTTTACCTGGGCCGCCGTGTGGAGGGCCACGACGGTTTTGCCCGCCCCGCAGCGGAGACAAAGAATACCGTCGTAGGTGTCCAGCAGCGCAGCGCTGCCTTCACTTTGGTACGTCTTGCCCTGCTCTCGGGCGTCAAGACGTACGCGGCTTTGTAGGTCAACTGCGGGAAAGTTCTTGAAGCGCGTGTCATACACGGGGTACGGCATGTGCGCGAGCGCTGCCGTCCGCATGTAGTTCCGAGGGACGCAGAAGTGATGCGGTTCCTCCTTCCACGCGAACACCGCCCCTTTCTCTCGCGGCATCACGTAGCTGAGGGTGGCCCTGATCTGTAGCTCCGAGACATGCGTCTTCGGGAGCCAGAGCCACGTATCTAGGTAGCCTACTCCGGGCTCTCTCTTGATGATCTTCATGTGTCTCCTGACGCGCCGGGGGGCATATGCCCCCCGGCACTAAGGACGTCAGCGCCGTCGGCCGAACATGTCGACGTTCCTTGCGAAGTCGAACACGTGCCAACCTGCGCTAGCAATCATGCCTTGCCCGATGTTTTTCCCTAGGCGAGAGAAGATACCCTCGTCTTGGTCGGGCAAGAATGTCGGTGATACGCCGCCAGCGTGGAACGGAATGGGCGCTGCAAACGGCGTTTGCATTGCCTGCGGGAACTGCTGCGGCGGCTGCACGGGCGTCGGAACATACATCGGGTACGGCACGCCCGGGTAGTTGGTCTGCCCAGGCTGGGGCTGGCTAGGTCGCGCCATTCCGGCGCTCTGGGTAGGTCCGCCTGCCGCAGCCATTGTTGTCGGCGCTCCGTAGAATCGGGTGCCGTTCTCGATGGCCTGGCGGGTAGCTCTCCATCCATCTTGTGGGGGAGCTGCCGCGGGCCTTGTGTTTCCGACGATCTGAGTTCGGTTACTGGGCTCGTAACCGCGATTGTTCATCACGTTCAGGTGGACCTTGTTCTGCGTGGCGGCACGGCACGGCTCGCGGCTCGGGCACGGGTCGTAGGTGTCCCCGTCGAAGATGCCGCCGTTGCACATGGCGGACTCTCCGGAGTGGCCGTCCTCCCACTCTGCGTACTCTTGGCAGTTCTTCATCCTGCCGGTCTGGGAACACCACGCTTGCTTCGCTGTCTGGGGCATATACCTCCGTCAAATACTGATAGGGAGTTTGACCCGCGCTCTGTTTGCGAAGTAATCTATGGGTCATGAACCTCGCCGGCGTGATCCTAGATCTTTACGACGACCCCAAGGGTCTCGTGCTGCGTCAGAAAGTTGCCAAGCTCGGCGGGATGCCCGCTAAGTTGGCCTCCTCAGAGATGCTCGACTACGAGGAGCTTGACCGCCTGCCCGACCGCGTGTTTGCGCTCGTAGGCACAAATAACGGCCAGCCGCTTCGTAAGTACGCGATGCACGACGAGGCGCACCTGCTGACCTCGCTCATGTACTTTGAGGAGTGCGGGCACCTCCTGCCCGCCTCTGTTCGGCAGAAGGTCGCCTCAAACCTGGCTACCGGGTGTGAGTGGTATGACGTCGCCCCGCCCGCGTCTGTAAAGAGCGCGATGCTTGGCGCTGCCATGGGCGCGCTGACCGTCGGGCTTGGCGGCATGGAAGCCGCGCACGGCGCGGCAGAGGGTGCCGCGAAGATCCGCGCTGCCCAGGCGAAGGTCGGGGCCGCTAAGCTGGCCTCTGGGCGCGAAGTGCGGCTAACCGACGACCAGGCGTCGTCGATGCAGCGCGCCGAGGGTCCCGAGAGCGGCTACATCTTTGGTCCGCTAGGCCAGTTCTCTCAGCACGGTCCTACGCACAAGAAGCTCGACCGGCAGACCGCTGCCGGAGAGATTATCGATAATGGCGTAGAGTACCGCGTTGAAAAGAAGGCCGGCCTGAATAACACCGACGTAATGACGTACGACGACGTCATGATCGGTTCGGGCAAGAAGGCGGACCTCACCAATACCGAGGCGATGACACATCAAACGGGCCGCACGATCAGCCCGTCGAAGACGCCTCAAGGGAAGGTAGCTGGCTGGGAGCCTGTTGGCGACCTTACCCGGATGGCCGCGCCGACCACCCGTAAGGTGGCAGAGGCGTCTCACTATGCCCTCCCCCACCTGCGCCAGTACCCGATCGACACTGCGGCTCAGGTAAAGCAGGCGGCGGCCTACCTGGACGAGCACAAGTACGACTTTGAGCCCCTTGACCGGCGCCTCTACTCGCAAACGGTGCTTCACCGGGCAGAGGAGCTTGGGGTCAAGGTCTCTGGCGCGGTGCTGTCCTACGGTGGCTCCTCGTACGGCCCGTTCATCGACGCGGAGCTGCACAAGCGGGCGAGCGCGTTTGAGGGGACGGGGCACGAGAACGTCTACGAGCTTCTGCTCGAAGAGCGCGCAAACGTGTCCCCCGCAGTGATGGCCGAGATGCTCAAGGAGGCCGACCTAGAGACGGGCGCTGCTCGTTCCTATGGTCGACCCAGTGTGGGGTTCCTCGATCCGTACGCGGCAGTCTACGGGCAGCCAAAGCTTGCGGAAGCAGAGCCGAAGAAAGAGGATACGTTCTCTTGGCGCTCAGGCGGTGACTACGTTAATGGAATGATGCTGAAGTCGCTGGCCTCGCGTAAGGTCGATCTTGACAACGCGTTCGGCGCAGGATTCAGCGATTCTTTCCAGAAGGACCCGATCTCGATCTTTGAATCGATGCCGGATCCGCAAAAGGTGGTACTGTCGCGTCTCGCGAGCGACAACTCGTCTCAGACGTTTAGGATCTGACTAGGAGAATCCAATGGCCTCAAAGCTTTTCGGCAGCAAGAACCCCATCAAGCCCCACCTAGTCGTCGGCCCCGGCGGCCTTGCGGCAGAGATCTATGACGTCCGCCGTGACGTCGAGGCCGCGTTCTCCACGATGGAGTCGGGCGGCGGTCTCATCCGCACGGACGAGTTCACAAACCCCGTCGCGGCCAGCACGGATGCCATCAAGCTCTCGATCGCCACCGACACGTCGGTTGCGTCGTACGGCAGCACGGCCCTTGATGGCGCTGTTGGCGCGACGGAGATGGTTCCCCCGCGTAACCCGACGGTCACTGCGTCGGCGAGCGTCGACGTCACCGGCGGTGTCGTGACGTTCACGGGCCGCGTTCGCCTTGCGGACGGCACCCTTGCGGCGGCGACGGCTACCGTGACGGTGGCTCCGGGCGGCGGAGCCACCTACGCGGCGGCGGGTGCGCTCAGCTTCGTCGACAGCATCTCGGTCCCTGCGCAGGGCGGCGTCGGCGGCACGCTCTCGTTCGGCTTCGGTGCGCGTCTTGGTCTTAAGGCCAAGATCAAGGAGCGCGCGGGCCTTCTGGCCCCTCTTCGCGAGGTGGCGGTTGGCGCGGTCGTAACGACCGGCGCGTTCGCCACCCCCACGGGGTGCCCCGTCACTGTGTACACGCCCGCGTCGGCTCCTAACGCGGCGCGCGACTACGCGGTGACCTACGAGGTTGACCCGAGCTGATTGTGGACCTCGACAGCACGCAATGGCGGTCTTGGCCGCCGGCTGGCGGGGGCTCTTCGCGTGCGCACGAACGGCCTGCCCCGGAGACTTCGTACGAGGCCCCTGAGGTTTCTACGGAGTCTCTCACGGGGCAGGCCGTGTCCTGCCTGCGCGAGTGGGATCTGTTAGACCACAACAAGGCCGCCGCTCTTGTGGCGGACCTAGACTCGGGCGTTGTCACGCCTGAGAACATTTGGCGGCACCACGACGCCCATCCGTTCGTTCTGCTGATGCTTGTCATCGACAAGTACGGGAACGAGGCGGTCGAGTGGTTGCCTGACACAGTCAAGATGACGCTGGAGAGGGACGGGATCGCCCTTTCAAACGCGTCGTTTACCAAGATCATGGCGGCGCGTACGCTGCTTGCCAGTCCATCTCCCTGGCGTCAGTGGGAAGTGTTTCATTGGGTTGCGCGAGCCCTTGCGGGAATTGCGCCCAACTTCACTTACCTAGAGGAGCCAGACCTCGGCCACCTATTCCTCTGTGCCGACGTGATGAAGCTGGCCGACCCCAAGCGAAAGACGGGGATCGAGATCGATAAGTACGTGGCGGCAGCGCTCAAGCACCAGGGGATTCACTATGCCCCGGCGCCGCTTGACTTTGCGCAGCGAGAGATCGAGCAGCCTCAGATTAGCTGTAAGAACTGCGCTGCCATTCATCGCGACGACAACGACGTAAAGTGCGTGACCTGCGGGTCCGCAAGCCTGGAGCGCCTGCCCTACACGTTCTCTTCGTCGCGAGACGAGACGCGCCGTTTGTGGGATGAGCGAAAATCTCTTCCAATCGAAAAAGCAGTTGTCGGACTGCCTAACACTGGCGTAGGAAACGCGGTATACCTGCTGCTCACAAGCTGGGACTACGCCCGCCGGGCGCGTGCCCAGATGCTACAGCAGCTAAGAATGATCGGCGGCCGTCGATGAACTCCGACATGTTTAGCGCGTTCCGCGACGAGCTAGAAAAATGCGCCGCACCCCCATTGCTAGCGCAGGCTGGTCACTTCTTACGCCAGAGTCCGCTACGAACGGCAGCTATTGGTGCTGGTGTGGGGGCGCTTGCAGGTGCGGCCGCTAACCCGGAGGATCGCCTAGGCGGCGCTCGGCGGGGCGCGCTGCTTGGGGGAGCGGTTGGCGGTATTGGCGCCGGTGCTGCTCGCGCGGCAAGAGACACGCAGCTACTAGCCGGGCGCCCCCTCTCCGCAATGGAGACCGTCACGGGAACCGCAAAGCGCTTCGGGGAGGGCGGCGCTGCCTTCGTTCGTCGCCAAGTCCACGGGCTTACTGGCGCTTACGCCGACCCCGCAAAGACCCGCATTCGCAGCTCAGTAGAAGCAGCTCGTAGGCAGAATCTGCTGGACGCGCGCCTCGGAGATGACCTCCGAATGGCCCGTAACCCACAGCGGGCCGAAGCCATTAAACAAAGAGCGGCGCAGGAGGCGGCAAGCTTGAAGGAATGGGGCGAAGGCGGAGACCGCGCGCTTAAGGCGGGCATCACCTCCGCGCCTGGCGTCGTCAAGGGCTTAGCCGGGAAGAACAGAAAAGAGACGCTTTCTGCCCTCAAGGACGAGGTATTAGGCGGGCGCGGCGGGGGGCGAAAAGCACAAGCTATGGCGCTGGGTTTAGGCGTAGGCTTGCCCGCTGTGAGCGGGTTGTACGACATTTCAAAAGGTGACGAGTCTGCGGCTGGAGGCCGCACGGTGGGCCAGAAGGCAATGAACCTCGCTACAAACGTTGGCGTAGGAACCCTTACAATGGGTATGCCTTTCGGTGCGCAGATGATTACCAGCTCGGCTGCTGACGCGCTGGGCCAGAAACTTGTGTCCCCGCGCTGGATGAGCACCCATAGATCGCTTGTTGGAGAGCGCGCCCGCTTGCCCGTCGGAGAAGACCAGTGACCTTCTTTTCCGGTGGAGGTTCCGCGTTCGGGCAGTCCCGCAGCGCGATGTTCGACGGCTCGGCTTCGAGGTCTCAGAT
>Ga0129333_10001998_pt1 | contig 18849 bp, 8 predicted proteins | sample CPB6_08_DNA_FD_94474 | JGI IMG/M metagenome (GOLD analysis project Ga0129333, IMG submission 94474) | Freshwater to marine salinity gradient microbial communities from Chesapeake Bay, USA - CPBay_Sum_0.6_0.8_DNA | ecosystem: Environmental > Aquatic > Marine > Coastal | place: USA: Chesapeake Bay... | reverse complement strand
GCTGTGGTTCCTACACCAACTCCAATTGCTTTTGGATTAGAAAACTTTAATGTAACTGTGTTTCCAGTATATCCACTTCCACCATTTTCAATTGTTAAAGAATTGACCGTTGTATTGCTATCAATAGCAGCAGTAACTTTACCTTCCGAGAAATTAGAATAAGGTAAAACTATAGCAGAGAATTTTTGTATTTCTACCGTAGATTCATTTTCTTCATAATTAAATAATGTCGCGTCATCAACAAAAATATCAGTATCACTTGTAGTAAAATCTTTTATTACTTTTGCGCTAGGGAATACTAATGTTTCTAACGAATCTCTAGATTTATATTCAAAATTTTCATTTATAATTAAATCTCTTTTTTGTTTTGACCAGTCAACGGGTTTAAAATTATTTTCATCGATTCCATCTTCAAGATAAATTCCAGTTTCAACTATGTCTGCAGACTGTATTAATGATACAATACGTTCTCCTTGTGGTATTGTTCCTATAATATCATTATTTTTGTTTATTTTAAGAGTGTCTCCTACTTTTATAGATTCATTAACATTAATAACATCACTATCTACTCCTCTAGTTCCTCTATAGAAGAAAATAGACACGTTATCTGATTCTTTTGGAGGTTCTCTAAATCTAAATGTGGTGCCGCCTTCAAAAGTATAAGATACTTTTGGTTCTTGCATGACGCCATTTATAAAAATCAATAATACAGTATCAAAATCTATTTGAGATGCTTCAACATCTAATCTATTTTTTTCAAAACTCAACAGTTGATTATTTCTATAAAGTGGGAATCTAGTTCTAAATCCATCTTGTAAATTTTTAATACTATCAATATAATCAAATTCGCCCATTTGCCAAGAAGCAAAAGAATCAGTAAATACATCTGTTACAGTAAATCTTAAAGGTTCTATTGGAGAATTCAATCTAGAATCTGTTACTAATCCAACAACTTCAAAAACATCTCCAAGTCTAAAAGAATATCCTGGTTTTGAAATTTTAAAAGATTTAACTTCAAAATAACTAGTTCCTATTCCTACAGTATTACTTGGACCAACATCAATTGTCATTGATAGTCCTATTCCAGTGCTAGTTGTGCTTCCACTTGAAACTCTAGATATTCCAATAACAGGTAAATCTGCATAAGAAGGATCATCAATAATTAACTGAGGATTTACATATCCGTTTCCACCAGAAACAACATTAAAAATTAAAGTTCCTCCAGCACCAACTGAAGCAGTTACATTTGCACCATTTCCTGTAGAATCTGTAACTCCTATGGACACATTTCCTCTATATCCAGATCCAAAAGATCCAGAAGTTCCTATACCAATAGAAACTATTGATCCAGAGTTTAGTATAGCAGTAACAGAAGCACCTACAAGTGGAGCATATCCTATTCCCCCAGTTGATCCAAGGGAAACAATAATTCCACCTCTTGGAAGTTGATTTTGATTTACATCATAATCAGAAACTAAAATATCATAAGGAGGAGTTGAAGTTCTAACTGAGGTAAAAGTAACACTTGTTATTCCTGAAGTTTCTATAAATGTATAATTATTACCTGCGTTATTTTCAGTATCTGGTGTTTGGAAAACATCATTTATAAAAACTAAACCACTACCAGCTTCTACTCCGGAAGTTGTTTGTCCGTCTTTTTTCATTGTAAATGTTCTTCCAATTCCATTAAATTCTGTAGAAATATCATCATAAATTTTATTGGTTGTATAATCTTGCCTTAAGTATACTCTTCCATTGAATGTAGATTTTGGTAAAAATAGTGAACTTGCATCTAGTCTGTCATTATTTCCTTTTCCGTCTGGAGCCTCTGTAAACCATATTTTATTACCAACTACATTATAAGATCCCTTATAAATTCTTCCTAATGTGCCATCAGAATGACTCGTAGCCGCTGTGCCAACCCAACCACGTCTAACTTCAATAACTGGGAATGTTCCTATTCCAGTTATCGGTCCAAGACCATTGTTTTCTGTTGCCAATCCAACATTAACTATGTACAAAAATTCGTCTTCTAGTTTAAATAAATCTCTAGGAGATATAGAAGAAATTCCAGAAAGAGAAATGAAAGTAGTAGCGGATCCTACTAATCCTCCATTATTTTCAATTGAAAATTCTAATGGTGTGTATATTAATGGATACTGATTCACACCGTCTACAGTTATCAAACATTTTTCTAGTTTTTTCTTCATTTCCAACTTGTGAATATTTCCAGAACCAGTATTTCTAAAAGTAAATCCAATTCCAGAATTACCTGAAGTTCCAGTTAATTTAAAAGTATCTTTACTTAATTTAATGGCATAAACTTTTTCTGGACAAATATCTGTTACTATTCCAGATACATAATTTTGTCTAATAGTTGTTGCAGTTGCAACATTGGACAGAGTAAGAGATACGTTATTATCAGTAGAATAATATATTCTATTGTTACCACCCGTTATAGTTGAAGAAGCAGTTATTGAGTTAATTCCAATAGATACTATATTTCCTAAGGAAGAATTATTTCCCGAATAAATTCCAGAACCAACTTTTAATGCTATTGTATTAGCAACTCCAGTTATTACTGAAGATCCAGAAGAGACTACATTTCCAATGAAATATGTGTAAGTTTTTCCTATTCCAATTATTTGAGTATTATATGGAATAGATGGTCCAGAAATTATTGTTCCGTTTGTGGTTATTCCAACTGAAGATCCAACTCCTGTTATAGTTGCAAATCCAACAATAATATCTCCAACTATAGATACGCCACTAACAAGTGTTGATCCTATTCCAACTGATTCGGCGGGAATACCTATTAATGTTGAAGTTGGAGTATAAATTAACTCTTCTCCTGTTTGGAAGAAATGGTCTTTAATTGTAAATACACCAGTTTCAAGATTTAAAACATTTGAATTTTTTGGATTAAATGTCTTTTCAAAAATAGGTATTCTATCATAGTTTAAATCAAAATCTAATCTGTCTTTTCCAAATGTATTAAGTGATCCATAGAATGAAATATTAAATGATTCTTTTGCTGTACCATATGTTAAATCTTCTGGAATATTATATTCATCAATTTCATAATACATGAAATTATTAAATGTTTGAATTGTGTATTGTGAAGTAGAATACTTGGAATCTGGATAAAACGATACTTTAACAATACCACCGTCTAATATTACACCAAAGGTTCCAATTCCTGAAGTGCTTCCAACAGAAACAAATGGATACTGTTGAATATTAACTCTGTTAAGATCTGATACTACTAAAACTTGATGTAAAGACGTTACAGTTGTTCCTATACCAATTTTGACAAGAGATTTAACACTAGATTCAATTTCAGAGTTATATGATATAAATGTGGTTATTCCTGATCCATTGTAGTATTTTGATTCCAATCTAGAAGTTTTTTCAGTACCTTGAAGTTGATCATCTACTAAAAATGTATATGTTCCTATTCCTGCAGATGTAGATCCAAATCCAACAACTTTTGCCTTCACTAAAGCATTTGATACATTATTATTTTTTGTAAATCCTAATTTTATAATTCCCCCTTCAACGGTTAGTCCAAAAGTACCTATAAATCCTTGCGACAGTCCTGCAATTGATGGATAAGTGTCAAAATAGAATTCAGATACATAATTATCTTGACCATCATAAAAACCAACAACTTCAAAATAATTCATATCATATGTGTCTTCATCCATAACAAAAATATTAGAATAAATTGTATTATATGAAGAAGACAATGCTCTAAAAACATCCGTTTTTATTCCTGTCAATGGTGTTAATCTTTCAGTTTTTGACGACAATCTGACGAATCCAATTTCAGTAAAACCTATTCCAATATTAAATGGACTTGGAGAAAAACTCTCTCTAAAAACTTTAATATTGTAATTTGTAGTATATGGATCTGTTGGAGTGAATCTTAATACTGGGTCTCCTGGAGGTCCAAAATCTCCAGTAAAATCTCCTAGTTTTTCTAAACTATATAAATCTGATTTATTAAGTGTATATGTATTAGTGAAGTTATTGAGAATAACAACTTCACTTATTTGGTAACTTGTTTTATCTTCGTCATGAACTTGAACTAAAAATTTAGAATAAAAATCAGTAATGGGGTATTCAAAAGCCTCAACAAAAGCGTCTCTATTGAATTCTTGACTGGAAAATCTTCCGCTAATATCATCAATTTGTAAAACTCTATTAGTTCTACATTCAATATAGTCTGCTAATTTTTTACTTCTAAATTTTATATAATTTGAAGAAGTTTCAGAAGCATCATAATCAACAACTAAATCAAAATTTCTAACAGTGTCTACTCTTTCTTCTGATATAAAATCAAGAACTTGTAAAAGATTTTGAGTAGCTGCAATTGAAACATTACTATTAGAAAATATATCCATATCAGCAAAATTTTTCATTCCAACTGGATGAACTATTCTACTTACAGGATCCTTTGATTCCTCATAAGATATTGGACTTTTAATGGTGTAAGATAGTGATTGATAATAATCACTATTTTGTATTACCTGGGTTTCATTATTTAACTTTCCAATATCATTTTTCCAATCAAAATTTCTTTTATTTGAATAATCTACATTGAAATATTTTTCAAATGTGCTTATTGTACTAACTGTTGCTGCATTTCCAGAAAATTGACCATATAATGAATCATCAACTGAAATTGGATAATCACCAGTTACTTTGATGATGTCATAATTTTTTGATTTTACAACTAAGTCAGTTTCATTTCCATTTACTAATAATTTTTCATTGTCATAAAATTCACCTAAAACTTTTGTTATTTTAAATGTAGGGTAATTTTTCTGATTTACAATTGAATTAAAAGTATTTTGTATTTCTACAGGAACTCCAGCGTTATTGGTAAAGTCACTTATGTCATATTTCAATATTGCAGGATTTGAATTTATAAATTCTGTTACTGTGAAAAAGTTATATCCATGGTCTGAGGAGTTAAATCCGTTTCCTGGAGATGAACTAATTCCTATTTCATTGGTAAAAGATTGTTTTCTTAAACCTTCTACAAATATTTTATCTCCAGATTCAAACGGTGGAATTAAAAATCCATCAATAGCTGGTGTTAATAATTCACATTCTACAATTCCATTTGTATATGAAATAATCTTAGAAACTTGAATTCCATTACTATTATTAGTTGTAAAAATAGTATGCTCTACTGATTGAAGACCCAATGGTTCTTCGATAACTTCAACAGATACAATAGAACTACTTTTTACAATTGGTTTTAATAAACCACTATTTACTTTTTTTCTAGTATAGTTGTTTACAATTTCTAAAATAGGAGCAGATAAGAAATTTCTTCCTCCGTCTAAAACAGAAACTGAAACTATTTTGTCTGTATTGTTTAACTGTAAGACTTTTGGAACTTCTGCTTTAGGTCTTAATGTTTTATCTGATGAATATTCAAAACCTTCGTTAATAATACGAAGATCATTTATTTTTCCTATAGATGATGATTTTGATTTTATAATAGCATTTTTACCAGAAGTTAAAGTAGAAATTCCAGTAAATGCTGGAAGACTACGATATCCAAATCCACCAGAAATTATTGATATTTTATCTATTGGACCAACATCTGAACTAGAATTTGTTGTATATGATAAATCAAAACATTCTGACTTTAAATAAGATAATTTTTCTGGAATATCTTTCAATGTAATATTAAAAGTTGTAGATCCTATTCCATAAACATTATATGTTCCATTATAAAGACTCTCATCGTATAAAATTTCCGAATAATTATTAACTTCTTCATCTTGAGAAATTAATTTGCCATTTTTTTCAATTGAATAATATAACTTAGTTGGTATTTCATCTTTATAAGATAACTTAATATTTGATTCACTTAAAACAGTTCCTATTCCTATTACCCCTGTTCTTTCAATTAAAAATGTATCTGTTTTACCTACGGAAATAAATTGATTATTTAAAGTTTTATCGTAAAATACTTTAAAATCACAATTCAGTAAACTAGAATCGGTTGTATCAAAAATTAAACTATTATTTCTAAAGCAAATTATTTGTGGATTTATTAATGCTACTTCTTGCTTGCTTCCTCCCGTACTAGCAATACTTACTATGTTTGGAGGATTAGAAATTGAGTCAATATAAGTATCACATAAACTAATAGAATTATCACTATTTCGATATACAAAATATCCACCACTTGATAATCCACTGCAAACTAAATCTTGAGAGGTATATAAAATTTTGTCTCCTGTTTTTAAATTATGCTGCGGTATTTCAAATGAGTCTGAGTTTGTATTTACAAAAGTGGAAGTAAATCCAATAGGATTAATTAATAATTTATCATATATTTGATTGTACTTTAATTTTACACTTAAAGAAGTCCCAATACCAACAGATGTATCTGGTTTTACTGTTAATTCAATAATATCTCCATAAGATAAACTATGATAAGTTGATAGCGAAACTTGAGTTTGAACTTTTTTAATGGTTCCTTTAACCTGATCAAAAACTGATTCTAATTTATATTGATAATTATCAGATCCATTGTTTGTAAAATATAATCCATTTGTTGAAGAAGTAAGTCCAACTTGTGTAACTATTCCAATAAAATCTTTAGACTTATTAATTATGTAAACATATTGACTATTTCCACTTGAAGGTAAACTAAATGTAGAACTTGATGGTGTATTTTTAACGACTAGTGCTGTAGATGAAGAAGGTATTGAAAGTAATACTCTTTGATTATCTTTAAATGGATGATTTGGGATGTATATATTTTGATTAGGTATTGATATTATTTTATTAGAATTTCCTATTGGGAAGTTAACAGTCGTATTTTTTCCTATTTCTGTACCCACACCAACAGAGACATTAGGATTAAAGTAAACAATATCATTAACTTTAGAATTAAAATATGGAGTTTTAGCAGTTATTTTAAGAGTATTTGAATAATTAGTAACTATAGATCCTTCAGAGTGACCAGCAGATACTCCTCTACGAACTCTTAAAATATTTTCTTTGTCGAAAATATTAAGAACAGAAAAAGTTTCAGTTCCTATGCCAATCGTACTTCCTATGCTTAAATTAGATATTTGAGACGATAAACTTATATCAGTAACAATTCCAGAAGTTGCATTTTGAGAGATTGAACTTGCTAAACTTGTTACAATAGAAGAAACTCCAACAACTTTAAAACCATTTAAATTTTTAATATACGTCGATAAACCGGATACTTCTACACGATCTCCGTCTATTAAATTATGATATGGATTTGTTGTTACTAACACATTGTTTTCGTCTAACCAAGAAAATATAACATTTTCATATTTTTGATATGTTGTTTGTAAATCATATATTTCTTTTCCTTTAATACTTTTAATAATAGCAGAAGATCCACCGCCACCAGACTTAGTTGTATCGAATGCTATACTTTCATTTACCTTATAATCTTCTCCAGCATTTTTTATTTCTATTTCTTCAATATTTCCAGTTGAAACAGAATTTACAATTGAAATTTGATTTGTGGTATCATTTGCTTCAATTATAAAATCATTGCCAGAATTTAATTCATTTAATCTATAAGGAAAAGTATTTCTTACTAGTTTTGTGGAATTAAAATCAAAAGATTGATCTAATATAAATGTATTTTCTAAACTTGATCTATAATTATTTCCTATAAAATATGGGAATTTAGGAATTAAAGTATTAGTGCTATAATCTGTTGTTAATCCAACATAATAAGCATAAATTCCTTGGGGAAATTCTGGAGTTTTTGCAAATCTTCCATTATGAATATCTAAATCTCCTTGATTATTAAATCTATAATCTTCTACAAAAAATCCTTCTTCAAATTCATTAATGTCTGGTCTACTGTTTACCGAATTTACATCTAAAACATATCCAGTCTCTAACCTCTTTATTTGCGAATTAATGTCATTAGGATCTGAAAATCCAAAAGGTCCATAAATTGGATTTCCGTCATAAGCCCATCCAATTATTTTAGAGTGATTTGTAGTTGGATCTGGATCTGCAAAAGAATTGCCTTGAGTTATTGTAGAATATCCAACTATTCCATAAGATAGATCACTATTAAATTCTTGTAATATTTCATTAGAAAATCTTTTAAAGTTATTAATAGTTAAAGGTTTTACAAAAGAATCTATAAGGGCATTTCTTCCTGCAGAAACAACTACTATTGAAGTGTTTCTCTTTTCATAGTTTGTTCCTTGATTAATAACTATTACTTTAACTATCGATCCGTTTGAAATAACAGCTCTTAATTTTGCACCTACACCATTTCCTTTTATAACTAAATCTGGAACTGAATAATATCCCTTGCCACCATTTTGTAACTCTACTCCGATAATTTTTCCACCACTTATAATTGGTTTTATTTGTGCATTTGTACCATTTACCAAAGATACTTTTGGTTTTTTGTGAAAATTTAAAATTTTTGATCCATATTTTGATCCTTGATCATATAAGTAACAATCAATTAATTTTCCACGAACAACTGGTGTTGCTGTTATTGTACCTATAAATCCTGCGTACTCAACATTTAATGATAATTTAATTTTTGGATATGAAAATATTTGATATCCAGAACCAGTACTTTCAAACTTTACATATTTTTGTCTTAAATAATCAGTTTTTGCGGCACCAACTCCAACATGCCCAGCATCAGATAATCTAAATGAATTATTATCAAGTTTTAAAATGTAATATTGCTTTTCTGTACTTAAACCTGAAATAGGTGTCTCTGTTGTTTGATATTCAACTAAATCACCATCTTTAAAATTATGATTTACAAAATTTACAGTATGCTTAATAGTTGAAATGCCAGAATAATTTACTTTTAAAGATCTATTTTCATATCCAACACCTTCATTAATAACTTTAACTTCTTTTAATACATTTTTTCCCTCTAAAAGTCTAAATTTATGTATTCCTCCAGTATTAATTGTGGTAAATCCTACAGTATTAATACCAGTGTTTAAATCTGTAATAGTTTGATATAATTTTATTGCTCTAGTATTAACTATTTCTGGATAATAAGTTTCACCATTTAATAAGTATGAATTTTGATTTGTATTAGATCCACCAAAAGTTCCTATTCCAATTGAACTATTTCCATTGTTACTATAAACAATTGGAACACCTGTCTTTAAATTATGATTTTTTAAAAATGTAATAGTATCATTATCTATACTTATTCCTCCACCAAGAGTTGACACTTGAGCATTAAACTCAATTTCTCTAAATGTTTTTTCTAAAACGGGTTCTAATACAGCACCTATACCGTTTCCTCCAGAAATATTAGCAGAAATAACTCTTACTAAATCTACCTCATTAGGATCTATTATTACCTCTTTTAATGATCCGCTAACAACAGCATCTGCATATGCAGTAGATCCTATTCCAACTCCTGGAGAAGAAATATTAATTTTTGGTGGATTTATTACGTCATAATCTGTTCCAGAATTATAAATTTTTAATTCACTTAATGGACCATAATAAATTTTATCATTTGATTTGTAATTTACTACTTCTACGCCATTTATCAAAATACCGGTGCTTCCAACTGGTGTAGAAACGTTAGTTCCAGACTCAATATTTTGTTGCAATGGTAATTTTATAAAATATTTCTTAGGATCTATATTCTTTCCGTATTGATACTCTAAAGTAAATGTGTGTATACCAGTATAATCTTCAACTAATTCAAATTTAATATAGTTATTAGTTCCTATAAAAGATCTTGAATTATAAAGACGTATTTTATTCTTTGAAGTTCCATCAACTAAAACTTGAACATAATAAGTTCTACCAAATGTTAAATTATTTAATGGATTTTTAGATCCAGAATATACAACAGCATCTCCATCAATAAATGGAACATTTTCTGAAAATGATATGATAGAATAAGTCAAATCTCCTTCATCATAACCTTGGAATATATTGGTTAGATTTGAAGAAGGAGTTATGTTTACTGAGGAACGAAAATAATCAACATTGATTAAATAATCCGGTAAAGAATTTGCAGCAATACCAATAAACTTATCTTCCTCAATATAAGTGTTTTGTATATTTGCAGTTATATTGGAGTACTTTAATGGTACTCCAGAACTAGAGGAGTATTTTAATTTTCTTCTAAGACTTAACTCTCTTTTTAAATTAACATTAGTAATACTTAAGTTCAGTGTTAATTGTTTTGAATTAATATTTAAAACTATGACATTACTTAAAACTATATTTTCAGAATTTTTATCTAAGATATCTACAGTATCTCCTACTTTTAAACTTGACTTGTCTGGAATTTCAAATAAATTTATTATATTATTAGAAAAAGACTCAATTTCATACCTAGAAGAAGTATTGTAAATCCAAGAATTAAATATTTCTTCTTTATAAGTCTTTAATCCATCTGGATTTTTTATTTTTTCGCCAATACTTTTTATTTGAATGGTATCTCCCTTAGAAAAAAGAAATGTATCTTCTTTATTTTCCAATTCTGAAAGTACACCAGTTACTCTCAATTCTACTTTTTTATTTAAATCTCCATTTTCATAACCATATATTATATCATTAGATCTAATTTCATCTGCAGAATTTATTATTTTTGTAATCCCAGAACAACCAAAAAACTGATTAATGGATTTATTTGAATAAGTAATTACGTTATCACCACAATATAAAACTCCAGATTCCGAAAATCCAATTGTTGAATCAACCGTAATGACGGAAGAACCAATTGAAACTGAATCAATTACTTTTGTTTTTCCTGTTATATTAAACTGCCCTTCTATTGAAGTCTTATCATTATATCCTGCAAATAATTGAATTTTATAGTAAACCTTATTATTTCTAGTTATTAATTCAACTTCAGAAACAGGTCCAGATGCAGAATCATCGTATTTTTTAACTGTTTGTCCAACTAGATTATTTGGATCTCCTGAAATTCTTTCAGTTACTAAAATTTCTCTTCTTATAAATTCACTTGAGGAAGGTTTTATTAGAAAATTTTCTAAATTAATAACTTTTGGATTTACTCCATATAAAACATTAAACAGTATTCTGAAAGATTCATCAGTTCCTTTTGATTGATAAAATGTTTTTATTTGTTTGATAAAGTTGTTTACGTTTAAATCTGATACAAAATCTAAATTTTCAAATCCAGGAGCTAGTAAAGTTTTTATTTTTTTATAAAATTCTTTTAAGAATAAAGCACTTAAATTTTCAATTTTAGTATTAACTTTATGAGATTCTGACTTTGTAGAAGAAAATACTAATTCATCTGGATTTAAAGAATCTTTGTATGAAGAAATAGCACTAAATCCTCTCACACAACCAGTGAAAGAATTTGTGGTTATTCCAGTATAAGTAATAATTTCATCATCAATTTTTAACAGACCATATTCCTTAGGAAATCCCTTGGTGGTGTTTACAAATATGGTTTTATCTGTTGAAGAAATATTCGTTGTTATGCTTGATATTCCCGAAAGAACATCCGCAGTTAAATTATTTAAATTAATATATTGATCTAAGTTTTCTATAATGTCTACTGGACCACCTTGGTATTCCTGAGACACATAATATTGCTTCAAAAATTCAGAAAGTTTTGGACTTTCTGTTAAGACAAATTCTGGTAACTGATTTTCAACAATTTGTTGTATTTTTACTCTAGTATCAAAACCAGTTGTAATCATATTACCTCGTTATTTTTCCGTTTGAATAGCTTGAAGTTACTAAAAAGTCTACACCCGATATTTTGTCGCCAGACGAAATAGTATCTTTTACCATATTTATGGTGCTTTTTGAAATATCAAAAATTAAATAAAGGTCTTTTAATCCAACAATATCATTTGATTCTGGATACGCTTGGATTTCTATCACACCATTTTCTAATTCTGTAGAAATAACATTTATAGTATTCACTATAATTTCACCTTTCTCATAATCTACAGTTCCTATAGATTTTTTAACAATCTGATAATTTGTAAAGTCTTCATTAGGTTTTACAATTGAAAGTGTTCCTATATTACTATTTTGAATTGGAACATCAACGAAATAAACAATATCTGGATCACCAAGTATTTTAAATCCAGTGCTTTTTATTGTGTAACCACCTATATTTTTATGAAATTTATTTCCAAAGCATATTTCATATTGTGCAAAAGTATTCAAAACACAATTCATGTTTCTTCTCATTTTAACACGAGTAATATTCGATGTTATTGAGGAATCAACATTATCGATTATTTGCAATGTTTTACTGTACTTGAATCTTCCACCAAATTTATTTAAATCTATAGATTTTGCATATCTACTCAAAGTGGTTAATATTTTAGTTTTTACGTCGTTAGCATTTGATGCTAACGCAGAATTATAATAAACATAACTTTCAATTTCAACATAAAGTAGTTTAAGATCTATAAGTTGTTGATTAATTCCAGATACAGAATATTTTTTTAAATCTGTTAAAATTCTAGTTTTAGTAAAATCTGAAAGAGTTGTTCCGTTTTTAGGTTTGATACTAATCAACACATTTCCATATTGAGGAGGTTCTAATTCTTCTCCACCAACTACAGATACTGATTCTGTATCTGGATAAATTTTTTGAATAATTGCCTCATAATCAATAGAAGTAACTGCTCTATACTGTGAAGAATATACTCTTGGGGCAAAATATTTTATTGATTCAATTGGTTCTATATCACCACCACCACTAGATCTTAGATTAGTTGTTATAGAAACAGTATTTGTTGGATATACAACTCTATCAAGAGAATCTACCGTTGTACCAGAATATGAAAATAAAGAAGGTCCATTACCTTCTCTTCCATCTGTAGTAATATAACTTACTCTTATTGTTTCACCATTCTTAAGTTTTTTTCCTAATATTCCATCACCAAATAAAAGTTCATATTTTTCATCGGCAATTTCTTGAATTAAATATATTTCAGAATCTCCATCTAAATTTAAAATATTATCTATTTTTTTATATTCTCTTGTTCCAACTTTTACAACTAAAGTATTAGTATCAATATTAGAATTATCTAAAACAAATCTTTGATTGATTGAATTGTCAACAGTAAACTGTTTTGTTAAATATACCCCTTGATGAACTTCAATATTGTTAAACGTTGCAATTCCATTATTAATTGGCGTAATTATGTCTTCTGGAACAGAAAAAACATAGGAACTATTATCTACATTACCTACACAAACTAAACCCGCTTTTAAAATAAGTTGAGACTCTGTACTTGAAGTTTCTATTGAAAATGATATTATAGCTTTTGCCGTAGTTCTTGATCTTGGAACATATCCAACGTTTCTTGCCAGTGAAACAACATTTTCTCTTACTGTAGCAGAATCCAAAAAGGATTCATTTACAGCCATGTTTGAGTTAAATGCCGTTATGTAAGTATTATATGCAAGAGTATCAATAAGAACAGAAAAGTTTGATCCCTCAAAGTCATAATCCGTGAAATTAGAATTGGCACGGAGATAATCTTTAATGGATGTCTTTATTTGGTCAAAGTCTAGGTTTGTGAATTTTGTAAAAGGCATTTTATCTTGTTGCCTCTAAAATGTAATTGAATTCTTGAGCTGGAAAGTCTTGTCCAATGATATCAAAGTAGACCGTAATCTCAAAATTATTATCATTTGGTCTTGGAATAACTTCAACTTCTACATTTTCAACTCTAGGTTCATAATTTGAAATTGCAATCTCAATTTGTTGTTGTAGCACAGAAGCAGTACCAAAATCAACGAAATCAAATAAACTCGTTCTGAGTTGTGATCCAAAAGAAGGATTAAAAAATCTTTCTCCAGGAATTGTTTGTATTAAATTTCGTATTGATCTTTTAATTGCATCAGAATCTTTTAAGATTAAAAGATCCTTTGTAATTGGATGCACATCAAGAGATAGACTAATATCTTTAAATGATTGAGATATTCTCCGTATCTGTGCCACTTATCAAACAAGACTTTACGTTAATTTTATTTATGCCCAACTTTCTCCATAATTTGGTTCAGTTCCATACTCCCAATCATCATAATTTTCGTCGTTACGAATCATTTTATGAAGTTGAGATTGCTCTTTCAAATGGTGTTTTTTCTCTGGTAAGTCGTCATGCATAATTTCTTGAATGACTTTTTTATCATCTTTATTACTATAATCAGTTACTAACTTAGTTGTGCCCCACATTTTATACATGTAGTCACTGTTTCTGTCTGGGTTTGGATTAGTTGCCATTGTTTTTGTTCTAAAAGGTTAATATCAGAACTTTTTAAGGGGTTTCTATCCCTTAATCGACATAAAATCCTTTTCTTAAGTACGTATCATACTCATTATCATTTATAAATTTATAATTTTGAATATTTTTAATGTGTTTTTTCTCCCAAACTGGAATTGCAACTGAATTTCCATAACGAAAGTCGGGATTTTGGCGAAATTGTACTTCAATTAAGTGATTTCCAATAAATTCACAGTTAATCCATTCATAATTACCGATTAAATCGTCTAAAATTTGAGGAAAACTCACTTCTACATCTATTTTAGACCATTTTTTCCATTTATACAATGGATCATCGAAGTCTTTTTCTCCTAAAGCAACTAATTTTGACTTTTTTTCATGAAAATCGACACTTAAATGTGGTCCTTGAAAGATTTCACACCAAAATTCTGAGGGATGGAAGCGATCTGTCTCCTGTTCTATCCATTCTTTGCGAGCCAAGCGACCCATACCGAGCAAATTAATGCATGGACGAACAATATAAAAGTCGGACTTTGGAACTGTGGTGCCTGTAGGACCACATGTATACTCCAAAATCCGACTTAATGATAGTTTATTGTATGCCCAGATGTCTTTGGGGTTTATTTGGTTCCATTCCTCATTGACATCTAGGAAATAACTCATCCTTTACCTTGACCCCGATACTTTTTACGTGCTCCATTACGAGAAGTCGCTGCGTATTTAGTACCTGCACCATCTCCTTGACGAGATTTCTTGGGAGGACCAGGAATATAAGAAGAGTTCTTATTCAGACCACCTTTTGCTTTCACTGCCATTTAATTTTCTCCAATAATTTCTGTAGTAATTTCAGAAGGATCTGGTGTACCACTTTCATAAAATGACTGTGCCAGATCCTCCATCACGTCAAAAAATGACTCTTGATCCAAGTCGGAATAAATCTTCCGACCTTTACAAAAAACATTATAGCGTGTATTGTCAGACATTCAAATAATTCTTGTTTTTTCGTGACCGACTCGTACCCGTGGATCGCACCAAATTTCAAATCCTGCTTCTTTTGCATCCAGACAGAAACTTACATCCTCTCCACACATATCTTGAACCTCACCAGATTCAAAGACTTGCATTTTTGGTGCAAACCATGGATACTTCATTTCTGGGTGCTCAAAGACCCCGTGCTTGATTAGAAGCCAACCAAATCCAGTATAGTCAACTGTAAATGGTTTTTTACGATTTCTCATGGTTTCAATGGTCTCATGATTCATCACACCACCATTTGTCCTGAAATCTTCTTCTTCCAACCAGTGTGCAACAGAAGTTGTCATACCGTCTTCTGTGCAGTACCAACCAGCTGCGATGTCTTTTTCCATCAGAACTAGTTGTAAAAAGTGTTGAGTGTTGAATACAATATCACTATCAATCCACAATTGATAATCATATTGCAGTTTTCCATCCCAAGGAAGTTGATCGGGTCCTCTGAGAACATTTGCTCCAAGGCATTTGCAACGAGCAAAATTCACCATGGAAGAATAATCTTGAGAAATTTGAATGCTTGCACCTGACTGAACAAGATCAAAACAAAGTTGTACAAAATTCTTTAGATAAGTATATGAAACTCCTCTTCCAGGAAGACAAAACACTATGCTTTTGCCTCTGATCATTTCTCTTGCTTTGTCGTAATCCCATTCAGGTTCTTGGCTTGTAAGTGGTGCCTTTGCCTTAACAGTAAATCCTTTTGCCATAATTGAAAGTAGTTACAATCATATCATACAGTATTATCTATACAATGTCAATGAACGCCTCTTCATATGAAAGATCCTCAACAGTGTAGTCGGTCTTCATTAATCCGACCATATTTTTGAGTGTTTTCCATGTGATTTCAAATTCTTGTTCACTTATAAGGTGATATAAGCATTTCTCCTTGGCGTATATATTATAAACTTTCATAGTGTCAAAGATCTGTGGATTCTGAAAGAATAATATCTTTATTTTCCAGTAAAAAACTAACCTCAGTATCTTCGTACCAAGATAACTCATTCATAATCCACTCTGGAATTGTAAGATAATACTCTCCACTAATTGGATCAATCTGTATGGGGCGCTTTTCTTCTCCGAAATTTTTTTTCATTCTTATAATTATTTTCTTTTGCAATTATATATGATTTATAATTTTTATTAAAGGGTTTCTGTGATTTTTTACTGGGGAATTTTTTTTATTTTCACTTATTATATCGATGCCTTTCGTAACACTTTGTAGACTGGTGGGACCCATCGATTTTTATAAACACGGCCCGCCGCCATAACGATAACGTTATAACGACAACTGCATCTGCCACGAACGAATGAGGGGCGGGTGTGCCGCCCCACGAACTGTCACCCCTGCCGCTCTGCCAGGCGGTCGCGTGTGGCGGCGATTCGGTCTGCCTTTGCCTGAGCAGCGAAGCGGGCGGCGTTGGCGTCCTTGTCACCAACCCACTGGCGACCTAGACCCGTGACGCGGGTGATGGTCACGCCCTTGCCAGCGCCAACGGCATGAGAGGCACCGCCAGCGGGAAGGTCAGAATCACGAACGGAACCCACGGCAGCGCCAGCACCGTGCTGGGCGTTGCGGGTCAGGGTCTCACCCTTGCGGGGTCCACGGCGGCGGAGGCGGGTAACGGTGAAATCCATCAGGTCGGTTGCGGTGTGCTCTCGTATTGTAGACGGTAGAGGGGCAGGCGTCAACCTACCCCACGAACGAATCAGACGCCTGCCAGGGCAGCAACGATCCGATCGCGCTTGCGGATCGCAGTCGGAACGATGAACCACTCATCGCGCTTGCCGCTGGCAGAGCGGGTGGCGTCTAGGGTGCCCTCGGTTTCAAGATCAACCATCAGGGCGTGAATCGTGCCCTTGTGGCGGCGGGGGTCCATCCCCAGTGAGCGCACCAGATCGGAGCAGGTCATCGGTCCGTTCTGAATCAGGGTGGAACGGATTGCAGCGCGGAGGAGGGAAGCGAACATGAGGCGGGGTGCGTTTGCTCTGGAATTCTACAGGGTAAAGGGGCAGGAGTCAACCTGCCCCGTAGGGGTCAGTACCCCAGCCAGGTCAGCAGTTCGCCCGTGTCGATCCGTTCGCCCTGCAGGTGCCCATAGTCGCGGCGGAACTGGTAGAGGCAGTCAGGACCGTGCAGTTCGGCAGACTCCAGAGCGATGTGCCATGCCACGGTGTCGTCGGCAGGGTGAGTGCAGTCCCACAGGATGTCAGAGAACGTGGTGCCAGGGGCGTAGACGTTCAGGCAGTCGCGGAGGGCGGTGGTCATGGTCGGTTCAGGTGCGAACTGAGAGAATTGTAGACGGTCGGGGGGTATCGGTCAACCCCCCGTGAGAGAATCAGTCCAGGTCGGGGGTCACCACGTCGGAGGCATGTGCCTCCTCAAATTGGGCGGACCATATGGTGGCAGGGTGACCCACGGGGTCGGTGATCCGATTGAACTTGCTGCCGTCGTTGCGGTAGGCGACCCACACGGTCTGGCGGTCGCGGAGGCGGGTGGCGGGGGAGAGGCGCATCGGGTGAGGTGCGTTTGCTTGAGAATTCTACAGGCAAAGGGGGCAGGCGTCAACCTGCCCCGTAGGAGTCAGCGGAGGCGCTGCAGGTCGATCAGGCAATCCGCGAAGGAGTTGACCCCGTTGATCTCTGCCACTGCTGCTGCGGTTGCCTCCTTAAGGGTTGCTGCCTGGATCGTGAGGATCTCAGACTCAATGCCGTCGTCACCGATCCAGGTGGCGTCGAAGCGGAAGGTCTTGGTGGCGGTGGCGGGCATGGTGCGCTCCGTTGGTTTGCTCTGGAATTCTACAGGGTGGGGGGTCGATCGGTCAACCCCCTGGAGGTCAGAAGCGAACTGCCCAGTTCGGATCGGTGAGGCAGTTGATCCAGGCACACCAGGTGCGGTTGCTGCTCACACAGAAAAGGTCGTTACCCTGGCGCTGCTCAACCACAACCACGGGGTCGCCTGCCATCTGATTCGCCAGGCGGTTCTTCGCCTTGCTGCTGATCGGGGTCAGGGTCACGGTCATCGGATCGGTTGCGGTTGAGGGAATTCTATCACGGCATGGGGCAGTCACCGAACATCGCCTCCCACAGGTCGATAATGGTTTCAGGTTGACGCGGTGCGGGTGCCCACTCCAGGGGGCAGGCAACACCCAGGCGGGTGATGGGGTGTTCGGTATAGGTGTTGTCGTCGCTGCAGTAGGAGAGACTCACATCCTGATAGGGGGTGCCGATGCGGATGCCTTTCATGGGGTGCCTTGCGGTTGAGAGAATTCTACAGGGTAAAGGGGCAGGAGTCAACCTGCCCCGTAGGGGTCAGACCCCCCCGTCAGTGTAGTCCCCGATGATCACGCCGTTGCAGCGGACCTGAGCGTACCCATAGTCTTCGCTCAGGGAGAGGCAGAGATCCCAGGCGCGATCCTCATCGGTGGTGGTGTTCTCCCAGGGAGCGGAGGGGCAGATCACGTCGTAACGGGTCATGGCGTCGATTGCGGTTGACTGAATCAGTATAGCGGTTCAGGGAGGCGACCCGTGAGTGGGTCGCCCGATCGTT
>Ga0129333_10001996_pt1 | contig 18858 bp, 3 predicted proteins | sample CPB6_08_DNA_FD_94474 | JGI IMG/M metagenome (GOLD analysis project Ga0129333, IMG submission 94474) | Freshwater to marine salinity gradient microbial communities from Chesapeake Bay, USA - CPBay_Sum_0.6_0.8_DNA | ecosystem: Environmental > Aquatic > Marine > Coastal | place: USA: Chesapeake Bay... | reverse complement strand
GTAATGATTCATCAGATAATGCTGGTAACCAGACTGGATCGGTTACCAGCAAAGGCAGTGGCACCAGCAACGAAGTAACTACTCTAGTTAACAAAACTGCCCGGCCTATTATGCCAAGATCTAATATACTGGATCGGTATGCCAGCTATTCGTACAACATGAGTCTTTATCTTATGAGCCCCGAAGACTATAGTCGTATGCTGTCAACTAAAAAACGATTCATTCCTGGATATCAGTTACTAATGCAAAGTGGTGGGGCACCGCAGTTTGCCGCAGGCTATACAGGGGTTCCCAATGATCTTGAACCTGGATCAGTAAGCCTAGCTCAGGGTAGAAATCAGTTTTTTCCTCTAGACTATTATTTTGACGATGTTGAAATTAAAAGCCTACTCAGCGGCAAAGGTACCGGTGGTGCACATAATGCAGTTGAAATTAAATTTAAAATAATTGAGCCTAATGGTATTACTCTACTAGATAATCTTTATCGAGCTACTAGACAATATATCGAGCGCGGTGGAGGTGCAAGTACTAGTACCGCAAATAATAATTACTCGGCACAGAACTATCTAATGGTAATAAGATTCTATGGTTACGATGAAAACGGAAATATAATCTCGGCACCCGGGGAACTTGACAGCTCGGGCAAAACAGACACATCGGCTATTGTTGAAAAATTTATACCGTTTCAGTTTACTGGAATCAAATTTAGAATTGCAAACAAACTAACCGAATACGATTGTACCGGGGTGTGCCCGCAGAACGTTATTGGTAGTAGTCAAGGTCGAGGAGTAGTGCCCTTTAATATTGAATTAACAGCAACTACTTTGCAAAATTTACTTAATGGTAGTTCTAATTTTAGACAAACCCCAGAAGTCGACGACAATGGGCGAGAAGTTTCCAATTCGGTTACTAATCCAGACAAGGCCAGTACAGCACCAAACCCTACACTAATTACTGGTTTATCACAGGCGCTGAATCAATATCAACAAGAATTAAAAAATGAAGGCACTTATGGCGTTCCCGACGTGTATAAATTTGTTATTAGCCATCCAGAATTAGCCAATGCTAGTATTGTTCCACAGGGCGAAATAGATAGAAAAAACAAGCCCATGGTTCAAGCAACTACAGCAGCCGAGGCCAACGATGGAGACCGTCAAAGTGTTAACAACGAGGCTAAAACTGTAAGCGTAACCGCAGGAACATCAATAGTACAATTCTTAGATATAATTGCTCGAAGTAGCGACTATATCTACAAACAACAAAACAGAATTATTGATTCAGATAATAATGAAATACCCCAGGGAAACTCGGCCAGGGCCTTTGCCTGGTATAGAATTGGCATTCAGGCCAAACCACTAGGCCCAGATCCAAAACGAAACGATCTTGCCTACGAAATAACCTACGAGCTTGCGCCCTACGGAGTCAATGATATTAAAAGTGAGTACTTTCCACGTGGACGATTTAGGGGAACACAAAAAAAATATTCATATTGGTTTACTGGAAAAAACGATAGTGTATTAAATTATGAACAAGACTTTAACTATCTGTATTATATAACAGTTAATAGTCGACAGAAACGGCCAGTGGTTAACGGCACACCTGACTATCGAGAGATTGAAAAAAAATTGTTTGCACCAAACAGTCCACAGACAAATCAAGGCATAAGTTCTTGGTATACAAACGAGCCCAGCGCCAATGCAGCCGACTATCTATACAGCCCTTCAGATCAATCTCGTGCAAAATTAACTATCATAGGTGACCCGGCATGGATAGCACAAGGAGAAGTTTGGTCCGGTATACGTACCAGCAACAAAACTTATAATAACGATGCAGATGTTTATTTTGATGCATTTTTAAGTGATGGGACAATTAACTTTGACGCCCGTGAAGCACTATTTGAAATAGAATTTAATAAGCCAGTTGACTATAACTTAGATACTGGGTTAATGAGTCCAAACGCCCCAGGTACGACAACACAGTCTTATGTCTACAAAGCTTTACAGGTTGTTAGCGTTTTTAAACAAGGAAAATTTACACAGGATCTTGAAGGGGTCTTGTTAATATTTCCAGATAGCATTAGCAAAACTACACAAATTGTACAAAGTGGGTTTGAAAATACTACTACTGATAATCCTTATGCTACTGGATCAAGTCAATTAGACGCATCCACAGTAAGGCAAAATACTTCGGATACTGCATCTTTAGCCTTAGACATTGTGGGTCGAATTGGCAGTGTGTCAAACTCAAGTTCCGTTTACTACGATGATCCACTTGGTGGAGTATATGCAAACAACCCCAGTAACGCGGCATTGGCCTATAACCCACCACAGTCATATCAGGTACCGCCTGGCCCCCAAGACACAGCAGCCACAACCTATGCCGAAGGGCCAGGCCCGCAGTTAAGTCCAGCACAAAGTTTGCCGCCAACTAGTGGAAGCCAAACAGTTGGAGGCTCTGGCATCAATAACATAGTTGTTGACACTAATGGACAAGATGGCAGTATTAATACGCAACCTAATACTCAGAATAATTTTGCGTTCTTGCCCAATAATGAAATTGTCAAGGTCATTGCCGGACCAAACTTTACCGACTTACAACAGGTTCAAGTTCCAGTAAAAACTATACAGGGAGAAATTGTAATTGTAAGTACTAGTGAACAGGCAGCTACGTTATATGGTCAAGGGACAATATCATTACCAGAATACAACCGAGCAGTTGTGGTAATTAGTAACCTTCAAGCGGCTCAGCAGCCACAATTAGGAACAACAGTGCAATTAGTAAGGAATGATGACTAATGTCTAATAATATTCAGCGAAATAAAGGGCGCGGCAATTCGTACAAATTTGATCGAGGCGGGGTTCCTGCTGAATTTGGTCCTTATATTGGCATAGTTAAAAATAATGTAGACACCACGCGGTCGGGGCGACTACAAGTTTACATTGAGCAGTTTGGCGGCAACGATCCCAACAATAAATCATTGTGGCGCACTGTAAGTTATATCAGCCCATTTTACGGCTCTACACCACAGAACAGTGCTACCACATCAAGTGGCCCTGGCAATTTTAAAGGCAACGCACACACTTATGGAATGTGGTTTACTCCGCCCGATGTTGGAGTAAGCGTAATTTGCTTTTTTGTTGGTGGCGATCCCAACCAAGGATATTATGTAGGGTGCATTCCGGATCCCGGTGCTAACCACATGATACCAGCCATAGGCGCCAGCAAAAAATTTGTAACACAGACAAAGTCACAGGCTGATCTAACTGCAGGTGCCAATGCTATACAGTTACCAGTAGTTGAAATCAACAATGAGAATCCAGTCATACACGATAACCCAAGATTTTGGACCGAGTCTAAACCAGTTCATAGCTACGTATTTGGGGTGTTAAGCAACCAAGGTCTACTTGGTGATTATATCCGTGGACCAATCACATCAAACAGTCAGCGAGAAAGCCCAAGTGCGGTATTTGGTATATCAACCCCGGGAAGACCTATATACCGCGGCGGTAGCAGTGAAACTGATATACAACAAAAATTAACCAGTGGCGCTCTAAAACTTCAAGACGTTGGCATTGAAGGACGGCGTGGCGGACATTCTTTAGTAATGGACGACGGTGACATTCAGGGTAAAGACAATTTAGTTAGACTAAGATCGGCTAAAGGTCATCAAATTACCATGAGTGACGAAGCTAACTGCTTTTATTTTATTCACGGTAACGGGCTTACTTGGCTTGAATTTGGTGAACAAGGAACGGTTGATCTTTTTAGCACTAACAGTGTCAATGTGCGAACTAAAGGCGTAATTAATCTACATGCCGACAAAGATATCAACATAAACGCTGGCGGAGCATTAAATGTTAGAGCACAGTCAATAAACGTTGAAAGTCAAAGTTACATCAATTTAAACAGCGCAGAAGAAATGGTTCTTTATAGCAAGGCTGCAATCTCAGTAGGAACCGACGGTACTATCTCAATGGACAGTTCCGACGGTGGTTGGAAAACTGATGGAACTTTAACTTTTAAAGGCAGTCGTATTGACCTAAACGGTGGTAGTAGTCCAGATAGCGTTGAAGCACCAGCAAAAATTTCTGAATACAAGCTAGACGACACATTCTTTGACGGTACCAAAGGCTGGCAGGTTAAACAAGGCGCAATTAAAACTATTGTTACTCGTGCTCCTACACACGAACCTTACCCGTATCACAATAAAGGCGTAGCAGTTAATGTTGAGCTTGGTGGATCATCTAGCGGAGCTCTTTCATCATTGTCAAATCTAGGTGAGTCGTTAAGTGGACTAGCTGATGTGTCTGTGACTGATCCAATTGACTACGCTGATGTATTAAGTATAGGTCCAGCAGACATATCAGTAGGATCTCTAAATGAAGCGCAAGTGACTGGTCTAGTTGCACAGGCAAAAACATCAGTGGGACAGGCTTCAGACATAGCCAGCATCGAAAAAGGTATTGGCCAATTTGGATTTAAACCCAATCAACTAGAAGCTGTGGGACTACTAAAACCTGGGACTGTAAGCCAACTGAGTAAAATTGTACCTGGTGTGCCCACCATCGATGATATACAAAAGGCTGCGTCGTTGAGCATATCCCCAGAAGAAGTTGCAAAGCAGAGAAAAGCTCTTGAAACACTGGCATCTCCGGGAGTTTGGACCGGCACAAGTGGTGTTGTAGGTCTAAATTCTTTGCTGTCTAATCAACAATTACAAAATACAACTCAGCAAAAACTAATGTCAACTGCACTTAAAGGCCTACAGAGTGCCGGTGTTGCTAGTGGACAGGAAAGTGCAAACATACTAGGTCCTCTGGTACAGAGTGCGGCAATATTTGGTGTAGCATCAACAACAGCCTGGGTAAAAAATGTAGCTAATACTGCGGTTAAAACAGCAATTACCCAGACAGTAAAAAACGCTCAGTACACAACTAATTTCATGGACACCAAGGCCAGTAGTCTAATTGGTTTTGGCAAAACAGCCGAAGCTGCCACCGATACAGTTAATCGACAAATTGTTGATAATTCAGTAAAAACTCTACTAGGTGATACAAAAATTCCAGCACCTACCTATAAAACAGTTACTAGAGAAGATACGCCGCTGAGTAGTATAGAAACCGAACGTGAAAAGTTTTATGCGGCAACAACAAGTTATAAAGTTTGGGCAGATTCTATCAAAACACAACTAGAATCAATCTACAACGATCTGCTAACCTTAGAATCTAGTTCAACTATTAGTCTAAGTCAAGTTACTAACTTAAACAATCGATTTCAAATGGTCAAAGAAAAATACAACAGCGAAAAAGCTTCGTATATCAACAAAATAGAAAGTCTAAGACAGGCAGCATCACCGGATCTCCGTGCAGAATTTAACAGCGAAACAGCTACAGTTAACGCAGTGGCTAAGATTATTCTAGGTATAAGTCAGGCCGTTCAAGAACTGATATTAATACTGCGTTCTAAAGCTCGGTAAAATTGCGCGATAAATATTGGTTATGCCAGCATTTATCGGATTCAGTACAATAGATCAAAACAAAAAGTTTACGTTAACCGACGCAGCCTTGATCAAGCGCGACCTTGCTAATGCGTTTAACATTCAGCAAGGCGAAAAGGCCGGCCGGCCTGGTTATGGAACAACTATATGGTCTTATATATTTGACAGTCAAACTCCAGAGACTGTTCAAGCTATTCTTGCAGAAATACAAAGAGTGGCGGCTCAAGACCCGCGTGTGTATATCAGCAATGTACAAGTTTACCCGCAGGAAAATGGAATTTTAATTGAACTTCAAGTTCAAATTGTTGGTAGCAGTAGTGCCGAGAGACTGGCTTTATTCTTTGATCAAGAATCTAGACGAGCTACATTTATCTAAAACTACACAGATAATTTATTCAATAAATACTCTATACATGAGGCATTATGGCAAAGACAGCACGACAAACAGCAATATTCGGCGTAGAAGATTGGAAAAGATTATACCAAACTTATCGTGAAGCCGATTTTCAAAGTTATGACTTTGAAACACTTAGAAAAAGCTTTGTTGATTACTTACGTCTGTACTACCCAGAAACCTTTAATGACTATATTGAAAGTTCTGAATTTATAGCCTTACTTGATGTAATGGCTTTTATGGGCCAAGCACTGGCATTCCGTAATGATCTTAATGCTCGAGAAAACTTTTTAGACACTGCTGAACGCCGTGACAGCGTGGTTCGTCTGGCAAATTTAATTAGCTACACACCCAAAAGAAATACACCAGCTGAAGGCTACCTAAAGATACTAGCAGTTAATACCACAGAAAATGTAAATGATTTTAACGGAATAAATCTTGCCAACATCACTATTGATTGGAATGATCCTAATAATCCAAATTGGCTTGAGCAATTCACAGCCATTGTTAATGCCGCATTAATAGATAGCCAAAAATTTGGGCGCCCAGGCAATAGAAAAAACGTGCTTGGAGTAGAAACAAGTGAATACACAATTAATCTTATACCTGGATTCTTGCCAGTTATACCGTATACATCCACAGTTGACGGAGTTAATATGCCGTTTGAAGTTGTTAGTGGGACCACACTAGGCAAAGATTATGTGTACGAACCAAGCCCAAGACCCAGCGGCGCATTTAATGTTCTTTACAGAAATGACAATCTAGGATTTGGCAGTGATAACACTGGATTTTTCTTTTTGTTCAAGCAAGGGGTGCTACAGGATCAAGATTTTAACTTAGCCGAAGCTATTCCCAACAGAACTGTCAATATCAATATTGAAGGTTGTAACGAACAAGATCATTGGTTATACAAGCTAGATAATCTTGGTAGCATTGCATCTGAATGGGAATATGTAGAAAATATATTTGCTGGCGCAGTTGAACAATTGGCACCCAACCAACGAACTCTGTACAGTATAACTAGTAGAGCCAACGATCAAATTACACTAACCTTTGGTGACGGCGTATTTTCAAGTGTGCCAGTTGGACAATTTAGAGTATATGTTCGAGCCAGTAACGGTCTTGAATATATTATTAATCCTGAAGAAATGCAAAATGTTCAGGTTCCAATAAGCTACATCAGTCGTAATGGCAGACTAGAAACTATTACATTCACCTGCGGTCTTACAACCCCGGTGACAACAGCGCAGTCTAGAGAAACCATTGCCGACATCAAACAACGTGCGCCAGCTCGTTACTATACTCAAAATCGCATGGTAAATGGCGAAGATTATAATAATTTTCCATTTACTAAATTCAACAGCGTTATCAAAAGCAAGGCTGTAGTTAGATCGGCTGTGGGGACAAGTCGATATATTGACTTAACTGATGTCACTGGCAAATATTCAAGCACTAATATTTTTAGCAGTGACGGTGTTCTTTATCGAGAAAATGTATTACCTACTTTTGAGTTTGACTGGTTCAATCGTAACGACATTGTTGACATCATTACCAACAGTATTGAACCGTTGATACAAGGTCGAAGCATGTTGCAGTTCTACTACGACCCAAACAACTTTGTTCGTCCATCGCTGGCAGTGTTGTCTGTGGGATGGCATCAAAGTACTACTCTGGTTAATCAAACAACCGGATATTTTTACACTGGCACTGATACAAATCCATTACCAATTGGTAGTTATAATACTAATAATGCCAAATATATTACCCCCGGCAGTTTGATAAAATTTGTACCACCAGCTGGATATTTCTTCGACCCTGACAATAGATTACAGGCAGGTATTCCAACACGAGCTGACGAAAAGCTAGTGGTCTGGGCCACGGTACTAGAAGTTGTGCTTGAAGGTACTGCACAAGGATTAGGTAATTTTCCTGACGGCGTTGGCCCAGTAACGTTGAACAATTTTATACCAAATGGAGCCCGCGCCGATGTTGTAATTCCTAAATTTGTTGATGATCTACCTGGTAGCATTGAACAGGCCATGATACAACAAATTGAGCTTTTAAGAAATTTTGGTCTTGGTTTTAACAATATCACTGGACAGTGGTATATTATAACTAGCACAAACTTAGCAGTTGATGCTCCATTTAGCCGTACCAATGCACAGGATACACAAGGTTTAAACCTTGACGCATCTTGGTTAATTGAGTTTATAACCAATGGTCAAAGCTATGTTGTAACAAGTCGTGGACTCGACTACAAATTTGCCAGCGTAATCGAAACAAGATTTTTATACGATGCGGCCGGAGAAGTCTATGACAGTCGAACCGGATTAGTATTAAATGATTTTGTGCGTGTACTAAAAACAAATTCTAGACCTGACAGCAATCTTCCGCTAAGTGGTGATATAACCATGGACATTATTGGGCAACCTATACAAAGTGATGGATTTGTCAATGACTACGAAGTGGTAGTAAGCTTCCAGGACAGCGATGCCGACGGTGTTGCTGATAATCCAGATTTCTTTGCAGAAATTGTAGCACCGTCGGTATCACCAAATTCAAAATTGGTGTTTTTCCAACAGGTAGTTGATTTTGACAATCTTGAACGATATCTTCCACTAGAACCAGGCATAGTTAATAGTAACTATACCACACTTGACGAGATAGAATTGGTTAAGGCAGACTATGTTAACGGACAGATTTTTTATACCACCTCGAGCAAACTTTTCTATGAATTAGTTATTGCCATTGTTAACGGCGTTATCCAGCGTGTGCTTACTCAGCGATTTGATTTTATAGCCAGGACTGGCCGTGGAGCCCTTGGCTTTCAGTATCGTCACAATAGTACACTAACAAACATTATTGATCCTGGCGTTACCAATATTATTGACATTTATTTGGTAACACAGGCTTACTACACTGCCTATCAAAACTATATCAAAGATACTACTGGCACAGTAACTGAGCCAATACCGCCTACTATTAGTGAGTTGTCTACTGCTTATAGCAATCTTGATGAATATAAAATGGTCAGTGACAACATAGTTTTTAACAGTGTGACCTTTAAACCATTGTTTGGTGCCAAAGCACCATCACCGTTAAGAGGTACCATTAAAGTGGTCAAGGCACCAAATACCGTGGCCAGTGATAGCGAAATCAAGAGCCAGGTGATTGCTAATATAAACAATTATTTTACAATTGACAAGTGGGATTTTGGCGATAGCTTTTTCTTCTCAGAGTTGTCTGCATACTTGCACGAACGGTTAGGATCAATTATTAGTTCAGTGGTGTTAGTACCACTAAACCCGTCAAAAACATTTGGCGACTTGTACGAAATACGTAGTGCTCCAAATGAAATATTTGTGAGCGCTGCCACAGTTAACGATGTTGAAGTAATAAGTGCTTTAACTCAAAGTAATATTCGTAGTCAGACTCCAGTGGTGGGTCTGTATCCAAGTAACACCACTTTCCAGGGCACCAGTAACGGGGGTACGGTTTAATGGCATTGCGTAGAACTGTTGATTTACTTCCTGAGATTTTTAGAACAGATACTAATAAAAAGTTTCTGTCAGCCACACTTGACCAACTTACACAAGAACCAAATTTAAAAAGAACTAAAGGTTTTGTGGGACGTCGAGTTGGTGCTGGAGTAAACCCGCTTGACAATTATGTAGTAGAACCTAGTGCTTCTCGTACTAACTATCAGTTAGAACCTGGTGTTGTATTTTTAAAGCCAGGAACTGAGGTTGCCGAAGATGCTATCACCTATCCAGGCATTATTGATAGTCTTAACCTTCAGGGCAGCAACACTGAACGGCAAGATAGATTGTTTCAAAGCGAATACTATGCTTATGACCCATTCTGTGATCTAGATAAGTTTACAAACTACAGTCAGTACTACTGGTTACCAGCTGGTCCAGATAGTGTAGACATTAGTAGTACTGTTGTTCCTCTCACAGATAACTTTAATGTAACAAGAAATGCTGCCAGCTATACATTTTTAGGTGTACCAGGAAATAACCCAATTATTACTTTGGCTCGTGGTGGAAATTATACCTTCACAGTTAACCAGCCAGGTAAAAAGTTTTATATACAATCAGCCCCAGGCATAAGTGGAACTTTACCAGCTACGCCAAATATCAGTAGCAGAAATGTCTACGGAGTTATAAACAACGGCGAAGATCAGGGCGAAATTGAGTTTTATGTTCCACTGAACACAGCACAAGATTTTTATTATTCGCTAAATGAAATTAGTCCAGTTGATCTAGTATCACCTACAATAAAATTTAATCAAATCAACAATGTATATGTCAGTCAATTTTTAGCTGATTATCCTACTGGTATTGATGGAATAACCAGTCTTAACGGTCGTACTATTATCTTTACAAACAGGATTGAAAGCGCCGAAGTTGGTGGTTGGCAAGTAACTACCATGTTTGATCCAATTCCAAGTGCTGGAGTAACTGGAGCCGTTGGGACTTATGATACAACAACATTTGACCAGACCACAGATATCAATCTACAGAGTCAGCGATATAGTATTTGGAAAATTAATTATGTCTACGATGATCCTCTAAATCCTTATATGGTTTTAGAAAACGTTTTTGAAGTTCCAGTACTAACCAAATTTAAAATTCTCTACGGTGACAAATGGAGTAGCACATATTGGTACAAGGACTCTAGCGGATATTTTACCGAACAGCCCTTATTAACCGCTATTCAAAATGTTCTATGGTATCAAGATGCTGATAATCCAGAAATTTTTGGACAAATAAAGCTAGTACCTGCGCTTGAAGCCGAACCAATTGATATTAACGATATCATAGGAGCAAAAAATTATACCAGTCCTAATGGTGTGACACTGACAAACGGTCTAAAAATACAGTTCAGAGGCCCAGTTCAACCTGCCCAATTTCAAAATCTTGAATACTATGTTGAGGGCGTAGGGACTGGCCCGGGTATTTCAAGCCGAGTGGGCTTTATAGACGGCGAAGCCTACTTTGGCGATTTCCATGTGGTCAACAATCAAAAAATTACTGGACTTGCAAATACCACCACGTTTCAGCAGTATATCTATGACACTGTTGAGGAAAGTTTAATCAACTTTGGTAAAGGTGGTCCCAACGATGCACCGCTGCCACAACAGTCTGTTTATACTGATAATTTAGGAAACGGTATAAAATTAATTCCTGTACAGGAACTAGTAACGCCTGAAAAGTATACTAAGAGTGCTCTGGTACCCTATGACAGTACCCCATACGATGTTGGCAGTTTTGATGTAAGTCTTAACGCACCATTGGTACCCGACTATCTTACAATTAATAGAGCCAGCCAAGATCGAAACGCCTGGAGTAGAAGCAACAGATGGTTCCACGTTGATGTTATAAATTACAGTGCCGAATTCAATGGTGTTACTGCAACGTTTGACAATAATCTGCGAGCCAAACGACCAATCATTGAATTTAATCCTAATCTACATTTGTGGAACTATGGCACAGAATTTAAAAGATCAGTTAATATAATTGATTTTAATGCCACCGATGCTTTAAGTACCGTGGTTGGTCAGTCAGGATATGGCTATGATGGCTATACATTTATCACTGGTACCACAGTAATCTTTGCCGCAGACCGTGACCCCGCAGTGCGAAATAAAATATATCGCGTAGATTTTGTAGATCCCAACAATACTGGTAATCTAGTTATTGATCTTGTGCCAGTGGTTAACGCTGACGCACTTATCAATCAGGTAGTTGTCAGTCTTAACGGACTAATTCAACAAGGCACTACCTACTGGTTTGATGGAATCACATGGCAGGCTGCCCAACAAAAAACTGGAGTTAATCAAGCGCCGTTGTTTGATGTATATGACTTAAATGGCGTCAGCTTTGGAAATAGAGATTATTATCCTAGTTCAACATTTGCTGGGTCTAAGCTATTTGGCTATGCTGAAGGTGGCACTAGTATATCTGATGAAGTATTAGGTCTAAGCTTAAAGTTTTTAAACATCAATAATGTTGGCGATATAGTATTTTCTAACTTTTTCTATAACGATACGTTTTTGTATGTTCGAGATAATATTAGTATTACTGTAGAAGTTGGGTCCGGATTTGCAAGACAGTATTTTGATAGAATAGGGTTTACCAATCAGATTGGCTGGCAAACAGCTATAGCTGAGAATCGTAGTCGCCAGGTATTTAGATTTACTGATATTACCAACAGTTGTATTCTAGATGTGCCAGTGGATACCGAATCAGTGTATCCACCTGTGCAAGTCTATGTTGACGGCGTGTTTTTTGATCCAGGTAAGTATTCGTATTCAGTAACATCAACTAATACCACGGTAACTTTTGGAGAGAATATTTCAGCTAACAGCATTGTTGAGCTACAGGTTATAAGCAATTTTAAGAGTAGTGTGGCATTTTATCAAGTGCCGGTTAATTTAGAAAATAATGCTGTAAACAAAAACAGTGCAGAATTTACACTTGGTACAATTAGAACCTACTACAACAGTATTGGCGAAAATTTACGTAATGTACAGGGCAAGATTAACGGGGCTAATAACACAAGAGACCTAGGGAACTTAATTCCATATGGTACATCTATCATTCAGAATTCTAGCCCCTTAATGCTGTCTGGTGTGTTTTTACGACGCAAACAGTATGAACTGTTTAATGCAATAAACTATAATGCAACCGAGTACTCAAAGTACAAGGCTCTGCTCTGTGATCTTGCCGCGCAGAATGATTTTATAAATCTAACCACCACGCAAGTACTAGATGCAGTATTGCAACAGATTAGTGCTGGCAAAACCGAAATCAATCCGTTTTATTGGTCGGATATGCTTCCTTCGGGTGAAACATATAACGAACTGAATTATACAGTATCGTTAATTACAACCAATACGTTCTCAATAAGTCAAAGTTATAATTTTACATCAAGTAACTATCAAGGTTTGTTAGTTTATCTAAATGATAATATACTTACTATTGGTTACGATTATCTAGTACCAGAGGATACTGCGGCTATTACAATTACTGTGCCGTTAAGTCTTGGCGATAAAATTTCTATTCGAGAATACTCAACTACCTATGGAAGTTTTGTACCAAATACTCCTACCAAACTTGGATTGTATCCAGCATACAAACCAGAAATCTACATCGATGACAGTTATATAACACCAACTAATGTTATCAAAGGGCATGATGGTTCTATTACAATAGCCTTTGGTGACTATCGAGATCAAATTTTACTAGAATTTGAAACTAGAATATTCAATAATTTAAAAATTAAATCGCCTATACCTTTAGACTATGCAGATGTAGTACCCGGAGAATTTAGAACTACTGAATACACCATTGAAGAAATTAACAGTATACTGGTTAGTGACTTTTTGGCCTGGACTGGTTATAATAAGTTAAACTATACTCAACAGACCTATGTTGCTGATGATCCGTTTACCTACAACTATAGCCAAAGTGCTAATAGATTAAATGGACAACCTCTACTAGGCGCCTGGCGCGGTATCTATAATTACTTTTACGACACTATTAGTCCCAACACTACTCCTTGGGAAATGTTAGGCTTTAGTGAAGAGCCAAGCTGGTGGCAAGATAGATACGGGCCAGCGCCGTATACATCAGGAAACTTAGTTCTTTGGGACGATCTAGCCCGAGGCTACATTGCCGATCCAATTAAGCCGCGGATTGACCCAAGGTTTATTAGACCTAACTTAGTCGAAGTGATTCCAAGTGGATCTGAAGGCGAACTAGTTGACCCATTAAATGCCGTAGCTGGCAATTTTGATCGAACTAGTTTTAGAAGAAGCTGGGCATTTGGTGACGGTGGTCCTGTAGAATCAGCTTGGCGTGCAAGCTCAAACTGGCCATTTGCAGTAATGAGACTGCTGGCGCTGACCAAACCAGCAGAGTTTTTTAGCTTATTTGTTGACCGAGATTTGTACAAGTTTAATGATACATTGGGACAATATCTTTGGGATAATAGATTTAGATTAGAGGCTCAAAACATAACTCCATTATATGGAAATGGCACGAGTAAGGCCAGTTATATTGATTGGATCATTGATTATAATCAGCAACTAGGAGTTAACAGTAATTCTGATCTTGAGAATTTATTACAGAACATTGATGTCAGACTATGCTGGCGTTTGGCTGCGTTCTCGGACAAAAAATATCTAAAACTCTATACTGAACGCAGTACACCGGGTGCAAGTAACACCAGCCTACTGCTGCCAGATGAAAGTTATCAAGTACTGCTCTATAGTAATCCAGCATCAGAACAGTTACTTTACAGTTCAGTGATTGTACAAACTACCGACGACGGCTGGGCCGTGTTCGGCTACAGTGGTTTGTCAAGTTATTTTGAAATATTTGAATCAAAACCGTCTGCACAAACTATAGAAATAGTTGCTGGAGGCAGCGTAGAAGTAATACCTGCTGAATATACTAGAAATGTTGTTAGAGTACCCTATGGATTTGTCTTTACAAACCGTGCCGCAGTATGTGACTTTTTATACAGCTACGGTGAATATTTAAAAACCCGCGGTATGTCATTTACCACGATCGAGAATGGTTACATTATTGATTGGAAACAAATGGCAGTCGAGTTTTTATACTGGAGTAATCAAGGCTGGAGCAGTGGTAGCATCATTAACCTAAATCCAGGTGCTAAAACATGTACAGTTACCAAACCAGGATATGTTGCTGAAAGTCTGGTACCAACTAGACAGGATAATTTAATTTTAAATCAGAACAGGCAACCTTTCCCCAAGGCATCTCTGGTGTTCAATCGATTGGGCAATGATTTTAGTGTTACATCAAGTACATCTGACACCATTAACTATTTGAATTTAAGATTTACAGCATTTGAGCATCTTATTGTTTTAGATAACAGAAGTATTTTTGCTGATTTAATCTACGATCCAATCACTGGTGCACGACAAAATAGAATACTAGTTAATGGGTGGCTCAGCGGCGACTGGAACGGAACAGTTAATGCTCCAGGGTTTGTGCTTAATCAGGATAATATTCAAGAATGGAAACCCAATCAAAAATATACCAAAGGACAGATTGTACTCTTTAAAAATGAGTATTGGAGTGCAGCCTCTATTGTGCCAGCGAGCCAAGAGTTTGATTTTGCTCTTTGGATTAAGAGTGACTATGCCGACGTACAAAAAGGTCTATTACCAAATGCGGCCAATGCCAGCGACCAATTGGCCTTGTCTTACAGCACGTATAATGCTAATCTAGAACAAGAAACTAACCTTTTCAGTTACGGACTTATTGGATTTAGACCAAGAGATTACATGCAGGCTCTAAACTTAGATGACGTAAGTCAGGTAAATCTATATCAGCAATTCTTAGGATCAAAAGGCACAAATCGAAGTACAGAATTGTTTAGTTTTGCTGATCTTGGTAAAGAAACAGCTCAGTACGACATCTATGAATACTGGGCAATTCTGCGCAGTATGTACGGCGCCAATGCTAATAGAAGTTACTATGATCTAAGACTAAATCAGGCTCTTCTTCCAAGTGATCCTAGCATTGTTCAAGTTATTCAACCACATGAAGAAAGCCAGGCTGACCAGAAAATTTTAGTTGATGACATATGGCAAAGCAGTTACAAAATTACAACTCCTAACATATTGCCAACAACATTGACGGTGCCAACTGACACTGGGTTGCCCTCGGCCGGTTACGTTAGCTTAAATGATGTTGACATAACTGTGTTTGATCTAAACGATACTGAAAATATTACAACCGCATTGAATTCAATTGGGGTCGGAACAACAGTTTGGGTAGCAAAGGTAAACATCTTTGACTGGAACGTTTATATTAGTCAAAAGGTTCCTGGCAGTGTTATTCAAGTTGAAAATAATTTAAACGGTGCGTCTATTGCCACATTTAATCAGCAGCACAATCTGCAGGTCAATGATCTAGTTATAATAAAAAACTTTTCAGAAACTATTAATGGTGTTTATCGAGTTTTAAATGTACCTAGTCTAGAAACTATTACCATCAACTATGCATTTAGTGAAACACAAACCACCGAAGTTGGCATAGGTTTGGCTCTTACACTCAAGACTACGCGAGTGGCCCAGCCTAGTGACATTTTGAATCTTGACTTTGCTGATCAATTGCAACCAGGAGTTAAAGTCTGGGTCGATAACAACGGCGACGGGCGTTGGACTACACTAGAAAAAACCAACCCGTTTGTTGAAGAAAATACGCTGGTTCCTAAAACACTCTACGAAAGAAGTCTGTTTGGTAGTAGTGTTGCGCAAGGACTGTTTAACCTAAGTGCGTTAGTTGGCGCACCTGGCTATAATCCAAATAATATTGCCACAGCACCGGGTGCAGTTTATACCTATATAAAAACTGATCAAGACATTTATGAAGAGAATAGTATCTTATCTCTAACAGCCACTGATGCTGCCGGTTATGGCAATGCCATGGACATAGGCGACAAAACCTGGGGTGTAGTTGGTGCAAGCGCCAGCTACAATAACCGCGGGTATGTTACCCCAATATACGTAGCTCCGGGTAGCAATTATTTTGAGCAAAGACAACTACTAACAGCGCCTGATCAAGATTTTGGACTGATTGAATTTGGTTACTCGGTAACCATGTCTCAAAACGAACAGTGGATGTTTGTGGGAGCACCGGGAAAAAATAAGGTCTATGCCTATCATCAAATTCCAGTTCAGAGACAAAGTGTAACTTATATTACTAATGGAACTCTGAGCACCTATAACTATAGCAACAGTATTAAGATTTCTGCAGGCCAGTATGAGCAGATAAGTGTAGCTCTGGACAATACACTGTTAACTTACGGTGTTAACTATTCAGTATCCGGAACTGATATAACATTAACCGATATTCCGGTTGCCGGACTTGAATTAATCATTACACGTAAAACGTCAGTCCAGCTGGATCGGGGTAACTATCAAGATGTAGTACCAGTATCAACATCAGGCAGCGGCAGTGGCGCAACTTTTTCTGTGTCTAGAATTCGTGGAAATTACTATGCTACAGTATCAAATGCAGGAATAAATTATTCAATTGGTGATACTATTACAATTTCGGCCACGTCAATTGATGGTGGATCTTCACCAGCGAACGACTTAATACTAACTGTCACCGATGCATCAATTGGTGGTGCTATCATCACATTCTCTCAGTCAGGATCTGGCGTATCTAATACCAGTGTTTTCCCCTTAGATCCATATTTGGCCACTGCAACAAATATATTTTCATTTACAGTAAAAGTAAATGAACAACTGTACAGGCCATATATTGATTATGATTTTAACTCTGATAGTGCTTATCAGCAATACGATTTAGTGTTTATAACTGTGCCACCAGCTGGTGCAGACATCTATGTTTCATCTGACAGTTATTTTGACTTTGTTGACACAATTTCAGTCCCTGGGCTCGAAGAGAATGCTAGATTTGGACACAGTATTACCTGTAACAGCACAGGTAGTGTGCTACTAGTTGGCACACCGCAGACAAACTTCGGCCAAGGATCAACCTATATTTTTGATCGAAACATTGAACGTTTTATTGTCACTGATCCCACACAGACAAACTATTCAACGGTGCAGAGCCTGGTTACTCCGGGCTCAATATCAGTAACACTTAACGGTGTATTTTTAGTTGATACCAATTTAAACATAAATGGTACCTACGCCATTGATACAACCACGCCAGGCAGTGAATTTGTCTATGTTACTGCGCCCTTGTCAATTGGTGACATCCTAGAAGTAGAAACAAATCAATTTGCGCAAATAGAAGTAGTAACAAGTACACAAGCCGAAAACAATGCTAAATTTGGATACAAAATTGATCAATGTATTAATGATTGTAGCCTGTATGCGGCATCACCTTACAACAGTACGGTCCTTCCCGAAGCCGGACAAGTTGAATTTTTTCAGAATCAAAGCCGAGTATATGGAGCTATAACTTCAACGATTGCCAACCCAACACTTACCACAGGTGATTACGTTAGATTAAACAATCAATATGTTCAGTTGTCTGGTACCACAGTTGGTGACCTTGCTGATGCAGTAACGTCGGCTAACCTACAAAACGTTGCGGCCACAACTACTCCAAACTTAATCTTAGTTGGGGATGGGGCAACAAAATTATTTGACATTGGTACCATATATACTGAAGCTGATAGCTACACGCCAGTTGTCTACGTAGACGATGTACTGCAAACAGTAAATGTTGATTATACAGTTATCAACGACAACCAACTAAATTTCACAATAGCACCTGCTAGTCAATCAGTAATACTAGTTGTTAGTGGAAGAATTACATTCAGCGTGGTAAATCTTGATGCAAGCGTCCCGTTGAATAGACTTCAGGTATCTCCAGGTGCAGGCACACTGTTTGACGATCTTGGACTGTTTACCTATGTCTGGCAACAAACAATCACAAGCCCAACGCCACAGGCATTGAGTCATTTTGGCGAAGGATTGTTTATCAGTGATAATACCACTACACTCCTAGTAGGTGCACCAAATGGCAGTATGGTATCCCCTACTACATTTGATCATGGTGCAACCTATTTTGATAGCTACAGCACTAACTTTGCTGATGCAGTTGTACAAAGTGGTGTAGTATATTCGTTTGACGCATTGCCGTCAGCTAATCCATCAATAACTAATTCTCTAAAGTTTGTATTTGGTCAGCAGTTTGTTAATTCAGCTGTGCAGCCGTTAGATCAATATGGTGTTGCCATAGACTATACCACTGGAACATTGCTTGTGGGCGCCCCTGGCAGTGATTTAGAAGATAGTTCGTTAGCTAACTACGGAAAAGTTATACAATATCATAATCCAGATTTTTCACCAGCCTGGAAACCAATTAGGGTACAGGAGCAGGTTGTTGACGTTGCGCTGTTAAACACCATATACATGTATGATGCGGCTACTGGTGGTCCT
>Ga0129333_10001995_pt1 | contig 18862 bp, 14 predicted proteins | sample CPB6_08_DNA_FD_94474 | JGI IMG/M metagenome (GOLD analysis project Ga0129333, IMG submission 94474) | Freshwater to marine salinity gradient microbial communities from Chesapeake Bay, USA - CPBay_Sum_0.6_0.8_DNA | ecosystem: Environmental > Aquatic > Marine > Coastal | place: USA: Chesapeake... | reverse complement strand
TATGAATCAGTTAAAAAAATCTTCTTTGACGCCTTTGGCCTTGATCCAGACGACGATACTCCAATACCGGAAGCAATAATGCAGGTAATTAAAAATCCAAACTCAAATCCAGAAATTCTTAAAAAGTATGCGTCCTCAGGAGATAGCGCAATTGACGAGTTCTCACTCCTTCTTGGAAGTGATTTTATTAATCAAAAAACACCACAATATGATGTTACGCCATATGGCGCCTCAGTTAGAAAAGATCAAAATAATAAACCAATTATTAGTAAGCAAGTTGAAGAAGCTATAGAGTACGCTAGAAGAAATTTGATAGATGCGTCGCTAGATCAACGGTGGTTTGATAAACTACTTTAATGGTTTAATGGTTTCAAAATATAAACAACTAGGAAAGTTTTTTCAAAGTGCAAGTAATATCAGTCTTATTACTGGGCAGACTGTTGGTGGTGGTTTAATTAAGTTTTCTCAACTACTAGAAAAAACACAAACAAAATCACTCAGCGCTAGACAAATATTTTTGATAATAGTTGGCTTGTTTAGACAGGCAATGTGGCAAGATCCATACGCAAGAGCCTGGCTAGTTCTTAAGCCATCTAGAAAAATAGGCATTGGATTTGGCTCCTGGGGAGATGAATGGGATTTTCACTCCGTAGATAAAATATTTGCTGCCTTTATTGATCCAAATCAAAACTATTCTTCTGATAAAAAGAAATTCTTAAAACTCCTTGCTGATAATAAGGGGGAGGGCAACAGTGCAACAAACTTTATTGGAGTACTGGCTCACAACGTAGATAGTTTTTGGGATTCCAATATAGGACCATTGTTTACAGCATTAAGCGATGGTTTAAGTGGGCTTATGAATATGTTCAGGATATCCATGATGCAAATGGGGTATCAATTATCCGAAGTTGACAACTTTGCTAAACAAGCAAATCTTTTAAATAAGGTTCTTAATGATTCAATCTACTATTCGATGGGTAGACCTGGCTCAATATTAAGAGCAATTGATAATCCATTTACTAGAGAATATGGAGAACCAGTTGTTGAAGTTAGGGAACCGTTTCAAAGAATGCACTACATTAGTTCGTTCTCAACTATATTGAATAATAATATACAAGAGACAACAACAAACGTTGCAACGTCGGTTACAGCAGTTTCTGATGGAAAGTATCCAGTTACAGTTGCCCTGGATAAGAGTATTCCATCTGAAAGACAAGTAGAAAAAACTGTTGAAACTGGATTATATTTTGATAATCTTTTTGGTTCTGGAATAACTGGATTGATACATCCAATTGTAAATCCAATAGAATTTTCTAGAAGCGCTATAAAAACAACGCAAGGCGCACCAGATGAATTAATGGCAAGGAGGGTTGCCCTTTCTCATCTAAGAGAGTCATTAAAAGATATTTATTCTGGTGAATTGATCTTACTGGGAAGCGCTGATATAAGACCACATGATCTTGTTTATTTAGCAGATGTATATGAAAGAATGTATGGAATATTCGAAGTGGAGCAGGTTGTTCACCATTTTACTCCAAATATGGGCTTTGTAACTTCGATTACACCAAACGCATTTGTAACTGTCAACGACCCGGCTAGATGGTTTATGTCTTCGTGGATGCACTCTTGGTTCTCTATACAAAATATAAGAAACGATACTAGAATGATAATGAATTCCGTACAGGCTGGTAGTACGGGAATATTGTCTAATGGTAATATTTCAGTTGATGGACTAGCGCAATCTCTTCGCGTACAGATGCTAGGCGGTGTTCAGTTTACGCATGGATCAAGCGCTTTGAGTAAGGATATTATGGCTAATTTCACTGCAGAAGGCTTGTTTGACGCTAGGAGTCAGGTAGAGCAGCAACTGAAAGCAAACGCAGATGCCAAGGTGAGCCTGACTGGTCTTGCAGCTATGTACGCTACAACGACTCTTGGCTCGGCTGCAGTAGGAGCATTAGTTGGTGGGCCAATTGGAGCCGGTATTACTGCAGCGATTACTACCGATTTAATGTGGAAGGGATGGAAGTGGGTTAGGGATAACGTTTTGGATCAGCATGGATGCTACATATCATACTTAAACAGAAACGGTCAACCAATGGACGCAGGACTTTCGATTAACCAGGGCATGGTTGTTGGCAGATATCATACCAAGAGACTTCTTCCGGGAATATTGGGTGTACGCTCTAAGGTTAGGACAATAGACGGCAGTGCATTTGTAACTTATGATGAAATGTTAAAAAACATGGGTTGGAAAGAAAATCAAATATCTTCATTAGTGAGAAACGTAAGCTTAGAAAACGCGCTGGTAAATGCAGAGGTACTTCGATATTCTGGAACTGGCCCAGATAAGGCGGGGTTCAACCAATTTTTCAAAGTTCTATGTAAGTTAAATAAAGTTGTTGATGGAGACGAAATAGAGGTTATAGATTTGCTTAACCCACAAGCTCCTCCATTTAAGGTAAGACTAGAGGGAATTATCGCATCTAATCTAGGAGTTTTCCAAGGATATGTTAATACTTCTTTTGTCGAGGGAATTAATATTGATTCACCCGGTGCTCAATCAGCTTTATTTGTTTATGAAAAATTATCACAAACTCCCTTTGTAATCAGAATATCGCCCAATGATTTATCCGCCGCATCAATTTATACAGAAGATGATGTATCGCCTGGTTCTAAGTTTAACAATACTCGTAGTTACTTAAAGGGTAAATACTATGGTGACCAAGAAGCAGAGAAGTCTCTTGGAACAGTATTTTATAGATTAATAGATAACGATTTGCAAGACCTAATCTTACGTGTAAGGGGTTTATTTATAGATAATCAATCGGCGACTTTAGATACTATAAAACAAAAATTTAAAGATCAATTTTACACAGAGTCTATAATGTATAAAAAATTTGATGCTATATACGCATCAATATTTAATTCAGAACTAAAAGAGTACTTTGAAGTAACTGGATCATCAGATCCTTTGATAGATTTATCAAATGATAAAATAAAATTATTTAATACTTTGGTAAGTTTTAAAGTAATGGAAACTCTCTACTCAAAGGCTTCGGAATGGCCATATGTTGGCTGGGATGAGTACTATGATGATGGCGGGGCCGCTACCCTAAATTGGGAGCTAGTAACAAACAACCTTGCGCAGGTCTACACCGTAGATCTCCTTAGGAGCAGACCAGCCGAAATAGGCTTAGACGATCAAATACCAGGTCTAAAATATATTGAACAAAGGTCAAGTTGATTGCGATGGATGAATTTAATTTAAATATAGATGACTTTGAAGATTCTCAATCATTTACTTCAAAAATAGCCAATGGATTTAACCCTGGCGGAAGCGGAAGTTTGGTTACTTCAGCCTCAAAAGAAAAGTACGTTAATCAGTCTCTAACATCAAGAGACGTAGTTGATATAATGGCCGGTCGGAGCGCTTTCTAGAAATCCAGCTACATTAATGGATCTTAATAATAAATTTGTTCAGTCTTCGCTTCACAGCGTGTTAACAGCTGGTGCAAAGTACGAAGCATTTGAGGTTCCAAACCCAGACTATCAAGGTAATGAAGGTGAAAATCCAACACTTTCTGGTTCTGAAGCTTATATGAAAACTATTTCCCAATCAATGATGGGTACTGGTCTTGCTCCATCGCGAGTACCAAATCCAATATTAGAAAAAATGATGAGCGATGCAGTAAAAAACCAATCTGTTTCTTACATTGGTGAATCAAGTGGAGCTTTTTATAAACACAATAATATAGTTTATGAGCTAAAGCAAAATGCGCCATCACTTGGTTCAAGGCCAGTGGCTATTGTTGATGAGTTGTCTGAAGAAGAATCACAAATTTATTTAGAAAGAGGCAAAGAGCTTTATTCAAGAATAGCCGATAATGCACTTACTTTAGGTTTTGAATTTGATATACCCAACAATCTTAGTTCGTATAAGTTTTCTCAAACAAAATCATACTATCAAGATTCAGCGGAAGCAATGCGGTGTAGACCCAGAGTTGATAAGTGCTCCGAGCACAAGAGCATACGTGAGTGCTGCACTAATAGAGTGTTTGCTGATGTTGACAGATCCAACAAAAGGTGTTGCAATTAAAGGTAGATTTGGTCTTAAAAGAGCAATTTTATCAGAAGACGATGAATCTCAAAGAAACATTAATCCTACCAGTGGGATAGATCAAAATAACACAAATACAATATCTGACCATGTGTTTGGTAGAGCTTTTGATATTGATGCTATTGGTTCTTTTTCCAACCTTGGTAAATCAAAGGAGCACTACGCTTCTTCGTTGCATTATGTTTTGTCTAGACTAAACACCCTACCAATGCAACTAATACCAGATTTAATTGTTTTTAGTCCAGATGTTGCAAAAGATCTTGGCGTTGGAGAAGGGTTTGAATCCGAAAGCACGCCCATAAAAACTATGTACCCCGCTTTAAAGTTTGTCAATTTTGAATCCGCATCCGAGCACAAAGATAATATTCATATTAGCTTTAGCCCAGATAGGGGAGGTCAGTATATAGGATCTCCTGGTTGGGTTAGCAAACAGAGTTCACAGCAGTCAGAATCCTCAGTTCCAGTAAATACAGAAGAAGACATATCTGCAGCAAAACAAAAAGCTTTTACTAATTATAAATCTGGGGGACCTGATATAACTCTAAACGAATTATTCATACTGCTTTCAAGCGAAGGGCCGTTTAGCGAAGAGGCCGCCGCAGTAATGTGCGCAGTGGCCGCAAGAGAAAGCGTCGGTAAACCGTCTTCCTTTAATGGCAAATGTGGCGAAGAATCCACTTATTGGACTGGTGATTATTCAATTGGCTCTTTCCAATTTAATTTGATTGCACTTATGAATAAATCAAACAACACTTCTTCAAATGTTCCCATATATTATAACGGAACCGCGGTTGACCCAAAGCTTTATCCAGCGCATGAACTAGCTTATGTCCCAGCAAAAACAAATGGCTGGGATTCAAACGCAGCGGGCAAAAAAATGGTAGAACTACAAAACAATGGTAAAGCCGATACAGATGATAAATTATGGTATCCAATAAATCAGATATGGATGCTTATGACAAAATGGGGAAGAGTTGATTTTAAAAATCAATCAAAAATTACAACTTCAAACGGATTTGCGGCTTGGGGAGACTATAACAACAAAGATGGAACTCCGAGGTCTGAGTGTGGTTTTATCTTTAAGACAAAATTTCAAGACGCAGTAAACGTTTATTTAACTTCCGGTAAACCAATAGATACTCTTACTACTTGGATTAGAGAAAATTTACCCAAAGCTAATCCAAGAACAAAAGATTATATTGAGGGATGGATGAACGGTGATGTTTATCGCGATAAAAAAATTGATGGAATATTAAAAGATGAAGCAAGCAGTAAGCCCATCAATTACGGGCAGGCTGCAACCACCGAAACATCTTCTGGCTCTAATAATTCAAATGAATCTGCAACGTTTACAAGAGGTCAAATTTTTGATGCCGCTAACTGGCTAAAACAAAATCGAATTCCAACATGGATAAGTAAATATAGACAAGATTTAATAGAAAACGGTGTTGCTAATTTCCAATGCGATAGATTTGCAAGAGTCCTTTCCGCGTCTGTCGGTTTATTCGCAGCCGCTGAAACCAATCTTACAACCCAAGTATGGGAGGGTGAAGCTTTTAAGACTACAGTGCCCACGCAGACGCTAAGAAACTACGAAACTGCCGGAGTACACTGGGAAGATATTAAGAATAATGGAACAGAAAATAAACAATGGTATTCCGCTGATTCTGAAACCGGCAAAAATCCTCCGGCTGGATACCTAGTTTTCTGGACTGGCGGCAAAGATAATTATGGCCATGTTGGAGTTTCTGTTGGAGGTGGAGAATATGTTGACCAGCATACTAGCACAGAAAGACCAAGTCCAAGAAAGATAGATTACGCGGCGTTTCCGGGTGGGCAATATACCTACGCCGGATGCTCGAGTGTCTGGTCTGTTTAATTAGGAGATTATCATGAAACATTATCCAAAATTTGATCAAAGACTAAACTCCCATTTAGAGAATCAAAGAATGCAGCAGGCGAGGACTCGTTTGGGAACTGTCATGTCTTATGATAAAATAACAAACACGGTTATGGTTGTTATGGACGATAAAATAGCTAATACGGCACGGAAATATACATAGGGCAGTACCTTGTCCAACAATCCAGGGCGTACAAATGGTCGCACCCACAACTGGATCGCGCTGTGTAATTGGATTTAGAGACGATTCGGAAGTATCTCCATATATAGTATCTTTTGTTGATGATGGATCATCGGTTGGTAAATATGGTCCATCAAATTTTGTTAATACCGGTATACCCAGGTTTATGGTTTAACTATGGCAGAAAAACTAAACGCAGATAAAAGCTATGAATCTTCAGTCGGAAGAACTATCGTAGAGGCAGATGAAATCAATAGGAGAAAAACCTTCTCTTCTAGGGAAGTTGGTATTACCCATCCAGACAACCCAGCCTTTATAAGGCTAACAGACTCTGGCGATATAGAGCTGTTTGCTGCCCCCGGAGTCGGTATAGTCATTAATGCTTCGACCAGAACCGTGTCAATTTTTGCTGATAATATTAAATTTCATACAAAAGAAGATGGACTTCAATGGAATTCTAAGCAGTTTAATAGTTCTGCTACCGTATTCGCCGAACCGACATTTATACAGGTTGGGGGTACAGACTTTAACCCTGGCTTTAAAAACGCTGATTATTATATTAATAATATTAGTGAATTAGACAAAGAGGATGATCAACCAACTGTTACTATTGAAGGTGATTACGACTATGTGTCTGATACAGATACTGCTGTTGTAAAAAATGGTCTTCCAATTAGCTCAGAGTCAGACTACTCTGTAGCCTTTAGTCAGGCTGAATTAGATGATATAAATAATTTTTGGAATAATAATAAAACAATAAAAGAAACAAAAAACGAGCTGCTGCAATCTATTTTAAATTATAGGAATAACGGCTATACTATAGAACAAGCAAAAAATAGAATTTTAGAGGATAATTAATGTCTGATTTTTATATTGATTTAAGTGGAGATTTGGTAGTTAATGGTTCTGGAGATATAGCAACAGTCCAAGACCAGTCTACAAAAGATATACAGCACGTATACATTAGGCTGATGACTGAGCCTGGGGATTTCTTTGTTTACCCCCAACTTGGCACGCAGCTTTCAATGCTCTACGGCATGCCTCAAAACGTGCAAACCGGAGATTTGGGCAAAAGGCTTATAAGATCGGCCTTAGAGAGAGAAGGGGTCTTTAAAAATAGACAAATTACTATTGAAGCAGTGCCCGTCAGCGCCGATTCGATTAGGTTTGATGTTTATTTAGCTGGCAGCAATTATCAACCAGTAGTCCTTTCGATTACCCAAGATTTAGGAGCTTAATATGCCAGTTATAAACATAAAAACAAAAGAGCAAATGCTGCTGAGCACTTTAGATAGCCTGCAAAAAAATGCCGGAATTAACTCAATATCTCCTGGGTCGATTGCAAGAGCGTTTGCTGAATCGATTCATTCTGAAATATATGACCTTTACAATGCCCTAAGGCTAAGTATCGAGCAGTCAAACTTGGTAACAGCTAACGGTGTTAATCTAGACATGATTGGATCACTGTATAATGTCCCAAGAAGGTCAATTTCGTCTGAGCTAGTTTCAGAAAGATCTACAGCAAATATAGAGTTTTTTATTAGCAAACCATACAGCGCAGCAATCACAATTTCAGCCGGAACACTCGTATTTAATGATATTAATAATTATTCTTCTGTTCAATATATGTATGAACTTACCGGTGATGTTATTATTGCAGCAGGGAATACTAGGGCATATGGCTCAGTAAAGGCAAAATTTGCCGATAATAATATAACCGCTGCTAGGAATACGCTTGTAAAACATAATTTTATTGCCCCTCCAGGAGTTGTGGTATTTTGCAATAATCCCAAAGAGGTATATAGCACTCTAAACTCAGAGTCAGATGATAACTATCGTAGAAGAATAATCGCCGCAGTAAGGGGCTCAAATACGGGGACCGCAGAGTCTATTCGTTTTGCTGCCTTGGCAGTAAAGGGGGTAAAAGACGCAAAAATAAGAGAAGCGTCTTTTGGGATTGGATCATGTGATATAATATTAGTGCCAGAAACTAGGTCAAGCATTTCTACAATGAGTCAATATGTGATAGAACAGGTTAAGGCAATAAAACCAGTTGGTGTAAATATTAATGTTAGAATAGCAGAAAGAAAACCCGTTGATCTAAATATGTCCCTTGTTTTAAGAGAGGGTACGAATACTTCAGTCGCAAGAGCAGTGGAAAATCAAGCAAGAATTTTTATTAATAGATATATTAATACTTTGTCTATTGGAGATTCCTTATCTATTACCGAAGTAGAAAGACAGGCTCGTTTAGCTTCTGAGGTTATTGTTTCTGCAACAATTAATTCTCTAAGAGTAGAGGGACAAAATATACCAAACAAAGATTATAGATTATCGGATGATAAATCTTATATGACGGCTGGGTCATTGTCAATATATTCTGTTATAATGGGTAGCTCCGACTATTAAAGGATGATCAATGTCAGAACAATCTTATTTAGTTACAAAAAAACAAATTATTAAAGCAAAAAATATGACTCATGCGCGAATGCTCTCTGAGGGATATAAGGATTTTCCTGGTCAAATACTTCATGAAGAAATCGACGTTTCTCAGGATTACCAGGAGTTCGACGAAGAAGAAGACGCAACTTTTAATATCAATTCTTCAGATGAAGGTTCAATCTTTTTAAGATCAGAAAATAGGCGCTTAGCCAAGTTGGCAGAAAAGTACAAGAATGTAAAAGATGAAGCGGTTATTTCAGTTTATCAGGCAGCGTTTGATGCCTTCTCAAATTTTGAACTACCTAAAATTAAAGCTCCTACATTTAAATCCGTAAAACATAATACTCCGGAAACAGCGGTAGTAGTATTCGCTGACTGGCAAATGGGCAAAATAACACCAAGTTACAACACTGAAGTTTTAGAAAAAAGAGTAGAACTGTACACAGAAAAATTATTAGAGATTACAGAAATTCAAAGACTACATCATAATGTAGATGATCTTCATGTGTGGTTGTTGGGTGATATCGTTGAGGGTGAAGAGATATTTGCTGGCCAAAGTCATCTGATAGATTCTGGTCTATACAGGCAAGTTGGAATAAATGGTCCAAAAATACTTTCTAAATTTCTTACTACAGCTTTAGAAAACTTTAAGAGAGTTCATGTTACTGGAATTATTGGAAACCATGGCGCTGTTGGCGGAAAGATGAGAAGATCTCACGATCCAGAAACCAATATGGACAGACTGCTGTATAAGATACTTGAATTAATCTTTGCTAAAGAAGACAGAATATCTTTCAATATTCCAGATGGAAAAGGTGAGAGAAATTGGTACGCAGTAGACAACATTGGAAATTACTCCAGTCTTCTTATACATGGAGATCAGCTTCCGGCCCCAGCTCAATATTATGGTTACTACAAGAAAATAATGGGCTGGAAAGACGGTGCAATACCAGAACATTTTGATGATGTATTTATGGGTCATTACCATCAGCAATTTAAAATGACTATTGGGAGCACAATACTTAGAGTTTCTGGTTCTCCAGAAAGTAGCAATACATACGCCCAAGAGTATTTTTCTTCAATGAGTAGGCCTTGTCAGCACTTGATGTTTGTTCATCCAGAAAATGGCATAACAAGCGAATATAGCATATGGCTAGATTCCGTATAGAGGTTTAAAAAATGAAAACTTATTTGTTGAGCTTTGTAACTTCTGATTTTTCCAAAAATGGAAAAACATGGAGCACTGAGGCTATTGACCTTTACGCAAATAAGTATTATAAAAACTTTTCCTATACAAGATTTCCTAATGGAATCAACTCTTTAGGTGATTATACATTTACTGGAACAAAAAACATATCCGATGCTACGCCGACTATATCTGGAGCCACTTCGGTAACAGACATGCGGAGAAATATACCTAGAACCAGAATCGCAGACATATTATATTTTTGATGCCGTAGCAGATGAAAATGGAAACTATATAATTGATTACGATCAAGCATCGACTCCAATTATATCTTCTTCTTCAAGTGAAGATTACTCCTATAGATTTATAGACACTTCTTCAAGAATAGATATTCGAACCTTTAAGGGCGCTTTTTCGTCTTCATTAAACAGCATAGAGGATATAGGATTTAATCTAAATATATACGAGTCAGATTCATTAGATCGGGCCATGGTTTTTATCTAGCACTTCAACCTCTCAGGCATTAGCGTCAATTCTCCTAATTAAAGACACCAAAAGGTATGCAAAGTTTGAAGTAGAAATAGATACAGAGCTTTCTAATTTAAATGTTTTAAGTTTTATTCTCCTTGTTGAAATTGCAATTGCAGATCCGATTAATCCGATACTTTTTAGATCAACAAAAAATATTTTGAAAAGGTTTCCATCATGGATGCTTTTATCCAAAGACGCAGCAGATCAGGCAACGCCAGACTTATATATCCCACAAACAACAGCTGGTAAATTTGTCAACGCAATTGTCGGGGAAGCTTTAGATAATTTTGATAGAGAATTAGATTCTTTAAATATAAATTCTTTTGTTAACAGAGCCGATGAAAGCCAGATTGCTTGGATATATTCATCAACAAATGTTAATAATACATTTCATAAGATTACTGGCAACGGCGTTGAGTTAGCAAGAGCAGATAATTTAGTAGATTTTTTAAAGTCTAAATCCTCTGATTATATTTTTTATCATAATCCAATAAATAGAGAAATACTAACTCTTAAAAAATTTTCTGTACTAAAAGCTGAAAATGTCAATTCTAGTTCGACAACACTCGATCAATTACCAGTGCAAAAATTTAATTGGTTTGATGAATTCGGTCTTAGAGTTGGTTTAACAAGATTGTACTTAGAAGAAAACGCATCCTTTAAAGAAAGAATATTGGATGCATTTAAAAATCCAATTGGTATAGATATAGATTCTTTCAAAAAAACACTTAGAAGAGAACTCAATTTATGGAAAGCGTTTGGCGCTGAGCCAAGTTCAAGTTACTTAGGAGCTACACCTGAAATACTTGAAATGTCAGACATAACTAATTCTACTCCATATTTTACTCCAGACAAAAATCCAACAGACTATTTTAGAAATTTAGTAGAAGAATTAAATATTAAATATCCAAACAATTGGGGATACCTTGAGTTTGATAATGCGATTTGGGATTACGCTGGCTTAAATAACAATGGAGTTTCCAGGTTACCTGCAAGGTATCACGATTCAATAATAAATCTGCCCTATTATCAGCCCGGAGTCGGTGATAAAAATGATCTTCTTTTTTCTATTAGGGAAACAGACGCAACACCATTGGCATATGAAACCCACCTCATAGCCAAAGGAAAGAAAAAGGTTGGGTCCACTCCAGAATATTATCCAGTTGATATAAAATATGAATACTATTCAGATTATTATATCAAAGAATATAACAATCCAGCGGCAACTGTAAATTTTACAATTGAATTTCACGCTACTCCTCATGGTATATATTCAACTCCATCTATTTTTTATGCGCCTGTAATAACTTATCCCAAAAATAACATGGGTCCACAACGGAAACTCCGTATACGAATGGCAATCATACGATATATTTGATACAGAGGGATTTACTTCTAGTAATTTAATCATTAATGAAAAATCAAACCTTAATAGGTATCAGGATATCGTTAATAATAATACCATTAACAATATAGATATAAATAGAATAGAGAATATTCTTGTTACACTAGGGTTGTGGAATGGAGAATCGTATGCGACTCCTCCGTCTTCAGATAGTTTTATAATAAGATTCTCAAATAAGCTAGATAATCATTTAGAGTACGGCGGATCTACGCCCTATCTTTCAGCGACTCCTTCTTTTAGCCAATCAACAAAAATACAAATTGCCTCGAAGCTTTGGGAACAGGTAGATAATCTCAAGAGAACCGCAAAACAAACAGCTGAAATTAAAGTTAATCCTTTTTCTGCGACTCCAGCTAGTTCTTATGAAATAGATAAAAATAGAATAATGAACAACATCGTTCATCCAATTGGCGCAACGCCAAATTATTTTTATATTGAAAATATAAAGCCAACAGATTCTGCTGTAATTGGTTACGTAGATGATTCCTCTTCTCTGTCTGGATATGGTGGAGTAACCTTTGACCCGTTATTGGATTCAAGGGTTTTTGTGCCTTCTTCTCCAAATATAGAAGTTAGCGTAAATGGAGGAGACGCTACCGCAAATCAATATTTTTCAAATGTCTCTTATAAATACTCGGCAACGCCAGATTCAATTTTAGTAAATCTTAAAGATGGACTTAATTACCCAAGAACTTCTATTGCATGGGAGCCGTTTATCGCATCCTCAACGCCAATGTATGGCTACATTGACGAGTATGGTTTCGTTGGTTATAATAATATTAATGGAGAGTTTATTCCTAGTAAAAACTCCGATTCTTTAGTTATTCCAGAAATAACCAGAGAAACTTTTGGAATATCCGGTTCGGCAAAATTTGACTACCTCTTTGAAAGCATATCGATAGTCGATCCACAGGATGTCGACGTGTTAATTTGGTCAGAGCAGAAAATTGTCAATCCATTTTTGAATAGAAGTTATGTTTTAAGTTCTAATAATATTGAATCTATTTTAAATGATTCTTTGTATACTACAAAAAATATAGCTTATCCAGCAAATTCAATTATAGAAGAGTATAATCTAGAAAAAAATACAACAGTTTTTACTAATTTTGTGGCAAGGGGCAGGCTCTACGACGCGAAGCTAGAGGCAAGGGTTAATACTGGTTGGATGAGTCTTGGTAAGCAGGAGTACTATATTTTTGCCAAACCACAAAAACAAGTATTTAGTGGAGTATTAAAAGAAATTACCTTAGCTTCAGTTCCACAACAAGGTGCACCAGTATATGTAACCGCCAAGGCAGTCGGTGCGTCTACCCCGTATGCAGACTATATCGAAACTGCTTTTGAAGATCTTGCAACGCCAAGGGAAATGGGTTTTTATAATAAGGAAACACTCTATCCATCATATGATGATAATTTTTATTTATCATATCAAAACATTTACGAAGCTAGCATCGTTGACAAATTTACGGGAGAAACTGTAGCGGCAAATCTTGAAACAAGCACAAACGTTCTTTCGATAGGATCTTCTACTCCTGTATTTATTCAGGGTAGGGAATACGAAATTATATATAGAGTAAAAAACTCGTATTATATTGACAATATATTGTCAGGATCTTCTTACTACTCAAAAATTGTTTTTGATTCTACACCAAATGATTCACTTGATTATGAGGTCGTTTATGAATCCTCCAACTTTGAACATTCAACTCCCGTCCCGGTGCAGCTGGGCGAAACGTCATCACTATTAGATAGGGGCTATGTTGTTTTAACAAATGAAGAATATTCGTTTGATACCGCGGAAGTAAGGCTATCTCCACAAAATATAATAGATGATGGAAAAGATTATATCGTAATATCTATAATTTCATTAGACGTAAATGGTAATCCAAAACCATCACAAGAGTTTAATTTATCTAGTCAATATCTTTTAATCACTCCTCAAACAATAACAACGAATAATGAAGGATACGGAATCGCAAGAGCCGTATACGCAAGTTCATCTACGCCAGTATCAGGCACATTGGTAGATAGCATAGAGGTTACTGGAGTTGGTTCTGGCAATAGTTCTTTTAGTAAAAAATATGAATATAAAATTCATTCAAACTACAAACAGGATTACTCAATTGCCATCGCTGCAGATCCCGCTATTGTAAAAGCGGATGGTCTATCTTCAACGTTTATTGACGGAATAGCGTCAGAAAATAGTGTTCCGGCAAAAGGAGCCGTAATATATTGGAGAAAAGCAAGAACCCCCTATGCGGCTTTGATGTTAGAAGAGTATTCAGATTCTCCGTTATTTAGTGGATATTCAGGGTCTGTAACAACAAATGAAAACGGACGATTCACCATTGGGCCTATTGTAGCTCAAGATCGCGCAACGCCGGGTTACTGGTATATTGCCGTTGAGTCTGAGTTTAAGTCGACATATGACCCTGATGCGACACCCCTTGCTGGAGATGTGGCCTACTGGTATGAGTCTTATGACAATATCGATATTAATTATAATAAAGATATTAAAATTGTAGACGTAATTAATTTTAATAATGAAGAATCACTAGAAATATACTCAACTCCAAGCTTTATAACCAGTTACTATAATGATCAGATAGTTCAGCCCACTGGGGCAACGCCTAGGTGGAATCCCCCTAAGTGGCTTCCGATATCTAGATATGAGCAGTACCAGGCGGGATTTTTGGGATCTACACCATATTATATCTCTAATTACAATAATTTAAAAAAGGATAACTAAATTCAATGGTTAAACCATTTAACTATGATACTAATGCGATTTTTGTTAAGGCAAATAAGCTTCCAATTGATGATAAATCTGCGGGAATCGCTTGGTTTTCTTCTAGGCCAGTTAGTCCAGCAAACAATTTATCTATAACAGATTTGTCTAGCTTTACTCCAGAAAATGCCTACAGCACGGAAGTTGGTGGGGATATAAGGGACTCCAAATCAAAAATCGTTTTTGCTAATGAGCTTGGTGTTCTTGAGGATGAATCCGGTAATACAGTATTCGATTCTGATGACATAAGTATTTCAGATATTTTTTTAAATGAGCCAACATTTGATCAACAATATAGTGGTTCGTTAGTAAAAAATAAAATGTTTGCGCACTCCTACTATATTTCAAAATACTACACAATGCTACCGACAGACTCTTTTTTGATAAGTGATTTAAATTCATTTATAGAAGAAAGTAAAATACCAAAATCTATAAAAGTTGTTGATGAAAATAATCAAGAATATGTTGATAAACAAAGTGGCGTTAAAAAGTATCGAATACTTTTAGATCAAGTTGATAACAGTGTTTATTCAGAAAGGTTAAACCGTCCATACAAGGTTGTTGTTCTTTTTTCTGAACCAAGTCCTAAAAACTTGCAACTTGTATACGATAAAGTTTCTTTGACACAAAACGAATCGGTATCGTCTGTTGTTCCTCAGTATAAGGAAAACATTAACTCAATCGAAGTATTTAATAGAGTTTTGGAAGAGTCGTTTGCCTCGGACAACTCTATGAGAAATAAAAAAATATTTTCTAAGAAGTCAATTAGTTTTAAAAATAATATTATAAATAATAGCTCGTCCGCTACTGGGTTAGAGATAGTTGTACCGAGAAAAGCAATTGCCGACAGCAGAACCTATGAGACATTTAATTGGAGATTAATAACAAAAGTTCTTAAAAAAGTTGATGTATCATCCTTAAACGGAGAGCAGGAAATTGACTCCGAAGAAAACATCAAGCAGAAAATAATAAACTGCGCAGTTCTTTGCACATCTGCTCAAAAAGCATCTATGGATGCCTCCCTAAATTACTCTTCTGCAAATCCATATGTTTTTTATAGATTAGAACAATCTCCATTTAATCTATCAAAATATTCTTATGTAAATCCAGTTGGCAGTGGGTTAAAAACTGCTGCAAACTATTGGCTGATATCAATTGATGATTTAACTAGTTCACAATTAGCTCAGTATGATATATTAGCTTGGTCGCCAAGTTCTGATATAACAAAAGAGCAAGGAGAAAAAATAAAGTATTTTGTAGAGAATACTCAAGGAACAATTATATTGGATCTTTCTCAAGCTGGCGGAGCAGAAAATATTGAACCATCTTTAACAACATCAGCTGATTTATATCCATTAAACACATGGACCTACAATAATACCAACTTCTTTCTTGATGAAACAAAAAACGGCGCTTGGCCTATAAGTCATTCTATTTTTGAAAATGTTAACATTGATGGAACTAATTACGATATTTATTCAATATTTGGAAGAAGCAATGTCGGATCATTAAACTTGAGTATATCTAATTATAAATTGGTAAAAGAATTTACTGGTTCATATTCGGAATCAAATGTTGTTTTAAAAAATTCTAGAGGTAAACCACTCTTTCTTGGAATGGGTTACACTAAAACAACTGATGCGTTAGTTAAGGGAAATATACTGGCCACTACTACACCAATACTAAAGTACTGCAATGATATATATCAGTCATCTGCAATATTTGATATAGCCACAGCAAACGCTGGCGTTTCCTCGGTGGTAGAAACGCCATTTACGGTAACCTCAGCTATTGAACGGACCCTTCAAGCTTCTCTACAATGCGGTTTCGGTCTCCCTAACGTCCAGAATTTTTGCTTCTAAAGTAAAAGACGTAAGAGCCTCATGCTACTATCATGTTTCTGATTGGTACAGCAATTACGTTATTAATCAAAATGTTCTTTTGGATGAAGAAAAAAAACAAACGTATAGCTTGATAAAAGACCTAGACGGCAAATTGAATTACGCCAAGAACATTACAACTTCAAATTCATCTATTCTAGATTTTTATAAAAAATCTGTTTATGATTTTTTGGCTGATCAATATTCTATAGCCCTTCAAGAAATTGATGTCTCAAATATGGAGTTTTATATTGAGATTACAAATCCTGATGTAAAAATATCAAACTCAGTTCAAGTAACACAAGACAGTACTTTGTCTCAAAATGTTTCAGAGATACCAACATCTTATACTCTGTTTAAAGTTGATCCAACAGCCCTGGAAGCGCCTCTCTATGCCTATACGAATGCGCCGTCGGCAGAGTTCAAAATTCCTGGTGGTTTTGGTGCGTATGTATTAAGGGATAGAGTATATAAAAGTTCTAGTTTACTGCAAGACAATTTATATTCAAAAATATCATCTCGCAACATATATCAATCTTATCCTTTTAAATTTTCAATATTTAATTCATATGTTCAATCTTCTGAATCACCAACAGTATTTAGCGCACAATGGTCAACAGAAATAGAAGCAACATATGAAGCTGTTTTAAGTAGGCAAGAATTTTATAGAATAGACCGTGAACAAATCGGAGATGAACCTACGGATCCAGTATGGTCTGAAACGCTAACTGCCTCCGAAGAAGCAGATCCTGCACAAACAGAAGCCTATGCAGTAGCCGATGATAGACTAAATGGTGAATATAGGGCAACAAATTCAATCGCCTCAAGAAATCATTATATATTTACAAGAGATGTTACACATGGAAATACTTATAAGAATTACAAAGTCGGTCAAACGGGCATGCTTCCCGCGTACATTGCATTTATACAAATTACACTTAGGGAAGCCAAGGTATCTAATCCGTCATTGCTTGATTGCCCGCTAAATAAAGTGTATGATGCCCAGACAGCAGCCGCTGTAACAAAATTTCAACAAGTCTATAAAGCTCGTATTAAAGATGGAATTGTAGATAGCGAAACCAAGTCTCTCTTTACAAGAGAAGTTTGGAAAAAAATGTTTCAAACAGACAACGCAAGGTATCAAGAAGTCTACAATAGGGTATCTGCTGGTAACAATTCCGACGCTGCAGTATTCATAAGGAATGCCGCCACCGTCGCCGAAATATGGGAATTAAAAAATACAGATTTAGATTTTCAAAAAATCTCCTACACTGGAACAGAAGGCGCACTTGAAGTTTCTGATGTTATATATGTTGCTGTTCCACCTAAGTACAGAAATAAAAACAACATGAGAAATGTTCGTATAAAAAGCATTGGAATTCTTCCGGGGTCATTTCAATCCGCCCCATCCTACAAGGGTATTAGCATAGAAGAAGTTAAGGGTTACGCGTTTGATTTAGATACGCAAACGGCAAACTATTCAAAGTCACAGACTTTTGGATCTGCACTTCCCATCTCAACACGTGGTCGAGTAATAACTGTAGATAAACCGTTGGAGGATTGTGGTGTAATGTCAATAAAAATAAAAGGTGGAAAGCTGGGTGGATCCTTTGGCCCCTATGCAGAAGGATATGCAATTAAGCATATAGTTTTTAATATAAGCTATGAAGCAATGATACAAGGTCCTGGAAGTGTTCCTGTTTATAGCGAAGAAAGAACAGGCTATAACCTAGTAACAACAACAAAACCAGTAACCGTAAAGTATAAGATTTCTGGAAAAGTAGAAAACGTATCTCCCAATAAAGCAGAAGTTATAGATCTAAGTGGATTAAAGTCAGTAAAATTTACAACTGAGCCATTATCAATAACCTACCCCACCTTTACCGGTAGTTCTACAATTGATTTGACAGCGACTCAAATTGATTTTAGTTCTAAAGAATATAAGCCACCCTTTTCCCCCTATGCTCAATCGTCAGGAGAGGAAAATCCGCTGTATAAAGATGAATCAATAAAAATAGATTTAACATCCAGTAAATCTATATCGGTAAGTTCAGCTGCCCTTAATGTTTCAAACGTTTTGTCTGGAACCAAAAATCCAGTTAATGAGTCTTCTGTATCAGCTACAGTATTAGATAAAAAATTATATTTCCAAACATCATCTTTGATTTATCAAAATTCAAATATTATAAAAAGTAGTAATCTTAATATAGAAAATTACTGGCTGCTAAAACAAGACGGTTCTTTAATACAAAAATCTAAAAATTCAGTTAGCGTTTTAGATGGCCTTTTGCTTTTGTGCCAACCAAGTAGTGATCCTGAAAAACTTGGTAAACCCTATGGCATACAACTGCAGGATTTTGTCAGCAGTAATTCAAACAATTTGGAGTTTAATATAGATTACGGTGCGTTCATTCTTGAAAATGAAGCTG
>Ga0129333_10001994_pt1 | contig 18865 bp, 10 predicted proteins | sample CPB6_08_DNA_FD_94474 | JGI IMG/M metagenome (GOLD analysis project Ga0129333, IMG submission 94474) | Freshwater to marine salinity gradient microbial communities from Chesapeake Bay, USA - CPBay_Sum_0.6_0.8_DNA | ecosystem: Environmental > Aquatic > Marine > Coastal | place: USA: Chesapeake... | reverse complement strand
AACCAACCCGTACCGCAGAATTCATCAAGTTGGATTTCAACATTCTCCCAACTGGTGCAACCTTCGATACAATCTAATCAGTTTTTTCAATAACCACTATTTATTTAAAGTACCAATCTATATTTGGAGAGCCATATGGCAAATTTGGTCAGTGAACAAGAACTATTTTTCACCGCTTTTGAACCAAAAACTCAAAATCGGTATATTATGACACTTGACGGTATTCCATCATACCTAATTAAGAAAATAGACCGCCCAACCATCACCCAAGAAAAGAAGCGTTTGGACCATATCAATGTTCAACGTTATGTCAAGGGTAAGACTGTATGGGATGAAATGACAATGGAATTGTTCGACCCAATCGTTCCATCTGGTGCACAAGCAGTAATGGAATGGGTTCGTCTTCACCACGAATCAGTCACCGGTCGTGATGGATACGCAGAATTCTACAAGAAGGACATTATCATCAATGTTCTTGGTCCAGTAGGTGATAAGGTTGAAGAATGGATTCTTAAGGGATGTCAAATCACCAAAGTTGAATTTGGTGAAATGGCTTGGGAAAAGGATGACCCCGCTTCAATCTCAGTAACTATCCAACCAGACTTCTGCATCCTCAACTACTAATAGTAAGTTAAAAATACACAAAAACCTCACGGTCAAACGTGGGGTTTTTTGTTATATACCAATACTTTCTGATACTTATAGTAAGGTGTATTTTTTCGAGAGAAACTATGGCAGAAATTACAGAATTTAATATTGGTCAAGGGGAAACCTTCAAAGTATTAGCCACTCTAGAAAATGCTGATATAGGCGGTTATTTAGATATAACCGACTACACATTTACTGGACAAGTACGTGAAAACTTCACCACAGATGAAGTAGCAGCGACTATCACGCTTACTAAGTTATCTCCATTTACTTCTGGTAGTTTATATATTGAATTAACTCCAGACCAAACAGAATTATTAAGTCAAAGAAAATACGTATATGACATTAAAATGACCAGCGGCTCTATCACTCGGCGTATGCTAGAGGGATATTTTGTAGTTCGTCCAGCTGCTACGAGATAATAAATGAGTGACTTCACCACCGGTATACCAAATATACGGGTTGTAATCAGAGAAGCTGACGATGCGAATTTGTCGCTACAAGTTCCAAACCTTGTTGTCAGAATTACAGATAATGTAGATTACAACGTTAATATTGTTCCCAATACGACTACGGTTGAACGTACAGGGTCGTATACTCGGTATGCCGACCTTGCATTCAATGCAATATCATCCTCATATGCACTGACATCATCGTATGCATTAAATGCCGGTGGTGGTGCAGGATTCCCATTTAGTGGCTCTGCAGTTATCACAGGATCATTGTACATCAGTGGTTCTCCTAATTACGCATTAACCACCGAATCTGATATAATTGTTCATGGTGTTCGCATCGGCCGTGGTGCTGGAAATCACGAATATAGTGTTGCACTTGGTGCAAACGCTCTTGCATCAAATACCGCGGGAAACTTTAATACCGCAGTTGGTGCAGAAGCGTTAACAAGTAATGTTACAGGATCACAAAATACCGCACTTGGATATCGCGCATTATCTAGTAATACCACAGGATCAGTAAACGTAGCAGTTGGTGATTCTGCATTGTTATCAAACACCGGCGGTAATGTTAATACTGCGGTTGGTGCATCTTCATTAAGATCTAACATTACTGGCAGTTATAATGTCGCTGTTGGCTTCGATGCTATGCAGAACAATTTGTCTGGTGACAATAATACTGCAGTTGGTTCACTAGCATTACGAAATAATCTTACTGGAAGTGGAAACGTAGCAGTTGGTTATCGTGCATTAGAATCCATTTTAGGTAGTGATAATATTGGACTTGGGTTTACCGCTGGTCGATATATTACGTCTGGAAGTAATAACGTCATCATCGGTAACTTTGATGGTAACGAAGTAGAACTAAATATTGTAACTGGTAGTAACTACATTGTACTTTCTGATGGCGCTGGCCGTCCCCGCGCATATTACGATAATAATACAAACAAATGGTCATTTCTAGTAAGTGGAAGTGAAATATTTAACATCACAGATAGCGGCGTTAATGTAACTGGTTCGTTAAATATAACTGGTAACGCTATCATTGGTGGTACACTTACTGCTGACCAACTTCTTGTTTCATCTTCTATCATCTATGAATCTGGTTCAACCAAGTTCGGTGATTCAAGAGATGATACCCACCAATTTACAGGTTCATTAACAGTACTCGGCCCAATATCCGCTTCATCAATTACTGGCTCATTCAAGGGTGATGGGTCACAACTTACCGGATTAGTTACTGACCTTAGAATTACTGGGTCCGTAGGAACCGATACATTAAATTTATTAACTGATGATTTAACTGTAGTCGGTAATAATGGAATAGTTACCACAGTAACTAATAACACAATTACTATTGATGTACCAAATGCATTAACAGCATCATTGTATGGAACTGCAAGTGTTGCTGATGCAATTGATGTCATTTTCGCCGGAATTTATGAAACCGGAAGTGGTGGGTTTATTATCCCAACACCGTCTGGTGGGTTTAGTTATGTTACCAGTGCAAGTTATGCACTAACTGCAAGTTATGTAATTGGTGGCGGTGGTGGAAGTGGTGCACAAGGAGCACAAGGGCCAACTGGACCACAAGGTAATCAAGGTCCATCCGGCGCAGCGGGTTCTACTGGTCCCCAAGGTAACCAAGGCCCGGCGGGTTCTACTGGTCCCCAAGGTAACCAAGGCCCGGCGGGTTCTACTGGTCCTCAGGGCAACCAAGGTCCAACTGGTCCGCAAGGTAATCAAGGTCCAACCGGAGTACAAGGTGCACAAGGCAATCAAGGACCACAAGGTAGACAAGGACCGCAAGGCAATCAAGGACCAACCGGCGCTCAAGGCAATCAAGGACCACAAGGCGCAGGAGCAAATATTGATACGGGGTCTTTTGCTATTACTGGCTCAAATACATTTAACGGAAATCAAATTATTAGTGGGTCATTGGTCACCACCGCTGATACTCTAATATTTACTGGCTCTGTATTTACATCTGGTAGTATATACGCAATTGGAACTATCACCGGCTCACTTCTTGGAACTTCAAGTTGGGCAAGTAATGCTATATCATCTTCATATGCATTAACAGCAAGTTATGCAATGAATGGTGGAGGAGCATCGGATTGGGATTCTATAACAAATAAACCCGCCGGACTGGTCAGTAGTTCTACTCAAATTAATACTGGTTCATTTAGCGGATCATTTATTGGTGAATTAATAGGTACTAGTAGTTGGGCATTCAATGCTGTTAGCGCAAGTTATATTGATGGAGGTTTCTACTGATGCCATTGACGTTATTGAATGTAAATAACGCCGGTGGATTTTCTTTGTCAAACCAGAATAATAGTGGTAGATTTTCGTTACAAGGAAGAGGCGTTCCGTATCAACAATTACAAGACATCGCTGTGTATCTCCGCGGATATATGAGTGAATTTCGTAACCCAAGTTTTTACACATATCGATTAGATGGAACGGGGTTTCAAATTCTTGATGGTGGGTTTGATATGTATGACAATGGTAACATTACCACACCTGCACTTCGGTCAGGAACGTCATATACAGGTACTTCAGCATATTCCGCGGTATTATATCCTTCGGCAAGTAATTACACACAAGCAAGTTCCAGTGCTATTTTAGATGGAGATTTTCATTATATTAGTTTAGGTTATGTGCAATATGGAGTAACACAAAGTGCAGCATTTCACCCACTAACGGTAATCGGGTCACGGGCTACTTCGGGGCCAGTGGGTTGGCAAGTTGGTGGTAACTCTGGAGCGGATGGTGGTGGTCTATTGGCAACTGGAAGTATTTATACTGGAAGTGTCGTGAATGGATTTACCGTACACGCATTTTATAGACAAACATATAATGCAACCGACCCATCACATTGTACAGTAATTATATTATTGGGGCATCCAAGCTGGAATTCTACATTTGGAACTATTGTTAGTGGGTCAGATGTAGTAAGTTTAGGTGGATGCGGAGTTCGATTCTTCTCAAGTGGGTCAAATACTAGTAATATTTTAGCAATCAATACATTGTTAAGTAAAGCATCTGGAGTACAAGTTACTGCAGCAGAATGTAAGACGGTAGTAGATAATTTTGTAACACGTATTCAACAGTCTGTTGGATTTTAGTGAGATAAATAATGGCTGATAAAATTTTACTGAAAAGAAGTTTAACGTCTGATAGTATTCCTACTACTTCATCTTTGGATGTAGGGGAACTTGCTATTAACGTAGCTGATGGTAGAATTTTCGTTAAGCAATCTGGAAGTATTGGTGAATACGTTCGTACCGCTGTAACGTTAGATGTTCCATTAACTGGTAGTATAAATTTAAGTGGTTCATTTTTATTAAATGGAAGTCCAATTGGTGGAGGAGCGCAAGGGCCACAAGGCAATCAAGGTCCAGTGGGCCCACAAGGTAATCAAGGACCAACAGGTAATACTGGCCCAGTTGGTCCACAAGGCAATCAAGGTCCAACCGGTACACAAGGTAATCAGGGTCCAACAGGCGATACTGGTCCGCAAGGAAACCAAGGACCAACTGGACAGCAAGGTAATCAAGGACCAACTGGCCAACAAGGCAATCAAGGTCCATCCGGACCCCAAGGTGATGTGGGTTCGCAAGGAAACCAAGGACCAACTGGTGCACAAGGAAACCAAGGACCAACAGGCGATACAGGTCCGACCGGACCACAAGGTACTCAAGGTAATCAAGGTCCGATGGGCCCGCAAGGCAACCAAGGTCCAACTGGCGCACAAGGCAACCAAGGACCGACCGGAGTTCAAGGTGATGTTGGAGCACAGGGTAACCAAGGACCAACCGGACCACAGGGTGATACTGGTGCACAAGGTAATCAGGGTCCAACTGGACCGCAAGGTGATATCGGTGCACAAGGTAATCAAGGTCCGCAGGGGAATCAAGGGCCAATAGGTCCACAAGGTGATACCGGTGCACAAGGTAACCAAGGACCAACTGGACCGCAGGGAAACCAAGGACCGACCGGCGACCAAGGATTCCAAGGAAATCAAGGTCCAACCGGACCACAAGGAGCACAAGGTAACCAAGGACCAACTGGACCGCAGGGAGATACGGGAACACAAGGTAATCAAGGACCAACTGGGCCTCAAGGTGATGTTGGAGCACAGGGTAACCAAGGACCAACTGGTGCACAAGGAAACCAAGGTCCAACTGGTCCGCAAGGAAATCAAGGACCAACTGGGCAGCAAGGTAACCAGGGGCCAATTGGCGCATCATTTACCGTTGACACTTATGATTTTATTGGCGATGGTACTACAGTAAATTATGATATTGTAAAAAGCTATGTTATTGATTCGTTGTTTGTATCGGTTGATGGGCTAACTTATAATCCAAATGATGATTATATATTAAATACTAACACCCTTACATTTACTAGTGCGCCTCCATCTGCTTCATCAATATTTGTGAAAGGATTTATTAACGCTGTATCTGGTTCCAGTGGTTCATTTACTGGTTCATTTATAGGTACAGTACAAGCTGATAGTTTTATTTTACCAACTATGGCTAGTGTATCACCGGTAATAGGGTCAATGTTCTATTCTTCATCATTTATATATGTGTATGATGGCGTACAGTATAGAAGTGCAAGTTTGGTATAATGTTATTGCAGCTAATTAAACGTATTAGACATTTCTACGAATTTAATGCAACAAAATCTAAATATGGTTTATAATTTAATATTTATATACGATACAACTTCATAGGATATTCAATGGCTGCAAATCGTTTTATACCACTTTTTAATAGTCAATCTGGAGCAGTACCTACCGCGAGTGCCATGTATGAGGGCGAACTTGCGATTAATATTGCCGATGGGAAACTATATACTCGGTATGGGGATAACATTATTATCCTTAACGATACTACGGGATTTGTATCTAGTAGTGGTCAAGTTGTCGTATTAATTAGTGGTAGTAATGTTCAACCAAATTCTGTCCAATCTAACGAATTTAAGTTAAATGCAGGTACAGTATCAGTAACCTTTACGGGTTCAATAAATTCTGGTATATTTGGGGCAACGGAATACATTTATCCCTATATTTCGACCACACAATACTCAGGAATGACCGTAGAATACCTCGCCCAACGACCAGGAGCGTGTAGAATGGGTATTATTATGGCAGCCTGGTTAGATACAGCTAGTGTTACGTTTACCGACATATCTACCACAGATATTGGTGATACTAGTGATATTTCGTTTAAGTTCCTAAGTAGTTCAAATGAATTGCGGTTACGGGTCAATAGTGCAGGCTCAGGAAGTGGGGCTTGGACTGTACAAAGTCTATTTAAATTGTTTCCAAATTTGAATCCTTAAAAAAGTATTTAATATTTATATACTGATAACCCCGTAGGGAGAAATGTATGGCGAATGAATTTATTGCCCGTAAAGGCCTGATAGTCCTTTCCAACGGTGCAAGTATAACTGGCTCACTTGGCATAGTTGGAAGCGTTAGTGCTTCGGGTAATGTTACAGCGTCAAACTTACAAATAACTGGTAATGCTAACATTGATGGTGATGTAGTCATCGGTGGTAATATTACTGTTGGTAACGCTGATATCGATGTCGTCAAGTTTCTGGCGGAAGTCAGTTCTTCGATTGTTCCCGTTGTTAATAATGCATTCGACCTTGGGTCGGGGTCTAAGTACTGGAAGGACTTATATGTAAGTGGTACCGCATATATCGGTGCAGTTCAAGCAAATAATATTAATCTTAGTGCTATCACTGTTCTTGATGACTTAACAGTATTAGGTAATACGACACTAGGTAACCAATCAACTGACATCACCAGAATAACTGGTAGTCTTATTGCTTCTGGTTCAAGCACATTTATTGGTGGTCAAACATTAAATGGTAATCTCGTATTAACTGGTTCAAATCGTATCATTTATAATACCGCAGATGATACTACAATGTTGTTTGGATTCTACAACGGTAGTAGCATCTATGGTCCATACTTCCAAATTTTTGGAAACAATTACTCAAATGCTGCACAACGTGGTGGGGCAGAATTCGTATACGACACCAGAAATGGTGGTGATGCAAACTTCCACGTATCATCCTTCGATGGAAGTACATGGGTACAACGATTTAGAGTTGACAACAACGGCGCACAAGTTACTGGTTCATTAAATGTAACAGATACAGTAAATGCACCATCCGTAAGTGCTTCATTCTCTGGTAGTGGTGCACAAATATTTGGTATCCCAAATAGTGGATTAGTCAATAGTACAATTGGTATTACCGCTGGTAGTGGTTTATCTGGTGGAGCAACCGTATCACTCGGTAGTAGTACCACCGTATCACTTGATACAAGTTCAGCACATTTCCTCGGTGGTGTCAAGCAAAAGCTAGACACAGATGCAGTAGTCAGTAGTTCCGCACAAATTGATATTACAGCAACCACCGGATACTCAACATTTAGTCAATCATTAGCAACAGTTGACCAAACTCAACAATCGCAAATTAATGCATTAATCGCAGTAACTGGCTCATATGCAACAACTGGGTCAAATACCTTCACTGGTATACAAACAATCAGTGACACAACAAATAGTACAAACTATACTGATGGTGCGTTGGTAGTTGCTGGTGGTGTGGGTATCACAAAGAATGTTAATATCTCTGGTTCATTGAATGTTCTCGGTCTATTAACCGCAACATCGATGTCCGTCCAATATGTGACATCATCACAATACGTTGTTGGAACTAGTCGTATTATTCTTAACGATGATGACACGGTACGATTCGCTGGTATTTCAGTTGTAGACTCTGGCTCATCACAAATGACCGGTTCCCTTTATTGGGACAGTTTCCGTAATCACTGGATATACGAAAATGAAAGTGGGTCAGCATACAACTCAGCAATTCTTATCGCTGGTCCAAAGAGTACCGGTTCACTCGGAAGTGAAGTAGAACTTATCTCAGGTCGCATTCCAGTTGCATCTGGTGGCGACCACATTGATACCAATCCATCACTTACTCCATTACGTGTAGATGGTGGTGTATTCCACGTTGAAAGTAGTCAATATGTTACTGGGTCAGTTACCGCTTCATACTTTGTCGGTGATGGTAGTCAACTTACTGGTATCGTCACTACACTTACTATCAGTGGGTCAGATGATGTAGGTAATTCTAGTGGTGCAGTATCACTTAAGACACAAGCACTTCTTATCACAGGCAGTGAAGGTATTGATGTCACGATATCTGGACAATCGCTTACCATCGCAGCAGAAACAGCAAGTTACACCAACAAGGGTGTTGCCGCATTCAACAGTGCAAACTTCTCAGTTACCGATGGTCAAGTAACGGCAAGTGCAATCACCTTCAACGGTGTACCACTTAACCTTGGTTCATCATACGCATTCGGTTTACAAAACATTACTCCGTCTGGTGCATCAACAACCGACCAACTAAACTTACAAGGTGGGGCAATCATTCACGGAATTCTCTACAGTTCTGGTAGTAACCCAGACGTAGATACGGGTACCGAAATTGTTGCAAGTGTCAGTACTGGTAGTTACGATGGTGCATTCTTTGATTACGTTGTAAAGAATGGTGCAAATCGTCGTGTAGGTACTGTGATGGTCGTGTGGGATAATTCTGGTAATACGGAACATACCGATGTCTCCACCAATGATATTGGAACCACAACCGATGTAGTCTTTACCACAGATATTCTCAGTGGTACAGCACGCTTGAAGGCAACAGTCAATACTGATAATTGGGTCATCAAGACCGCAGTACGGGCTATCTAATATACAATAATAAACGGTTATTAACAATTTAATACTCACCTTTGGATACGTGAAGAAGGGGAATTATGGCTAATGAATTTATAGCCAGAAAGGGCCTGATTGTCCCTTCTGGTAGTTTGCTGGTTACGGGATCAGCAAGAATAACGGGAGCGGTTACTGCATCGTACTTTGTTGGAGATGGTAGTTATTTAACTAACATCCCTGCGTCTTCAACATCGTCGGTCACCATCACAAATCATACATTTACTGGTGATGGTGTTCAAACGCAGTTTAATTTAAATACTCCATATTCCATTAATTCCCTTTTCGTTAGTGTAGACGGTATGTTCTACACGCTGACAGAAGATTATAGTGTCTCTGGCAGTATCCTCATTTTCGTATCAGCCCCACCTTCCCAATCTAGTATTTCTGTTCGTTCCCTTATTAATGTATGGGACGGCGCAGTGGGGACATTTAGTGGTTCATTTATTGGAACCGCCTCCGAAGCATATACCGCATCATACGCCCATCAAGCAGGCACCGCATCGTTTGCCCTTACCGCAAGCTATGTGTCGGGTGCTGCCTCTGATTGGAATACACTTAATAATAAACCTACAGGAATCGTTTCCAGTAGTACTCAAGTTGTAGAACTACTTCCAACGGGAACGGTCAGTAGTTCTGCACAAATCATTTCATCCCTACCTTCTGGCACGGTATCAAGTTCTACACAAGTTGACTATACACAACTTCAAAACATCCCAAGTGGAATCGTCAGTAGTAGTGGACAAGTAGTAAATTTACTTCCTACAGGAACAGTATCCAGTTCAACCCAAGCAACCACATGGACAGTTGCTACCGCATCATATGTCGAATATAACAATGTAGATAACAAGCCAACATTAGTCTCCGCATCCTCGCAAATCGTAGTACAAAATACCACGGGTATTGGAGCAATCGCTACCACGGGGTCAAATACCTTTACGGGTATTCAAAATATTTCGGATACCACCAATAGTACAAGCTATCTTGACGGAGCATTAACCGTAGCTGGTGGGGTAGGCATTGTTAAAGACGTTAACATCTCTGGTAGCGTAAACATTTTAGGTTTGTTGACAGTTGTATCAATGTCAACGCAGTATGTAACTTCATCCCAATATAACATTGGGGTTAGTAAGATTACTTTAAATGACGATGATATTGTACGGTTTGCGGGTATTTCTATTTTTGATTCGGGTTCATCATCTCCAACCACCGCATCCATTTATTGGGATAGTTTACAACACCGCTTTATCTATGAAAATCTTAGTGGGTCTGCATATAATTCCGCAGTTATTATTGCGGGTCCAAAGAATACGGGTTCACTTGGGGATGAAACAGAACTCACCGTAGGTCGTATCACTTATGCATCTGGTGGCGACCACATCGATAGTTCGCCAGCACAAGTGGTGGGTACGGATGTTCATTTTGATAACAACATTGTTGTCACTGGGTCTATTACGGCTTCACAATTCTCAGGCAATGCGGCAACCGCAACCACCGCTTCATATGTATTACCGTCTGGATTACCTACCGGAACGATATCTAGTTCAACCCAAGTACAGTTAGATATTATTTCGGGTACCACATTTAGTAATGCAGCATTTTTCTTCCCACAAAACGTAACGGTTGGTGGTGACCTCATTGTCTCTGGAAATGATATTAGAAACAATCGTGGTGATGATGTTATCACATTCCGTGGAACTAATAATCTTGATGTAAGAATCACCTCTGGTGCACTTGATGTGTGGAACGGAGAAATTCGCAATAGTGGAATGACCGCAATTCAAATGAGCGGTCAAAACGTTGATGTACTTGGTAGACTTCGAATTTATGGAGATGAAGTTCGTTCAAGTATAAATCAAACGGCACTAATACTTAGTGGTAACAATATTAGTACGCCTGGGTCCGCAAGTGCAACTGGCGGATTTGTAGGTAATCTTATAGGTACTAGTAGTTGGGCAACCAACGCTATTACCGCAACATCTTCATCATACGCAGCCACCGCATCTTATGCATTAAATGCTGGTGCAGGAGCTGGATTCCCCTATAGTGGGTCGGCAGTTATTACGGGGTCACTCTATGTAACGGGAAGTACTATCTCTGGTTCGTTCGTTGGTGATGGTTCTGGTATTACTGGAATTAATGTTTCTACGGCAGTAGTTAGTGACATTTATAAGTTTGTAGGAAATGGGTCTACCCAATTATTTGTCCTATCACAAAGTTATTTAGGTAACAACGTTCAAGTTAGTGTGGATGGTCTAGTCTTTACCGATGGGGTAGACTATACCTATACTACGGGATCTATCTTATTCGTCCTAGCTCCACCATCATCGTCAAATGTTCTTGTTAATGCATTAGTTAATACCCAATCAAACTTGAGTGGGTCATTCTCTGGTTCATTCTTTGGAGATGGGCGCGGTCTTACTAACTTACCTCTTACTATTAATATTGACACTTACAAGTATAATGGTGATGGAGCAACAGTCAATTATGCATTAAATTATGAATACGGACCCAATTCGCTATTCATTACAGTTAACGGTGTTACCTTTACCAGTCCAGAAGATTTTACTGTAAGTGGTACTACGGTAACCTTTGTAGAAACACCAATTTCAGAATCTAATATTCTAATTCGTGCATTTCAATCACAGTCGTTTATAGGTACGTCAAGTTTTGCAACTACGTCTTCACAAGCGATTAGTGCGTCATATGCTACCACCGCATCATATGTTCTTCCAAGTGGATTGCCATCGGGTGTAGTATCGAGTTCAGTACAAATTAACACTGGGTCGTTTACCGGTTCATTTACTGGGTCATTATTAGGCACCGCAAGTTGGGCAACCAATGCAACAACCGCATCATATGTCCTTCCAAGCGGATTGCCTGCAGGAACTATCAGTAGTTCTACCCAAGTACTACTCGACCAAATTTCTGGGTCGGTGTTTGGTAATCAAAATTATACATTCTTACAAGACTTACAAGTTGATGGAAGATTAACTGTCACCGAATTCTATACTAAGGCAGTTACCGCATCTATTATTTATGAATCAGGGTCCACTGTCTTTGGTAATACTGATGATGACACCCATTTGTTTACGGGGTCGGTATTAGTTCGTGGACCAATTAGTGCTTCATCGATTACGGGGTCAGTATTTGGCACTAGTAGTTGGGCAAGTAATGCAATTTCTTCATCCTATGCATTAACCGCTTCCTACGCACTGAACGCTGGAGCAGGCGCTGGATTCCCATTCTCGGGCAGTGCAGTTATCTCTGGGTCACTTTTGGTGTCACAAAGTGGTGTTACTATTACGGGGTCACTAGATGTCACCGAAGGTATTACGGGGTCATTACAAGGTACATCTAGTTGGGCAAGTAACGCAGTTACTGCTTCTCATGCTATAACCGCATCATACGCATTAGTAGCCGCAACCGGAGGATTCCCATTCTCCGGTAGTGCCGTTATTTCTGGGTCATTACTAACATCGGGTAGTGGAGTTACGATTACTGGCTCACTTGGTGTATCTAACGGCATCACGGGTTCATTCAGTGGGTCTGGTGCAGGGCTTACCGACCTTCGTAGTTCATTAGCAATTGACACTTATACATTTGTTGGTGATGGGGTACAAAGTAATTATGTATTGTCCCAATCATATACACCAAATTCACTCATTGTTACCGTTGAAGGTATTGGATATATTACTCCAGATGATTATACATTGTCTGGACCTACAATGTCGTTTGTCGCTGCACCACCAACACAATCCAACATATCTATCAAGGCGTTCCTCGCAGTCAGTTCTGGGTCATACATCAATTACACTGGCTCATTTATCGGTGATGGGTTTGGATTAGATAATCTTCGTGGGTCACTTGCAATTGAAGATAATATCTTTACTGGTGACGGGGTAACCACTTCATATACACTTTCATCATCGTATGACCCACGCTCAGTATTGGTCACAGTTGGTGGATTACGATATATCAGTCCCAACGATTATTCAATTACGGGAAGCACTATAAACTTTGACCAAGCACCCGCATCACAATCGATAATAGTTGCACAAGCATATCTGATTGTCAGTTCTGGGTCCGTTGGAACATTTAGTGGGTCATTTATTGGAAATGCACAACTCACTTCATCTGGACATTTCCTTCCACTTACTACGGACACCTATGATTTAGGGTCACCAAGTAAGAAATGGCGGTCACTCTACGTTAGTGGCTCAACTATTTATCTAGGGTCACTTGAACTCAAAGATAATAGTGGGACATTTACTGTTGCAAATTCATCGGGAGTCACGTTACCTGTATCTGGTACCTTTACGGGGTCGTTCTTCGGCACCAGTAGTTGGGCAGATAATGCAATTAGTTCGAGTTACGCATTATCATCTAGTTTCACCACGACAGCAAGTTATGGAGTTAGTGCTAGTTACGCAGTCAGTGCTAGTTACACTACCACGGGAAGTTATGCAGTCACATCAAGTTATGCGGTCAGTTCCAGTTACGCATTTAATGCAACCACCGCAAGTTTCGCAAGTAACGTACTCAAGACCAAAGCAGGGTCCGTGGCAAATACATCATTCACTGGCACTCCGTTAACAGCAACGGTCACTTTCAGTACCGCATTTGATAATACCAATTACGCAATCGCAATCACGGGTGAAGATTCACGGGCATGGATAGTACAAAGTAAGACTGCAAGTGGGTTCACCATCAATAGTGTCAGTAATACCGCATTAACAGGTACCACCTATTGGACCTGTACGGCATATGGGGAAAACTAACGTATGACAATATTTTCAGCAAATACCGGAAGTTTTGAACGGGTCACCGTAAACGATACGACCAACACCACCAATTACCTTGATGGGTCGGTAACAGTGGCTGGTGGTATGAGTATCCAGAAAGACCTTCGTATTTCGGGCAGCATGACCATCAATGGTTTGTTGACCGTAGTATCTATGTCATCCCAATATGTTACTTCTTCACAATATAACGTAGGTGTCAGTAAAATTACGGTTAATGACGATGATAATGTCAGATTTGCTGGGTTTTCTGTTTTTGATTCTGGGTCAAGTTCTCCTGCAACGGCATCCATTTTTTGGGACAGTCTCAACCATAAGTTCTTGTATGAAAACTTAAGTGGAAGTACCTACAATAGTGCTATATTAATCGCTGGTCCGAAGAATACGGGAAGTTTGGGTAGTGAATCTGGATTGACATCTGGGTATGTTCCTTATGCAACAGGTGATGACCATATTGATAACTCGGTCATATATCAAAGTGGTAGTAGTATCGGAATTGGTACTACTACTATGGATTCTACAGTTAAGTTTTATGTTAATGGAAACATTTATACTCCAAATGGTATAATTGCATCAACCTTCTGGACCAATACGGATATTAGAAAATTAACCGATAACACCACTACGTTTTTTAGAAACGCAGGTGGTGATGTTGAAATGGTTATTGATGGGTCAGGACGGGTAGGTATCAACACCACAACACCAAATGCCAGACTTTCTGTTAGTGGTAGTGCAAATGTTACGGGTTCATTTGGAGTTACTGGAGCAATCACAGGCGCAACTAGTACAAATACTATTAATGGTCTTATTATTAATAATGGAGCATTGTCCGGTGTAACAACCATCGCCGCGTCGAGTACTATTACTGGAGCTTCTTTTTCCAGCAATATTGATTCCAACACCGTACTCACTTTCGTCGAAGTACGTAATGCTGACGCAGGAACTTCCGCTTCAACACGGATAAGTATTGGTAACAATATAGGAAACGCCGCACTTACAATTGAATCGTTATCGTCAACAAATACCTTGGGTGAAAATTTTGCTAGATTTATAAATCAAAGAAATGCAGCAATGGTGTTTGGTACTAACGGTGATGAACGTATTCGTATTACCGCCACTGGACAGGTTAATATCGGAGGTAATTTTACTTCTACTAATAATAGATTACAAATTAGTGGTAGTGTTGCAATAGGATATACCGAGTCTGCACCAGCAAATGGATTAATTGTAAACGGTAACGTCGGCATTGGAATAACTAATCCATCATCATACTCCGCAGAAGCCAGTAGTCTTGTGATTGGCAAAACCGCAGCAGATGCGGGAATGACCATTAGATCTGGAAACACTAATGCTGGAAGCATCTATTTTGCCGATACCGATTCTGGTGCAGGTGAGTATTCCGGGTTCACAGGATATTCACACAATACCAATACCATGTATTGGGGAACAAACGAAGCAACAAAAATGACCCTGGACAGTAGCGGCAACCTTGCCGTCGATACCAACACGCTCTATGTGGACGCGACGAACAACCGCGTGGGCATCGGGACGGCAAGCCCGGCGGTGCCGCTTGAGGTGCTTGGAGCTTCCAATACCTTAATTTCAACATTCCGCACCAATGATTCAACCGCCACAAACAACGCGGGTGGTGGATTCTTGGGCGCGGCAAGCGCGACAGCGGCAAGTCGTGCGGCAACGCTCTGGCTTGATGCGGATGGAGCCAACTTTGCAGGGTCAGATTACTTTTTCATTCGTAAGAATGGCAACAATGGTGCAGTAGATTTTGTCAACTACGGCTCTGCCGCCATCAACTTCAGAATTGACAGTAGCGAAACACTTCGGATGATGCTTGATGCCTCTGGTAATGTAGGTATCGGTACGACAAGCTTAGATGCAAAATTACAGGTAAGTGCGACTACAAAGGCTATGTTAATTGGAACACGAAATACAATGACAGCGTTGTACAGTTCGTTCTTAAGTTCACAAGCAAACATACCATTAGAAATTTCAGCAAATGCCACCTCTGGTAATGGTGGTGCAGTCCTAGTATTATCAAATGAACAAACTGCCAATGATTGTTTATTAGGCGGAATAAGCTTTGCATCATCTGGGACCAGTGCATCCGAAAAACGTGGAGCAATTATAAGTGGATTTGCGTCAGGAACAGTTGCAACAAGTGTAAGTGGATATCTGGCATTTTACACAACAAATGCGGGTTCAGTTACAGAACGTATGCGAATTACATCGGCTGGTGATGTTGGTATTGGAATAACAGATCCTGGAAGTTTCTCTGCTAGATTAACTGTAGCTGGAAATGTGGCAGCATCTGCAGGAAATAATCTACGTGTATGGGAGTCCACAAATACCACATATGTTCAAATGAATAGTCCGGCAAATCGTGAAATTCGTTGGACAAACGATGCCGGTGCTGAATACATGCGTATAAATTCATCGGGTAACGTCGGAATTGGTACTACTGACGCTTCGTTAGACAAGTTAATACTACATACCGGAAGATTTCGTATACGTGGTGCTACGGTCGCTTCAACATTTTCCAACAGTTCAATTATGATTAACGGGTCACAAAGTGTGGCCGATGATTCAACATTAAGTGCAAGTGTTGTTAATGGGTCGTTGGTGTATGTTGTAGACAATAACGCAGGTGATGCTGTATTGTTTTTTGCTACGTATTATTCTGGAACTGTAATCAAACTTGCTGACCCAAGTAATATAGGTGCGGTATCGGATACGGATGGTAAGTTGTGTGCATATAAAAACGCTACAACCGGTACCATCACTATCAAAAATAGATTGGGTAGTACTAAATCAATAACAGTGGGTATGTATTCGGTATCTGATTAATTTATCATTTTTTACTTTGAGGATAACACCGTGGAATATCGTATTAAAAACTTTGAGAATAATGGGGACAAGAAATTTGTAGGGTTCTATATCACAGACGAGCAAGGGCAAATTCTTGCAATTGACAAGCGAGTACCGCTAGAAACTGGTAAAACTGATGCAGAGTATGTACAAGACGCATTGGCGTTGTGTGCAGACGAAATTACCGAATGGCAAGCATCAATGAATGTGGTGGGTAAGACATTTAATCCAGAAACAGGCGAATTCGTTTAATATAGCAATTACTACAAATTCAAACATAATCCTCTTTTAACTGAGGGTAGTTGTTAATCAATCTATTTATAGTCACACCCTTTACCTGTTAATCATTTATGACCCTACGAACGAAACTCGATGGTAGTGTAATCCAAAGTGGAAGTATTGCGGTCACCTCCATCAGTAATTTTGCTGGAGAGTTAAGTGCCTCATTACCCACGGGGGTACTCAGTAGTAGTGCCCAAGTAGTGAATGCACTCCCCACGGATACGGTGTCATCATCAGTACAGGTGACCGCATTCCTCCCAACGAATACTGTCTCTAGTAGTGGTCAAGTCACTGCATTCTTACCTACAAATACGGTATCGTCCTCTACCCAAGTGACCGCATTCTTACCGGTGGGGACAGTATCTAGTAGTGGTCAAGTAGACTTTGCATCTATTAGTAACAAACCTACTTTAGTATCCAGCAGTGGTCAAGTCGATGTGTTCAATACGGTAGGTGGGAATACTATAGCAACTACTGGGTCCAATACGTTTACTGGAGTGACCGCATTTAGTGATACGACCAATAGTACCAATTATCTTAATGGGGCGGTCACGGTCGCAGGTGGATTAAGTGTACAGAAAGATGTCCGTATTTCAGGTAGTATGACGATTAACGGATTATTGACTGTAGTTTCGATGTCCTCACAATATGTAACATCATCTCAATATAACATTGGCGTCAGTAAAGTTACTGTGAACGATGACGATAATGTACGGTTTGCAGGTTTGTCAGTAGTTGACTCGGGGTCCAGTTCTCCTGCGACCGCCTCTATTTTTTGGGATAGCTTGCAACACCGATTCTTATATGAGAATTTGAGCGGGAGCGCATACAATAGTGCAATATTAATTGCAGGTCCAAAGAATACTGGGTCACTTGGAAGTGAAAGTGGATTGACTAGTGGGTATCTCCCATATGCAACGGGCGAGGACCATATTGATAACTCTGTGATGTATCAAAACGGAAGTAATATTGGTGTTGGAATTACAAATCCTTTGGCAACCTTCCAAGTGCAAGGGAATGTATCTGCTTCCTCATTTACTGGGTCATTAAGTGGAACGGTTGCTACGGCAGCACAAACGAATATTACATCACTAGGTACGTTATCGTCGCTGACTGTAGCTGGTGCGGTGTCGATAGCAACTGGGGTTGCAAGTCAGTTGGCGGTATTTGGTGCAAACAACACGACCGATAAATACCTCACCATCAAGAACTCTAGTGGAGATTTGTACCTTGGGTCAACTGGGACATCGACGTATTTGTGGAACGTTGCCAATACACCATTAACGTTCTACACAAACAACTCGCTAAAAATGACGCTTGATCAGTCCGGCAGTCTCGGCATCGGGGTGACGCCGAGGGCGAACACTCGTTTGGATGTGGTATCGGATGCAACGAATCAGCAGTATATCGATGTGTTACGCCTTGAAACATCGGACAGCGGTGACAAATGGCCTGCCATTCAGTTTGTGGGCAACCGTGGAGGGAATGCCAAGTATTGCAAAATTTCTATTGATGGTGGATCTGGAACAAACGAAGGCAGACTGGTGTATTTCTCGGAAGCTGGTCATAACTGGTACACGGGCAACGGCACATCGGCAAGTGGTGCCACACAACGGATGGCGATTGATTCATCTGGTACCACGACCATCACCGGACCAAATGTAGGAAATACATCACTCATTGTTAGAAACGCCAATAGTGTCAACTCTGGTGAAATTTTGCTTGGTGGTACCACATACGGTACGAAGATTACCCGTGATTCACTTGGCGCAGACCAAGACTTGATATTCGTGAATAGTCACGGCGGTGCACAGGGATTCAAGTTTCGTACAGGAACAACCACAGCAGGTACGACAGAACTATTGATGATTACTGGTACAGGTAACGTCGGCATCGGCACGACAAATCCTCGCGGTCGATTATCAATTGGTACCGCAGATTTAAATAATGGTGCAACTGATGCTTCAACGGGTATCAATTT
>Ga0129333_10001992_pt1 | contig 18869 bp, 26 predicted proteins | sample CPB6_08_DNA_FD_94474 | JGI IMG/M metagenome (GOLD analysis project Ga0129333, IMG submission 94474) | Freshwater to marine salinity gradient microbial communities from Chesapeake Bay, USA - CPBay_Sum_0.6_0.8_DNA | ecosystem: Environmental > Aquatic > Marine > Coastal | place: USA: Chesapeake... | reverse complement strand
TCAAGTGTCAAGTCTAAGTAGTGACAACGACTTTGAAGAGCCTCTAGGTGATCACGCAGTTTCTGTGACTTCATACCATCAAACTTAAGATTAGTAATAAAAATTACAGAACCACGGAACTCAAAGCTATCAGGAATGCCTTCACGACGCAGAGCACTTGACTCTGACAACCAAGAAATCTTACGCTTCTTGCCAGAGTCAAGAGCACCCTTAAGTAAGTTGAGACTGACATCGTCAAGCAAGATACTGTCGCAGTCATCAAACACTAGCACACAGTTCTTGTCGCTGTACTTGTACAGAGTTTGATATAGACCAATCGGTGTGGCACTGCCTTTAACAACTTCTGCACGAAGTCGCTTGCCAGCAATTTGATCCAAGAGTTGAGCTTTCTCAACTTCACGCTCAACAGTAAAGCTCTTGCCTACACCCGGAGGGCCACTAACAATCATAGCACGAATGTCGCCAGCAATACAAGCCTTGCTCATGTCATTAAGAATCTCAAAGCGTTCTGCAATCTCAGCAATACGCTCGTCGTCAGTTTGGGTAATAGCTTGAGCTTGGGCAACTACCTCGCTTACAACAGCAGCGGGAGCCTCACCAACAAATTCGTAGTCAGTGAAATGATTAACATTAACACGCACCGTCTCGGCGAAACCAGGAAAGTTACCGCCATTCTTAACAGTAACAAAGCCGCCCTTGACACCCGGGGTATACTGCTTGACTAACTCAAATACACGACCGGCACAATCAAAATTACGATAGGTACCTGCTTTAATACGAATGTTAGCTTGACTCATCTGTGTCGCTCCGTGTTGTTTACTATATCTCTATTATAGCTGAAACCAATAACCCAGTCAAGTGCTGGGTTATTATGTGCTGTTGCTGACTTACAACTGTCTATTTTTTCAGCATCTTTTTCACTAATCTCCTCAGTCTTAGTTGTATTTCTGCAACATCAATTAAGGGAGGGTGATGTGGACATCTACCCTGGTTGAAATCACATTGGGGTGAGTACTGTTGCCTACATATTTTACACTTGTTCATTTACATGTCTACACTGCCCACGATACGCATACCCGGGGCAGGTGCAAGACCAAGTGCCGTTAGCACGGGTCAAGGTATAGCGTCGCCCATTACTGCCTTCTACAGTACGGGTATCTAATTCTGCTTTTTCTGCAATTTCTTTGAGAACTCGAAACTTGCGCCCACGATGGTCCCAACGAATTGGACTTTTAAAGCGTTGAGCTAGTTTAGAACCCTCGGGCACATAGGCAACAATATACTCCATGTTGTCGGTTACAAGATAAAGATTGTTAGCGGCTGTGCCGTTCCATTCTGTAGTCTCTTGAATAACTTTCATTTGTGGACCCTAAGCGATATCATTCTTTAGAATATACAGGGTAATTAACTTGTCGTCAAGTCTTATGCAGTCTTTTGGATAGCGTGTGGTAATTTTGGCTTCATATACGCTGCGCCGTTGTAAATGTACAACTTTGACCATTTTTTGAGTCAAGTCTACAATCTTACCTATTTTGAGTTGGTTGCGTCCTAGTCCCGAACTACTGGGATAGGCCACAAAATTACTTATTTCCAGCGGTTGTCCTAGAATGTCTAAGTGCATGAAATCGTTTTTTAGCTTGGAAGTCATAATAAAACCGTGGTAAATTTCCGCCTGATGTCATAAAAGGTCTACTATTACGCAGAGCTGTTGGTAAAGATTGCTTATAATTAGGCATGACTCCAGTCACAGTACCGCCAAAACTAAAATCGTCAAAACTGCTCATGTCACACGATTTGATAACACAGCCAAGGCTTCGGGACTGAGCATGAGGCGTACAGCAGGATCTACTCTCCTAACTCGCTCAAATTCGCCCGTGGGCGGCGCAGAAGGCACACCGGCCACAAGTTGTCCCGCAGTCATAGGAGCAATGTCTGTATAGGGATAGACATGAGTAGTCCTCGGATAAACATGATATAACGCACGAATCTGCATTTTCTATATGTTGTAAAATTGCAACAATTGACTTTCTGCAGCCAGTTTATCCAAGTACAACTCGCGCAAAATGCGATTGACTTGGTCGAATTCCATGGAGGGGTCAAGGTCAAAACGAGCCATGTCCAACTCAAATTCAGCAATATCTTCCAGGGTCATATAGTCAGGATAAATCATTTACACCACCTTAAATAGAGTTACAAGGGTGACTAGAGTTGCAGAACTAGCAATACAAATAACAAAATCTTTTAAATCTTGCACGGCTACTCCTGTTTATTTACTATGTCATGAGTATAGCAAAAACCAATAACCCTGTCAAGGCCCGGGACTTGTCTAAATTTTATGCAGATCTGGGCAGTTTTTTGGCCAAATAATCTAAATTGGTTCTAGTTGGACGCCGCTCGTACCAACCTGCACCGGTATAAACATCTAGCACTGACTGGAAAAAATCCTCGTATTGCGGGGCCACAGCATCGAACCCAAAATTATTTATGGCCCAGTCGCGACAATCTTGTGGCTTGATTTGGTCAATATTTTCCGCTGCCCACAAAAAGTGTTCAAAAGTTCTACAGCGATACCCGGTAACACCATGAACATTGTTTTCAACAAAACTTCCCCAATCTGTACTAATAGTTGGTGTGCCTGACATCAACATTTCTATTTGTACGCCACCAAAAGGTTCCACATACATACTGGGCACAAAAGCCGCACGAGCACGACTCATAAGATACTTTCTTGTTTCTATGTCAGCATATCCCACAAACTCCACATTATCAGGAAGCTGAGTATAGCCCATGTCCTCTAGACTGCCCTGACCGGCTATGACTAAATTTATTCCTAACTCTTTAGCTACCTGTATGGCAATGTGTACACCCTTGCCCTCATATACCCGCCCAACAAATAAAAAATAATCCATTTTTTGCTCGGGCACAAACTCAAAGTCAGCCTGATCAAAATAGTTAGGAATCACAGTATCATACCAGCTTTGTTTACAACTACCTACCGCTTCTAGTCCGCAATAGGCATGATATATGGCATAGCTTTCAAAAATTTTCCACTTGGCCCAATGCCCACCAGCATATCCAATGCCGGGTTCTACACAGATTAAATCAGGGTGTGCATCACATATGGGCCTCACGCCCGAACCCCAGAATGGTAAAATAAAATCTAGATTCTTTTTTCGTAATCCTACTTCCCGAATAGCGTTGCGATAGAATGTTTGATAGGCATGATCATTTACATCAAATTTGAAAAAATTACGACGCCAATCATAATTTCCGTAAGCTATTTCTAAATCTTGATTGGTTGTGACTGTGACATGCTCGTCGCAGTCTAGATCAGACTCTTCATGACCATAATGAATTATCTCGTGCCCACGAGCTCGCATCATTTTGCCAAACTTCCAAACCTTCTGCGTATACGCACAGGCATTGTACTCTTTGCTAGTCACAGTGTGGGGTAAACCCAAGATATGAAAACGCATCAGTAATAATTTTTAAAATTATGAAGTAACTTTATATGGCTGGGTGTAGAATCAACATCATATGGATTCTGTGGTGGCCAAATATTCAATAGTTGATTATTAATTGAGATAGGGCGACCACACAATAAAAAATACACAGTCATAAAACAATCCATCCATCCCAATGTTGGATAAAAACTGTCTTGAATATTATCTAAATTCTGCTTAAACCATCCACGGATACGGGGATAATTATCTACAAAAGTTTTAGTCTTGAAAATAGTACCACCACCAGAATTATATTTGGTAGTGGCAGGCCGAACACCACTGAACGATTCTATCATGTCCAATAGCTTGGGGGGTAAATCATTGCCGGGTTCAGTGCTGTATAAATTTGAATGACCTGCACATTCCCATTCCGGGTCAATATCAAGTTCGCCTACCAGTAAACAATCATCTTCCATAGACACAAAATAATCTGTATTCAATCTTGTAACACCCATATACATTCGATCCATCCACATTAGAACCTTAGGTAAACGATAACCATAAGGTTGTTGAGGGTATCCACATTGCACATGATAATGAAAATATTCTACATTGAACTCTTTGGCCATGTCAGTAAAATCATATCCCGCATCACAAGTCAGTACATAAGGTGCATTGGGATAAACCAGCTTGACACTGAGAATGTTGGCGCGAGTTGCATCAGGATGAGTATTTGCGTGGTTATAAAAACCAACACTTACATTAGACGGTCTTTCCATGTTTTTGGTGTCTTTTCATTAATAATTTCTAACGGGTAACTGTAATCAAACGGTTTAGCTCCGCGACTAGTTATATATTCTGTAGTTTTGGCCACTGCTGTTCTTAACGATGTTTTGGTTTCATAATTCAAAAAGTGTCTTGCTTTATCAGAACTACATGTGGCATACTTGACTTCTTGCGGCCTTGCTGGCATATAGATAGGTTCGCCACGAAAATTAGTTTCGATCATTACCAAACTGGCTAGATAATTTATAGTAATAAATTCTTCATCTGGGCCAATATTAAAGATATCATTTTTGACATCAGGATCCAGTGCTAATTTTTCTAGGCAATAAACACAATCATCGATATAACTAAAACAGCGCATCTGCGACCCATCGCCATAAATGATAGGCGGCTTATCTTGCAAACAACGATTAATCATGATACTCATGACATTGCGGAAAGGATCATCATAACGCTGGCGTGGACCAACAATATTGTGTGGAACCGCTATTACCCATTCAATATTATTTACATTACATAAAACTTTTAACACCTCCTCACCGGCTACTTTGGCAATGCCATAAGGATCAACTGGTTTGGGATCATATGTTTCGCGGAATGGATATTCTTGGCTGCCGTATCTAGCCATACTGGTGCAATAAACAAATCGTTTAACACGATTTTGTACTGCGGCCGAAATGGTGCTTACACTGGCTTGAAATATATTGCGTGTAATAAAGGCCGGGCTGAATACACTAAGCCCTTCATGTGCTGTTGCAGCGGTATGATACACTATGTCTGAACCTTTCATGATTTCAGCCATGCGTTGGGTATCGCAACAATCAACTTGATGAAATACTACACCTTGGGGAACATTATCTAAATACCCACCAATTAATGTATCATTGCCATGTACTTCATATCCCAAACTCAGTAATCTATCAGCCAGGTGGCTGCCCAAAAACCCGGCCACACCAGTAATAAAAACTCGTCCTGTCATCTCTTATCCTTAATTTTTCTATTTAGTTACACTTGATTAAGCAAAAAATTAAACCTTGATGAGTTATCTTGCAAATACTGTCCAAATTTATCATCAAATTGTTTATCACTTTGCCTACCCAATTCAATACCTAAGTCAGCTAAATCTAAATAACCTTTGGCATAACAATAAGGTATGATTTCAAGTTGATTGGGTGATGTTCTATTCTCCACAAGTTGAATATATTCTTTTATACCGGCATAATCCAAATAAAAAGGTACATTGAACCCACCGTGGAATCCAAAGCTGGCATACCACCCTGCTTCGCGTTCATGACTGAACCTATGAGCTAAATCCGTTGGGGCAAATTTGCATCCAAGAGATTCTAAACCAGCTCTATTCAGCTGGCAGATGACTTGATCCTCACTTGTTTGTGAGTCATATTCTAGCTCGGCCAGTTTTTCTAATAATTTACGACTGCGTAGACTGAATCCACCGTTGCCTACTCGGCAATTGACCGGCATCCAAAACCAAGGAGCCCCTATGTAATCATAATCAAGAAAACTATCAGTCCACAAATGTTTATTAACAGCCATACCATCATATTGCACAATCAAGGCATAATCAGTATTGACATAGTCAACTAATTGTTTCAACATAAAATCGTTGTAATGACCAATGTCAAAATTTTGATCTATTTTGACATAACTGCTGCCAGAATAGAAATCCTTGTCACTGGCAACTAGAACCTCTGTGCAGTGGCACTGACTTGTTGTTCTGTCAATAGCTCGTTTAGTTAACTCATGATTGACAGTTGTTACAGCCACCACAGTTATGTTCTTTACCATTTAGTACCTTCAAAGTCATGCCAAAATGTACGCATGTGACCTTTACGATTAGTCATCCAATTTATAGGTGTAGTATGTAACAAACCACGACTACTGTAATAGTAAATAGGATCAGGACCGCGTTCCAATGCACCAACAAAATGGCTTAGTCCAGTATCGCCGCCCACATAAGTGTCAGCTACCATAATTTCTTCCAAGACTTGATACAGATCATTTACATTACGCCAGCCGTGTTTATAAAGCGGTTTTTGTGAAATTAATACTAATTCGTAATTAGGAAAAGTAGATTCACACCATTCTAACACTTCTTGAAACACTGCGTCAGTCCAATTTCTATAAGTGTTATAAGTAGCATCAAACAAAGGATTAACCACAATTTTTTTAACACTTTTAAGATTATTTGGTATTTTGACTAGGTCGCCTGCTATGTCTCTATAATCCCAAATATTGACTCTTTGCCATGGCAAATCAAAGTTACCTTGATCGGCGCTGAAATAGTTAGTATTATCTAACATAAATTGATAAAAATTACCACAGTATGGAGTCTGATCTAAAGCTCTAGGATCGATATAAAATCTTATGCTTTGATCCGAATTTGTAATTCTAAAATGTTCAACTACATTGGCTATGGCCACTTGATCGCCCATGCGAATGGTAGAGCCAAAAACTCCGGGTCTAATGTTTACAATCATTTATGTTTAAATCCTTGACATAACAAAGTTTGGATTGTCTATTGTTATAATAATGCCTATGCCAATCAAATTCCACAGGCTGTCCGTCCCAAATCCTCATGTCCTCATCCCAACACACAATTGTGGGTTTGTTCATTAGATCGGCAATGATACCTATGCCTGTAAAAGTGGTTACAAACGAGTTAGGATTATTTTTTATAATAGCACAATTTTCAAAAATACTTCTAGTGTAATCCAGATAATGAACTTTGTTGGGATCTAGATTGGCACCGTTGCGTATGACATTTGAATAACGCCTAGTGTCAACAGTGTGGTCTTGTTCGAACCCCCACCGGTCACCTACAATGACAAGATCATGTGATACATCAACATCAATCTCAGGAATTTGCAATATACAATTATCATCAACTACGAAATCAATTTGGTAATTATCTCTTAGCCAATTTTCATAACGACATGTTTCGATAGGACGCTGGCTATCATTTCTGTCCATTCTAGTCCAACTCGATAATATATAGTGCCCATGTGTTGATACTTCATTATCATAATTTATAGAATTAAAAATACCTTGATAGTATAATAGCTCACGGAAATGTAAAAATTTTTGCATTTCATGACGAATCACTAAATCAATTTTTTTATCAGCTGCCAATCCAGCCAATACTGGATAGGCGTTCATGAAGTCACCAAGATTGGCTGTACAATTAAGATATATCTTCATTGAATTTCTTAAATATCACAAACCAATCACTGGGATCGACCTTGTGAATTTGACAAAGTTCGGGTTTGGCCAATGCTGTTAACAATAATAAAGTTTGGTCATCGTCTACCAGACTATTTTCCAACAAGCCAGATAATGCTTCAAACACATAAAACTCTAGATCTTTCCAAAGTGCTTTGCTAGCAACAATGCAAGGTCCGGTTATATAAACACGGTTATTGCCGATTATGTCAGGTAAAGTTCTATTATCCCAATCACGAATACTGAAAAAATGTATGCGTTCAGGATCAAAAGGATAACGCCAATGTTTGACATTATTCAATGTGGCTGCTTCGCGACAATACCCGAAATCAATCCAGGCCAACATATCATTTTTGGCTTGAATACTGGCCATACATGCAAATGTGCTTTTTAATACATTGATCAACACATATTCAGGATTCCAGTATTCGGGGTTGATGCGTTCTCGATTGTTGATGATGCCTTGGTAATTGGGTTGTATTTGTACCCATTCAATTTCTTCTAATAATTTAGCAAATTGTTCTTTATAATCAAATTGAAAAATAGTGGTGGGCCGATCACCGCGTAATGCTGCTACTCGATCTACATGCTCGGCCGAAGTAAAAATAAACATCTCATTTTCAAGACTGGCGAGGTGTGCGAATCTTTCAAAATAAGTATCATTACTTCTAAGCAAGTAATGCGGAAATCCCCGATCCTGTGTCCAAGTTCCGCGTCCTATATCGAAGAACGCAGTTACAATAGTAATATCTTTATTCATTTTTCTATACGATGTAATATTGTAAGTCCATTATTGTTGGTTAAACGCTTGACTAATTGCCATTCAGGATGACTGTCCATGAACTCTTGTATGGCTGGCCAGATTCCCCGTCCATTAAATTCTCCTCGATCTGCATACAGTGTAGTATCATGAAATACAATATATTTTTTGGCTTGTGCTGCGTGTAGTCGTAGTTCTTCTTTGACTTGTTCGTAAACATGCAAACTGTCAATAAACAATAGGTCAGTAGGTGCGATTTCGACTTGGCGTGTGTCTGCTACATGTAGCGTGACTCTTCTACCAGCTCGTTTAGCATCTTGGAAATATTCTTCGATCCAGGGTGCAGGGGTAATTTCATATGAATGTAATTCAATATCGTGACGCAAAAAAGCTCGAGTGCTCTGCGCCCATCCAACACCTAATTCTGTGACATGTTGACATTCTTCTACTAAAAGACTTAATATAGGTAAATGCTCGTTGATATCGGTATCCCGACCACAAGCGATATGAAATTCTTTTTCAAAGTCTATGCTAGATCTCGACTTGTATTGCTCAATTATGGATTGACGCCATTCAGGCACACGATCATATTGATGCACAATTACAAATTCTTGTTGCTCACTTGTATATACTTTGCCATCCCGCCAAATTGGCTCGGGTTCTAATAGGTTTGGTCTAAACTGTGGCATTTTCTTAGGATCAGCAACTGTGCCTGCTTGGCAAGCCCAAGCGTGGCGTTGCTCTGCAAACATGACACTATCCCGTACAGGATAGGTTTGAATCATAAAATTAAAAACAGCTTGATCCACAATGGGTATAGGTCTTGAAATGCTATTATAAAATAAATTCAAAAACAAATCGCGCATATATTCGGCACGCCCACCCAATGTGCCAACATTATAAATTGTGCAATCTTTCATTATTTCATGCACATAGTTACCATATGTATCATGCAGATTTTCATTGCCCCAGGGTTCATCGCAATATTTCAATGCCTCGGACCCGGCCACTAATTTTTTGTCACCGAGATTGTTTTCTAACCACTGAAATGGGTCACGCTGGAAAACTACATCTTTAACATCGGTACTGATCACTAAATCATATTCATTGGGATGTTCTTGCAAAAATGCATACATAGGTAAAAATCGCAAGACATGAATTGGAATTTGAGCAAAGTTAGGTAATTCCTCTAAACGCCATCCCATGTTCATTAAATGTACACGAGTTGCTAACTCGGTGTGCCCGATGACCATGACCTTGTCTGCATCTGGCGCATACCTATCAATTGATCTTACATAGGGCTTAAGATGTTCAAAATCATACCCAGTAAAGGCGCTGATAATTAAGTTCTTTTTTGCCATGGATAATTTCCGTTATATTTTTTATTTTGTATTTGATTACCGTTATGGAAAAAGTCTTCGGTAACAGACCCGGTATTACCGCCAACTCGATAATTTAAAGTGTATTGACCTGTGCAATCATAGTGTGGCAACATGTTTTCTAATACCGTGTACCAAACGCGATCTTGACCCCAACCGCCATGCCAGACACCAGCAAACTGTAAAACTAATTCTCTAGTAACACAATAACTACTGGTGTCAATGTGATGAATGCCATGATAACTGGCATATTTCCCCAAGCTCTCACAATCATCACGACAAGCTAATCTATCACCACTGTATATATTCCTTAATGAATAACACCACTGTAAATTATTTTGTTCAATTGTGTCGATACAGGTTTGAACATGATTAGGTTCAAACCAATTATCTTGGTCTAGATAAAGAACATATTTGGTATTGACTAAGTGAGTGAAGCCGGCATAGATTCTATGCCCATAGAATCCATTGGCTCCTACATTGACCGGTAGCGCAGCGACATGCACACGCTGGTGATTTTCATATGTTTCTACAAGATTTTGTGCTTGCGAAAAAAACCTGCTGCCATCAACTACAAGATAACAATCGGTGGGATAGGTTTGATCAAGAACGCTTTGTACTGCCTGAGCTGCTAACTTAGAACCTGTAGTGGGAATAATTACAGTAGCAGTCATTGAGCTTTCTTGTCATTCTCAAGGTATTCTTTAATTACCCTAATTGCTTTACGACTGGTATCGTATACGAATTCGCGAGTTTCTTCCTCAGTGGTAATAACGAGAATAAACCCATTAGCCGCACGACGGATTTCAATTGATTCAAACATGATCGATCCTCAAGTGTTTAAGAGTTGCTAGTATAACACTAACAACACCTTAAAGCAAATCTATTTATGCTCGTTTTTCTCGGCCTGCACCGGTTCTTTTTAATCTTGTTCGCTCAATTGACCCTGGTGGTCTAATATCTACTGGCTGTTTGGTAATGACATTGGGAGTCCTTGATGACAATGGAGCATCAACTTTAGTCAACAACTCCATCATTGGTCCAATCTCATAATAATTACGATAGGAATCTCCCATTTTTTGAGTACGAAATTGGCATATTCTATTGGCGCCACGAGCTACTTTTTCATCTGCTTGTGGCTTTACCCAGATCTGTATAGTGCGACCTTGTCCTTTGCCTATATATCTTACATCAAGATCTAACTGACTCATAGCCTCTTCTAAGTCATCACTGAATCTCAATATTTTGTAATTACCAGATGATACACTGTCATCTAATTTCACTATTTCTACATCCTCAAGACTCTCGCCTCTAGAATGATAATGAGCTGCGCGGACCAAGCGTTTTACTATATCAGCTTCTTTGCCCGGTGTTTGATTTTCTACACGCTTCTTGACTTCAGGATAAACATAATCATCGTATATTTTGGTCAGTAGATTTTGGTAAACTTTTTCTGCTCCTAGAGTAGGATCCAGTAATTTTTGAAATTTGCTAATACTAATCCCAAACGCTACATCAAACCATTTACTCAATTGATCGTAACCAATACCAGATATTTGTCCTAGTGTTTCTGTACTATAAGTTTTTAAACTTAACAAGTTTATCTTTGTACCATCAACACTTAATTGTAGGTCAGCTTTGGTTCCTTTGGCATCCGAACTACCATCACTTACAATATCGATCTTGTTGGTATTTTTGTCTAGACGAACTCGATCGCAGGCTCGTTGAACTCCTTGACTTTCATTAACATATCGTATGGCACTGGCAACTATAGCATTTAGGTCGCTAGAAAATTGATTTGCCTGAGCTTGTCTAACAAATTCTTCTGCACTTTTTGTTGGTACCACAGCACGAAATGTCAGCTGATCATTCTTGCTTGTGGTTCCCGGCCAAGATATAGTACCGGCATAACTAAACTCGTAATTCTTTTTGGTTGGACCTTTTATCAATTGTGCAAACATGCGTTGAAATGCGTTTAAGTCAATGTCGTTACCTTGATTAACAAACTTGGTGGCTATACCAATGCCCATGATCAATTCGGCCAAATGTCCAGCATTGTAGGATTTTTGTCCGGCAAGTTGAGTAAACTCTTTGCCCTTGAAAATTACTCCCCAAGGTATTTGTGTTGGTTTACCATCAATTACCGCAGTGACTTTGGCAGGGATACTGGATAAAATATCGTCTGAGTCAAGAGCTTGTTGTAGCGCAGGCAACATGGTGGTATCGATTTGGATTGAATCTCCATACATTCCGCGATAAGCCGGATCAACCGGAACAGGCAGTCGAGAACCGATAAACTGCATGAGAATAGTGAGATACTTGCCGCTGTGTTTAGCTAATTCTTTGGGAGTAAGTGATTTTTCAACAATATACATACAACACCTTTTGAGTATTTATTTTTGGTGTCTAAGTCCGTCTATTAGATCATTGTGTATTTTGTCTTTTACTTTGAAATATTCTAGTTCAAATTCATTACAGACAGCTTCGAGGTTGTCGGGGCCATATTCTGCATAAAGACCCAGTCTTATTACATTAGCTAATCCATTTAAGTTATCTTTGTGCTGTTGAATATCAACCACATGACGGCAACTGCGACTGGTTTTAATAGCGTCCCATAAATTGAGTAGTTCTCGTGCTCGATGTTCGGTTTGGGTCACACTGAGTAATCTTCCATGCCAGCGGTCTTTAGCCTAACCAAATGCCCTTGCATGAAGTTTTTGCTTTCTAGACCTTTGAGTATACCTAGGTATTTATTGCGTAGCAAAGCCACTTCATTAATAATTGTTTCATAATCAATGACTTCATCTTCGCCATCGGCGTATTTTTCGGCATCGCGACTGCTCAAGGCCCGATTATAAGATTCCAGATACTTTTGAAACCATTTACGACGAATTTTGCGTAATTGTATGTTGAGAAAATTAAGCACCGCTTCAATTTCCTGTAATTGATTAAAGCGATGCTCGGTTATCCCAGGCAATGCACTGATGTTACGCTCAACACTGCCAGTTATTCTAACTTCCTGTCTAGCAGAATTTAATTCGTTTTCGTAATAAGAAATAAAGTCGGGAATTTTAGATATATCATTTACTACTTGATTGTACCACATTATTCGTCATAGTCTTCGTATTCTTCCTCGGCGCCACCGTATTCTTTAAAAGCACGACCCATGGCAGCATCTGTATTACTTAATTCTTTCAAGTCTTGATCATCAAGATAATCAACCATGATACTCATTAGATTATCGGCTGCTTCTTGACGATCTTTTTGCGGAATATATTGTTTAAGTATACTGTATGCTTCCGTTAGTACATCAACATTAATCGTCATAATTTACCCTTGCAAGATCGAAATATTTGATATTTAATCCTATCAATAAAATTGATATTATAAGATTGATTGACTTCTTTGTGCAAGTTGTCGATCTGTTGTTCTAATACCTCAACATAATTAACTAAACGGTCTAACTTGGTAACTAGATCTTTAATTCTCTCATCCATTATTCAACTTCAATATCTGAAGTCTCCTCTATTTTTACCTGGTGTGGGTTAGCCGTAAAATCTGCCATAACTTTGTCCAGACTCGAATCTTCATTTCGTTCCCAGGCTTTACGAAACTGTTTTATAATTGTTCCGTCTGCCAAAATATATTTAAGACTATTGCCATCTTTTTGAAGTAAGCCTTTATTCTCAAATAAATCAACTAGACCCGAATATGGATTCATTCCGGTCTCGTAAGGGATTTTGACCTGCACTGACTCAAAAGGTTTGGCATAGCGTGTTTTCATAATCTTACAAGCTGAACGAATACCCTTGACTTCTGAGATCTTGTTGCCGTCCTCATCTTCTTTGAGCTTGAGTTTACGCATGGCTACCACAATACTAGACGCATAGATAAAGCCTTGGCCACCTGAGATCTTGTCATCTGGGTCAAACATGTCTTGGCTGGCATAGGTATGGTTAGTGGCCACTAAGCCGATGTTCAATGAACCAAACATGTTAACACAGTTACGGACCAGTGCTGTAAGTGCTTTAGGTTTACGACCTAGGTCACCCTTAAGATCACCAGCATCAAACTGATTAACATCAGTTGGTGTTAACAACATACCCAAACTGTCTAACACAAACAAAACTTTCGGACGAGACTCTTCGGGAATAGTCTTATATTCTTTTACAAACTCTGAAATCATTTTAGCCACATCGTCAATCATGGCCATGTTCAGTTTTAACAATTGTCCTTCACTGGTGTCTACCCCTAGTGCCTTTAGCCAGTCTTCATCTAAGGCATTTTCGGTGTCAATTAGAATAGGATAGATACCTTGTTGCTGTGCGTGCCTGATCAAGTTACCTGAACAGATAAAACTCTTACCTGCACCTGATTCTCCGGCAAACACTGTTACTTTACCTAGTGGCACACCACGGTTAAAACTGCCGGAAATGAGATAGTTTAAGGCGTAATTTCCGGTGGAAATCCAGTCTGTAGGGTCGTTAAATCCAATACTAACGCCTTCAATGCTCTTGGTTATGCTTTTGCGAAATTTACTCAAGTCAAAAGGTTTTGCCATTATTTGACTCCTTTGGGATATTCTCGTGGTTGGACTACAATTTCGTTCCTACCAATAGCCTTTAGCCAAGTATTCAGTCTATGAATGACAACGGAATCGTCGCGTGGATTATCAAAGTTAATATTACAGTCCATGACTGTGTCTCCAGTACCGTCTTCGCGGCTGGAGAAATTGAGCGAATAGCTCTCGTTAATTTTAGGTGATTTGGCCATAACGGGTTCCTAGTAAATGGGGTGGGACGGACTATGCCGTCCCAGTACTGCTTAGTTTTTTTGACGATTGCGAATCATCGCCAAGATGTCTTCTGCTCTTTGGCTAGAAGTTTTGTCTTGAGCGGCCGGAGTTTTCACCGGGGCGGTAGGCGCCACATCTTCATCATCACCTATGTCAGCTTCAACAGAAGCCTGAGCTTGAGCAGCAACAGGTGCTGGTGTTGAATCAGTGCTGGCTGGAGCAGTTTCCAAACCAGGTGGTTTGTAATATTGACTCCAACGCTGAGCATCATACTCCTGACCGTCTACACTGGCCTCAAACATTTCTTTGATGATTCTTAGTTCAACTTCGCCAGGTTTCTTGGGAAGAAACTCAGACAAATTAAACAACCCGTATTTTTCGATAGCTTCAATGTCTGCGGCTGCTAGCGCCGTCTCCCGACGGGCCCATTTACTGGTACTGTAATCTGCGTAACCACCTTTACTGGTTTTACTGATAGTAAAGTCAAGACCTTGCTCATAATCTGTAGGAAGATTCTCTAGCTCAGGATCCATTAGTGAACCTTTAATAAGGTTAAAAATTTGCGGGCTTATAATGAACCTGCGAATTGGATTTTCTGGAGTCCTGTCTTCTTTCAGCGGATTTTCACGAACAAAACCTTGAAACAAGTACGATTTTTTCTTCCAATATTTACGACCCATTTCTTCTAGGTTTGGGTCTTTGAACCAAGTGCGAACTTCAGCAAGAATCGGGCAAGGAGTATCCTTACCATACATTTCCATACAAGGCACTTGTACTACAACCGGGCGGCTGTCAGCTTGGCCTTTGATGCCAGCGAAAGGCAATTTGATCATTGCTCGCTCGACCCAAAAGAATGTGTTTTTGGCGTCTGCGTCGGGAAGAAATCTTACTTTGGCGCTGGTACCTTCTTCGATATTCCAGTGTGGATAAATTCCACCGTCGCCATTTGTACTTGAACCAGTTGAGCCACGGTTCTCGGCTGCTGCAAGTTTTGCACGAATTTCTGCTAGTGTAGTTGCCATGATGAATGTTCCTTTATAATTAAGATGGTCTTACAAAAGTGCCTAGATATACTCTGCACAAAGCACAGTATAACATTAGTATTTAGTTTGTCAATACAAAAGGCAGAAATAATCTGCCCATTATAAACTTAGTAGTTTATTTTTTGATTCCGGCCAATTGCCGTAAAAAATCTAGACTTTCGGTGCGAGCAGGTTGAGCCATTTGTGGCTGTTGGGGTTGCGCTGCGGCGGGTTCTACCGGACGCTGAGTTTGACTGGTAAATTGTTGTGCTATAATTTCTTTGAACTCGGCGGCCAAATTGGCATATCCATTGTTTTCCAACCAAGATATTACTGCGGGGCGAACATCTTGTTGACTGCCGTTGGCACCTTGACTTATTTGATAAAATTGATCACTCAATGTATCATCACCAATTATATCAAATAATACATTGATAGCATCTTCGCCCTCATCACCGGCCGGCATAGGCTTTAACATAAGGTCTCTAAGTTTTTGAATAGACTGTTCATCATCGGGACGAGCGTATTCACCTTCTTGTATGGTGGCTTCGGTCCAATTTTCAAATTCTTCCATGTAACGCTCGTTGGTATTGCGTTGCTGATAGGCACGATATACATATGGTAAGGCATCGGTCAATCTATCATCAAACATTCTTTTAACAAATCTTTCTTTTAAGGCTTCAATATCATAATCATCTTCATTGACATCATGCGGCATAAAGCTCTCAGCAAACTTATGATAATTTCTTGTCTTAGCCAATCTGTTTAGATCACTGCGAAGCATACGATATCTATCTGCTGCTGATTCTACCATGCCTGTGGTTTCTGTATCTTCGAACTGTCTATTACGCATGGATCTCACAAAAAAAGACAAACTACTCATTTCTTCAGCTAGCCCTAATATATGCTGTCCAGCATCATCATAAGTGCGTCCACCATGAGCAATATGCTGCGCCATGGCACGACCTAAACTTAGTCGATTATAGGGCATTCTAAATCGCTCACCTTGATCTGTTTCAATAAAAATACTGTCTATTTTTCTGCTACGGGCTCCTGGAGTTTCTTCATTGACAGATTCACTATGTCTAACAATTAGTCTTGCTGCACCAAATTCTTGAATACTGGTACGAGTTGTGCCAGACCACTGAATGGCTTCTACCACAGCATTATCTTTGGCCTGCTTACTGGAAACTGCTTGCTTGACATCGCGTTTTGTTAACATGGGCTTGTTCATGTCGCGAACATCAAACCTTAACATATTTCTTTTGGCAAACTTACGCATACCAAGAATAAATTGTTCCCATTCTAACTTTTGTTCACCATCATCTAGGCTGCGAGGCAACTTTTGGGTAAAACTTACACTGAGTAATTTTTCATCAAGTATGCTGACTTGCACAGGTCCATGTTGTACGCCGTCACTGGTTTTATAAACAAAGTTATAAAGCCTAGCTTCTTTTTCTATGTCGGTTTCCTTACCATCTTCGTCTGTTAAAAAAATGGGGCTGAAACGACTACGAATTTTATTAAATAGTTCGGTGGCAATATTCTCAATATTGTTCATAATACTATATTTAGCTCATCATGATGAAAGGCATTGGCGCCAGCAAGTTATCAAAACTGTCTTTGAGTCGATTATCAATTTCAGGATCAAAACTTTGTAAGACTTGACTAATTCTGATAGTCAGTAACATACTTAATACTAAGTCGTCGGTTTCACCAACTTTAGCAGCAAAACTATGCTGACTGGCAACAAATGTTTTTAATTCACTTATCAAACTTTTACTATACACAGTCATTTTTTTAGTTTCAATGAGATTTTTTAATTTGGCACAAACTGCTAGCTTGCTTTTATTAGTGGTATTAAATCCTTTTCTATATCTTCTAGATTGCCCAGCTTTATGAGGTTCGCTTATAAAAACACCGCGAATATTTTCTTCGCCAATTTCAGAAATACAGATTAATGCGGCTTCACCAATTGTGTTGTTTTCTACACTATAGTATATACTATTTTCAGAACCAATTTGATCATACAGATAATTACATATTTCTTTCAATACAGTGATCTGGCCCGGAATAGGTGTTCTGTTGTGCTGCCATTCAGCCACTTGTCTACACGACGGCATTTCTAACACTTGTATTGCAGCAGGATCCCCACCAGTTCCCAAACTGGGGTCAAGACCAACAATATATGTCATTCCGCGCTGGGGACTGGCGTACCACCTGATTTGTCCTTGTTTACTTACAGGTTCTATTCCTGTCATATCCAATAATGTCACTGCGTTTATCAGCGTTTCTTCATCTATGATAAATTCGCAGTCCATTTCTCTTCTGAATCTTTCCTCACCCAACTGTGCTCGTTGCTCTGCGGCCCAAACCTCATCTCTTTCTGGGTGCTCATTCCAATAACTTCGATAGGCTTTGAATCCATTCACCCCAACATTGGTTGTGTTACCATATTCATCAATACATTTATTTGCACCTTTCCACAATAAGGCAAATTGATCTTCATCAGAATTTGGTGTGGATGTAATAATTGCTTTACCACCAGTTGCCAATGTAGGCGAAATAGAAGTCCAAAACTCCTTAGCAATAGTCGGTCTAACATATGCGAATTCATCTGCATACAGTAAAGATATGGACATACCACGACCGGTAGTTTCTGTTGTGGTTTGACTAACTATTCTGCTTCCATTGTCAAATTCTAGACTGCCTTTATTATAACTTGTAACACCGGCTCTAATGTAATCAGGCACGCTTTCGTAAGCATATCGCACTCGCTGCATGATTTCATATGCACCTTGGTACTTGTGTGCTGCTACAAGAATAGTACTGTCAGGTATAAACATAGCATACCATAACAGGTATCCAGCCGCCGAAGTAGTTTTACCAGTTTGTCTTGGCATTAAACTGATACTAAATCTAAAATTATGATAGGTATCAATTAATCTATCTTGGTAACCAAATGGTTTATAAAGTATTCTTCCCTGTACAGGATGCTGAATGTAAAAATAATTACTCATAAAATAATGCGGTCCGTGAATCGGATCTGCACATTTCATAAACTCAAGAACTTGTTTCTGTGTGAATGACTCCTCGGCGTGAGGTTTCTTTATCAAAGTATAATCTAACGGCTTGCTCATAATGATTATTTAATTGGTTTTTCGCCAGTCATGTAAGGAAGTGAAAACCAAAGTTTAAACCATTCTGGGGTGCCTGGTTTGATGTTATGCTCTCGCTCTAAGCGTTGTTTTTCCATGCCGGTGGTGCTTATATTGATTCCCGGCATGGATTCTACTGGTGGTTGTAATCCAGCAAGACGCTGTATCTCTGCTAAATCACTGTGAGAGATATATGCATCTGGCACTGTTTCTTGTTGGACAAAATGCTCAGATGTATATCTGTATTGTTTCATTTGCTATCAACTCGCTTAGGTAGGCCCTTGTG
>Ga0129333_10001991_pt1 | contig 18872 bp, 25 predicted proteins | sample CPB6_08_DNA_FD_94474 | JGI IMG/M metagenome (GOLD analysis project Ga0129333, IMG submission 94474) | Freshwater to marine salinity gradient microbial communities from Chesapeake Bay, USA - CPBay_Sum_0.6_0.8_DNA | ecosystem: Environmental > Aquatic > Marine > Coastal | place: USA: Chesapeake... | reverse complement strand
TAAACAAAGTCATATGCTTTATAGATTTAATCCAACTACGAATGGATTAAGAATAGAAATTAAATACTCTTCAGAAATAGATTTTTTGATAAAAACAAATGCTATTAAAAATAAAATAAGCTCTATCGAAGAAAATTTAAAAGAACAAATAAAACAAATAATCTCGCCAATACATGCTAAATATACTCATATCAATAAAAAGACTATAACTGATAAGAGCGAAAAAGCTTTCGAAGACTTAATTAGCTCTTTAGATGCTAAAGCTTTACAGAATAATGGATCTTTAGATATTCCTTTAAGAACTACAAAAGTACAAAGATCAGGAATTAAGAATCCTGGTTCAGGTTCTGTAACTCCTAAAGGTACTGATATTAAAAAAACTAAACAAGAATTAAGCTACAAATATAAATTAATAAATGATCCAAGATCTTCTTGGTCATATAACATCGATTTTGAAGATGGTCTTACTATTGAAATAAATGAAGCTTCTCATTTTTATAAAAATTACTTTTTTAATGCTTCTGAAGATGCGAAAAGGGGTATGTATATCATACTTACAAATCAAGGCCTAGCTTTACAAGATTATGTAAACGATAGTTCTTTTGAAAAGTTTACTTCTTTTACTCAAAAAATGAGCAGAAGAATAAACGACTGGAGTCAAATTATATAACATAAAGGAGTCAAATGTGGAACATCTATTCAATTGTCACGGGGAATTGGCTGCTATTTTTGCTGCTATTCCTTTTATTACAACTTGCCGCTATTATTGGCAAGACTGGAGAACAAATGGAAAAATGCAAAATAAAAGTACTGCCGACTAGCAAAACATTGAAAATAGTAAAAAATGAAATTGAAGTAAATAGTAAAGAAGAAGCCAAAGAAACAGCAATAGAAGTGGCAGAAAATAAAGAATATATATCTGGAACAATAAAGATTTCGAATTAGATTATGAAATCTATAAAATAAAAAATTGAAAAAGGAGAAAGTGATGACAACTAGTCAATCTGAAAAATCTAGAATCTGTTCACAAGTAGCAGATGCTTACTTAAGAAAATACTATCACGGCCATATTGATAACGATGAAAAATATACTGTTTTGGCTCAAGATTACTTTAATACTCTTTGGGACAAGTTAATGAACCAAATAGAATTTGAACATATAAAAGATCTTTGTGCTTTGATTCAAGAAGATGAGGATGAAACTTTTTTTGGAATTGGATGGCTAACACTTGAAAATCAAGTAAAAATTTACCATCTCAAATTAAAGCCTTGGAATTATGAAGATACTGATAAATTCAAAACTCCATCTTTAGCTTCAAGTAATAAATATCTTTACCCAATTTGGGCTTGTTCAGAATGCAAGTCAACTAATGTTGAAGAACAATATTGGGTTAAAGTAAATACAAGAGAACTTACTAATTCTATAGATTTGGATTACTGGTGTCCTGATTGTGAATCTTACGATGTCAAATTAGTAGAAGTAGAATGAAAAAATATAAAAATCAAAAATGCTGGCAAGCAATTACAAGGACTAGTTTAAGAAAAGGAATTGTTATTGAGCAAAGAATTGACGAAGCTGGCTGGCTTCTAGTTCATGTTAAATGGCAGACCAACTCTTTCTCATGGGAAAGAGTTGTCAATGTATCTTTTGATTTGAAACAAATTGGAGAATAAATGAATATAAAAATTAAAAAACTTAATAAAGAAGCAGTAATTCCAAGCTATGCGAAACCTGGTGACGCTGGAATGGATTTAACTGCTATAGAAGCATCATGGGATGGACCTGAAGTTACTTATCATACTGGACTTGCAATTGAAATTCCAGAGGGTTATGTTGGTCTTTTATTTCCAAGAAGTTCAGTATATAAAACTGGCCAATCTTTGACTAATTGTGTCGGAGTTATTGATTCTGGTTACCGTGGTGAAATCATGCTAAAGTTTCGTCGAAGCTTACATATACTAAGTCCAGACCAAAGACTATATCAAAAGTACAAAGAGTACAATGTTGGCGATAGAGTCGGCCAACTAGTCATTATACCATTTCCATATATAGAGCTCGAAGAAGTAGAAGAGTTAAATGATTCTCTTAGAGGTAGTGGCGGATATGGAAGTACTGGAACCTAATAAAGTTTATTTAATATCTAGTTATGGTGAACCAGAAATAGAAGCCACTTTTCTTAAAGAAGAAAAGGGCTTCTATATTTTTCTTTGCCAGAACATAAAGCTACCAATTAGAAAACAAAATGTAAGAATACTAAAGGAAATAAAGCATGAATCAAATTAAACTTTACAATTCAGTTCGAGATGATATAGGCTACGTTCAGCTTGTCGACCATATGGGAGACGATAAGACAATTGTAAATGCAGCTAGAGTAAGCTTTGGAATAGAAAAAGAGATCTTAAATGAAAGAGACAAAAAACTTATCAAATACCTCATCGAACACAAACACACATCGACCCTCGAGCACAATATGGTTACTTTTAAGTTTTGTGTTCCTATGTTCGTACGGTCTCAGCACATGCGTCATCGAACATGGTCTTATAATGAAATAAGCAGACGCTATACAGATAAAGATCTTGAATTCTATCAACCAAGCACATTTAGGACTCAGCATGAATCAAATAGACAAGCAAGTAACGAAGCAGATCTTATTAATCCTACTGTTGCTGCTACTTTTTTAGACCATTATGCTACAGCTAATGAAGCTATTGGTCTCTGGACAGAATACTCTTTAGATTTTTTTGATAAGCTTATTGAAAAAGGAGTATGTCGCGAACAAGCAAGGATGGTTCTACCTCAAAATCTTTATACAGAGTACTATGGAACTGTAAATTTAAATAACTTACTTAAATTTATTGATCTTAGACTCCATGAAGGAGCTCAATGGGAGATTCAGCAAGTTGCAAAAGCTTGTTTACAAATAGCTCTTGATCTATGGCCTACCCCTGTTCAACACTTTATAGATTCAAGATATAAAGATAAAACAGAAAGCTTTTGGAAAATTCAATGATGCAGAAATTTATAAATAAACTTCCACTTCATTTCAAGTGGACTATTCATAATTTAGTTGCGCATCCAGTCTCAGAAATACTATACTTGCTATCAATTCTTTTTAAATCTCCTCGAATGAATGATCTTGGAGATGAATTCCACGATTTGGCAATACCAAACGATGAAAAGGGGCAAGGGAGAGGATGATGGCTAAATTATTTTATTTACAAAGAACTCAAGACGAAAGCGGTATTTCCGGAACAGGACGTATCGCTCAAGGCGTCATATTTGACAATGGAAAAGTTGCTTTAACTTGGCTAAGCGAACATCCTTCAGTAGCAATGTACGACAATATTGGAGACGTTCGAACTATTCACGGCCATGCAGGAAGCACAGAAGTTGTAATGGAGCAAGACTGGAAAAGAAGCTTTAATGAATTAAAAAGCGCAATAACCCAATTAGATCCAATTGCAATGGTAAAAGAGAAGCTACCAGAAGGAAGCGATACTAAGGAACTAATAGAAAAACATTTGGAGAAAAAATGAATGAATCTCAAGAACTTTTAGTCAATTTGATTCAAAAGTATGGTAAAATAAAAGCTAGAGCTATTATTTTAGAAATGTATCAAGCTATAAATCAGCAATCAAAGTTGGAGCCAAAAGCATCTATTATTAAAGCGATGTGACACTATGCTTTATACTTTGAAACTAGATGCTGCGTATAAGCCGTTAGACGTAATAGATTGTTTCAAGAGTACTAGCATGGTCCTTTCTGGACGAGCAAAAGTATTAGAAAGCTATACCGAGGAAATTTACCCTGGAATAAAAACACCTTCAGTAATAGTCGTTAACAATTACATAAGAAAACATTCTTTTTTGAAAAATTGTAATAGAGTAAATGTAGTCTGGAGAGACAATAATACTTGCCAATACTGTGGAAAAGTTTTTTTATTTAAAGATTTAACTTTAGATCATGTCATTCCAAAAAGTAAAGGCGGCTTTAGAACTTGGGAAAACATTGTTACATCTTGCAAAAAATGCAACGGAATAAAAGGGAACCATGATCTTTCCCAAACTAATTTAAAACTCATAAAGCAACCCAAAATTCCATTTGTAAATTTCATTGATCTAAATCATCCATGCGAACTTTTACAATCTTGGAATCAATATATATAAAGAGAGATATATGGCAATTAAAAAAGTTACAGGTATTCCTGAAATCGATGCAATCGCTAATGCATTGAATAAAAAATTTGGCGGAAAAGATTTACTAAGTATGGGACCCAAAAAGTCACTTTCAGAATTAAAAGTAATTCCAACTGGAAGTATCTATTTAGATTGTGTTCTTGGCTCTGGTGGATTTCCAGACAATAGAATCATCGAAATTTTTGGACCACCATCTGCTGGTAAAACTTCAATGGCTCTTCAATTAATGAGTCAGTATGTAAAAGAAAGAGGATACGATAGACCTCCAGCATTCATTGATCTCGAACGAACAACTGGTCTTGACTTAGTTGAATCAATGGGGATCGATCCAGATAGAGTTATTTTTGCTTATCCAGACACAGCTGAAGAAGCACTAGAAATAGCAAAAAATCTTGGAAATACTGGAAAAGTCGGGTTTATTGTATTCGATTCAATTGATGCCGCACAAGCAGAAGCAGATGTCCAACGTGATATTGGCTCTAAAGGTGTAGGCGAATTAGCACGATTGTTATCAAAATCAATGAGATTGCTCTCAAAAGTTGGAGATAACAATGATGTATGCTATATTTTCATTAACCAAATTCGCATGAATATTGGTGTAATGTATGGCAATCCTGAGACTACTAGTGGAGGGAACGCTTTACCATTCTACGCATCTCTTAGATTAAGAGTTAGCTCAAAGCCATCTACAGCTCAATCGGGAGCTCTAGATATGAAAATTAAAGTTGTAAAGAATAAACTGGCTCCTGGTCTAAATCAAACAGCTGAATTTAGATTTGTTTGCGGCAAAGGTATCGATCCAATAAATGACTTATTATCTTATGCCAAAGACATCGGACTTTTGAGGTTCGCAGGATCAGCAGTGAAATTAAATCTTCCAGAAGAAGAAGAATATACTATGTGTACCGGAGGTATGAATGGGGCAAGAGAACACATTATGCAAAATCCTGAGCTTGGCAACAAAATTAAAGAATGTTGCTATAGACACGGAGGCGTCGATGGAACTCAAGACGGAAATCCTGAAGATTCACAAGAATCTGAATGATAATTTAAATAAAGAATATGATAAGACTTTTGTTTATAACGAAATTTTAAAGTTACAAGAGAATATAGACAGTTTAAAAAAACCAATAATATATTGCCCAGATACACAAAAAGCAATAAAGCTCTTGAATATAAAAAGCGATTCATATCTAGCAGTAAAAACAAATGCCTTATGTTTTTGTTGTTTAAAATCAAAACATTACACAATGTTCGATGGAATGCAAGAGCAAAAATGGCCAACTTCATACTTTGATGAAAAGTTAATTTGTAAAATATGTAAAAATTAAGGAAAAAAATGAATGATTTTGTACACCTTCACATGCATACTGAATACAGTTTGCTAGATGGAATTAACAAAGTTTCTAACATTCCTACTCACATTGCTTCTTTAAATCAAAAAGCAGTAGCTATCACGGATCATGGAAATGTAAGTGGTAGCTATCGCTTTTATAAAGAATGCAAAAGTAAAGGAATTAAGCCTATTATAGGAATGGAAGCTTATTATACTATAGAAAACAGATTAGTTAAAGAAAAAGACGATTTAGAAAAATCATATTACCATTTAGTATTATTGGCAATGAATAATACTGGATTGAAAAACTTATTTAAACTTTCTACTTTTGCCTATACTGAAGGCATGTACAGAAAGCCAAGAATAGATGATGACCTTTTAGGTCAATACTCTGAAGGAATCATTGCAACTACGGCTTGTTTGGGAAGTAGAATTAGTCAATTAATACTTAGTAATAACTACAAAGAAGCTGAGTATGTGCTAGACCATCATCGCAATCTTTTTGATAAAAGATTGCTTATTGAACTTCAGTTGCATGACGACCCAGAACAATTAAAAGTAAATAAAGCTTTGCTTGAAATGGCAAATAGAAAAAATATTAGTACAATTTTGACTAATGACTGTCATTATACAAATGCAAAAGATAAATATTTTCATGAAATAGCTTTATGTATGCAAACTAAAACGACTTTATCAGATGAAAAAAGATTTACTTTTGGAAATATAGATGTTCACATAGCTAATCATGATTGGATGTGGAGTAAAGCTCAAGCTTGCGGAATACCATATGAAGCTATTTCAAATACAAGTCATTTGGCTGATATGATTGATAGCGATAGTTATTTCGAAGATAGAAAGAATAGATATCCTCAATATAAATCTTTTAAAGTTTCAAATAACTCTTGGGACGAACTTGAAATTCATTGTAAGCAAAAACTATTCAATAAATTTGGAACTATGCCTCCAGAAGAATATCGTTCAAGAATAGACTATGAGCTTCAAATTATAAAAAAAATGGGATTTAGCGATTATATGCTTATTGTTGCTGACTTTCTTGAAGGAGCTAGAGATAGAAACGTATATGTAGGACCTGGTAGGGGATCTGCGGCTGGGAGCTTAGTAGCTTATGCTTTAGATATAACGAAAGTAGATCCGGTAAAATACGGCCTTCTTTTCGAACGCTTCTTAAATTATGGTAGAGCCGCAAGACCTTTAGTTTTTACTAAAGATCAAAAAGAATATATAAAAGAGTCAATCCAACATAAGCACTGTTCCACCCACAAGGCTCCATGTGGTTGCTCTAGCTAAGCTTACTTGCAATAAATATTAAATCCAAACCATTAGTTACTCCACCATCATCATCTATTTCAAAAGAATGAATTGGAATTAACCCAAAAACGCTTTCAGAATTCCAGGTTTGCTCTCCTTTAATTGTAAAGCTGTACTCTAACATATTTGGATTATTCCAATTCAACTCTATTTCGTCAGCTGATTCGACATTCTTAATTCTACTTCTTAATATTGGATTTATTTTTATACTTATACTATAGGTGATGATTGGATTGCCTCTTACTGTAATCAATACTCTTCCAGCAATTGATTTCAAATGTTTCTTTACATCTACTCTAGTAGATTCACTAGAATTTGATAAGCATAAAAAGTCTCCAGACTGAGTTATAGAATGAATATTTCTCAACTCTTCTTTATAAATAATTTTAGCCACAATTACCTCTTGGGAAAAAATATGATTGAAAATATCAAAACACATTATATTGAATCTAGATTAGATAAAATTGATAAAGACTTTCTATCCTATGAAGAAGAATTTTTATCTAGTGAAGATTCCGAATTGATTCTATTTTTACTAGAATCAACTAATAAAATAAAAATTAATAATACTAATAACAGTATTATACTATACATAACAGGATTAAGTGATGAATTCAATTATCAAAAAGCTAGGTGTGATACTATCGCTGGCAGTCCTCCTGATATCGATATTGATTTCGATGCTCTCGATAGGGATAAAGCTATTGATTGGGTTGTTGAAAATTGGGGGCGTGATAACGTTGCTAATATTATTACTCATGGTACTTTTAAACCTAAGTCGTTGGCTAGAGGATACTATAGAGTCACAGAAAAAGACACCGAAGACTTAAATAGCATTTTAAAAAAAATACCTCAACCAAAGTTTGGGAAAGAAGCAACATTAGAAGAAATTCTAGATCTAAATCCAGACATTAAAGACAATCCAAAATATACAGAGTTTTTAGACTTTTCAGACAAGCTTGAAGATATGGTCTCTACTTTTGGTATTCATGCTGCAGGTGTAGTGATTAGTGATTTTCCAATTCACGATGTAATTCCAATGTGGAGCAATTCAAAAGCTGACAGAATTACTCAATTTGATAAAGATGAAGTGGAAGAACTAGGTCTTATTAAATTTGATTTTTTATCTATTGACACTTTGTCTATTATCAAAGAGTGCGTTCGTTTAATAAAGCAAGAAAAAAAAGAAGATTTAGATATCTTTGCAATCCAAGACCATGATGAAAAAACATATAGTCTCATGTCGGCTGGTCTTTTAGCTGGAATGTTTCAAATGGAAACTTCAGGAAAAGCTAAACAATTAATTCAGGATATAAATCCACAAAGTATTGAAGAAATTAGTGATATTTCAGCTTTAAACCGCCCTGGACCAATGCAAGCAAAGCTTGATGTACAGTATATAGAAACTAAGAAAAATGGATTCTCAGATTCAGATATGCCAAAAGTTGTTGAAGAAATTTTAAAAGATACTCAATATACTCTTATTTACCAAGAACAGATTATGGCATTGTTGAATAAGATGGCGGGTTTTACATTAAAAGAAGCAGATGACGCAAGACGTGCTATGGGTAAGAAAAAGAAAGAAGTTCTTGAAGCTTACTACGAAAAATTTATTTCAGGTTCAAAGGCAAATGGAATCAATGAAAATTACGCTGATTCACTATGGTCCGACATTATGGGTTTTGCAGACTATTGTCTTCACGGATTGACAAAAGTCTATACTATAGAGTATGGTTATATTGAAATAGAAAAAATTGTAAAAGAAAAAATAGAAGCAACAGTATTGTCTATGGGACCCAATGGTATAGTTAAACAAAAAATAAAACAGTTCTGGAATAAAGGAAAGAAACCTTGCTATACTTATTCGGCAGATGATATAATTGTTACATCTACAGTTGATCACAAATTCTTAACAGCTTCAGGAAAAATGAAAGAAATTGAATATATATATCAAAGTAAAGAAAATTTTAAAAAATGGAGACTAAATGGCTAGAATATATTCTAATGCAGCTACTACAACACTTTTCAATTTAGGTCAAAACTTAATAGATATTGCGAATGCTGTAGATTATGGAACTATTTTAAAACAAGAAACTCTTATAATAAGCCATGATTCTCAAACTGATTTTACGATTTCATCTGCCCCAAATGGGAATAAAGTACTATTATCTTTGAATGGTCAGCTTTTGACAGATGGAGCTGACTATACTTTAACTGACACAACTATAACAATATTAAATGATGAATTGGAAACGAGCGATATTTTAATTGTCTCGTATTTAGCCTAATAGACAAAACAAAGGAGGATATTATGGCGGTAACAAAATTAACGGGTAAGCAAATAATTGATAATGCAATTGGCAATCAACATATTGCCGACGGCATTATAAATCAAGGAAAAATCAATGGTTTGAGTGATGCTCTTGCTGCAAAAGTTCCAACTAGCACGACAGTAAACGGACAAGATTTATCTAGCAATGTAACTTTAGATACAGATGATATCAGTGAAGGATCTAACCTATATTTTACCAATGCACGCGCACAAGCCGCGATCTCTGTAACCGGTGCCGGGTTATCTTATAGTGATGGTGTAATCGATTTGACCGCAACCACAACCGATATCAGCGAAGGAACTAACCTTTATTTTACTAATACACGTGCACGTGACGCAATCTCTGCAGGTACTGGCGTTAGTATATCTGAAGGTGCAATATCAATCGGTCAAGCAGTTGGAACTAGCAGTGACGTGCAATTTAAAGATTTATTACTAACTGGCAACTTAACAGTAAATGGAACTACAATAACAGTTAATGCCGAAACAGTTAACATTGCTGATAACATGATTCTACTTAACAGCGACTTTACAGGGAATGATCCTAGTGCAGACGCTGGTATTGAAGTTGAACGCGGTACTGGTAATAATGTTATGTTATACTGGGATGAAAGTGCCAGCACTTGGAAGTTCCAACGCATAGTGTCTGGAGCCGCCACCGACTCAACAATGGCTTATTTTGAAGGTTTCAGTGGAGCTGGTGGTTTAAGCTACAACCAAGGAACTGGTCAATTTTCAATTAGTGACCTCGGAATAGTAACTGGCAAGTTGGCAGATAGTGCCGTAACTAGTGCCAAGATCGATACAGGTGCAGTAGGTTCTACACAACTTGCAGATGGTTCTGTGGTTGAAGCGAAGATTGCAAGTAATGCCGTAACTTCTGGCAAGATTGCTGCAGGTGCAGTTGGATCAACTCAAATCGCTGATGGATCTGTTGTTACAGTTAAGTTGAGCGATGGCTCTGTTACTTCTAGCAAAATTGTAGACGGATCTGTTGTTGGCGTTAAGTTGGCTGACGGTTCTGTTACTACTGCAAAGATTGTTGACGCAAATGTTACATCTGCTAAGTTAGCGGCAGATTCTGTTATTACCGCTAAAATATTAGATGCTAACGTAACTACAGCTAAGTTAGCTGACGGTTCTGTTAGTTCTACAAAGATTGCAAATTCTGCGGTTGGTTCTAATCAACTTGCTGATAGTTCTGTTGTTGAAGCAAAAATTGCTGCCAATGCAGTAACAGCACAAAAGATTGCTTCAAATGCAATTTTGGCTGATAAAATTAAGCTAGCAAAAGTTAGTGGAACCGGCCCTGCAACTCCAAGTAGCGGCAGTCGTACTGTTACATTCACTAACAAAGCTTCGAGTCAATCAAACGGAATACCAAGTTCTGAAAAATGTTTTGTATTCTTGAACGGTCTTTTACTTGAAAGCGCAAGTACTTCAGGAAATATAGGAACTGATGGAGATTTTTGGCTAGCAGACAGTGGCAACAACAAGACAATTGAAATTGATCACACCTTGCTATCTGACGCTTCTGATAAAATAGTTATTCAATATGTAGCTGCAGCTTAATTAAATATTTACAAAATAATTAAAAACTTTTATAGTTCCCCCTCTTTATAAGAGGGGGTTTTTATTATTCATTGGAGTCCAAATGATATATATAAAAATTATTTTCTTGTTTTTTAAAGTTTTATTCAATATCAACAAGTATAAATATTTCCTCAATAAACAAGATGGAATTGGAAAAAGTTGGAAACTTTATAAACGTCCAATATTCCAAAAAACTATTAATATGAAAAAACAAAACATTCCACAAACTAAAGCCCACGAATTCATTTATCATGCTTTCGAATCTCTAGAAGCTAAAAGTGCTGAAACTTTTAAACAAGAGATGTTTGATAATATTGCTTTAGGAATCATATGGTACGTTTCAATTCAGCAACAAACAGAAAAAATCAATGAAATAGAACAATCACTGGAAGAAAAATATGAAGAATAACATATCAACCTGGACCAAAACTCCAGCCGGAACTGATAATGTCTATGATATAGGTCTTGAAGGTCCTCACAATTTTATGATTGAAGGCGGCATTTTTGCTGCCAATTGCTTCAATAAATCTCATTCAATAGCTTATAGCTATTTAACTTATATAACTGCGTATTTAAAAGCTAACTATCCTGTAGAGTTTTTTTGTAGCTTAATGACAACTAGATCCAAATCTCTTCAACCTAAAGATTGGGCACAAAAAGCTCCACAATATGTAAATGAAGCTAGACAGCTTGGAGTAGAAATTAACGCTCCTAGCGTTAACGCTTCAGATCTTGAATTTACAATATCTCAAAATGAAATATACTTTGGCCTTAATGCCATTCGTGATGTTGGTGGAACTGCTGCTAAATCTATCGTTAAAGCTAGAGGAAACACTCCTTTCACTGATATATTTAATTTTGTCTCAAGAGTTGATACTCAAAAGGTAAATACTAAAACTTTTACAGCTTTAATTAAAGCTGGAGCTTTTGACAAGATGGGCTATTCTAGGCTAGAACTTGAAGCTAAAACTCAAGAAATTTACGATTACTATAAAAATATACAAGAATATGAGGAGAGACTCCTTGAAATTCAAGAAAGAAATGCTTATAATGATGACGTAGTACCTTTAATTGAAAAAAGAAACGAACTTAGAAAATTAGTAAAAAAGCATGAAAGAGATTTTATGGCAAATAAAAGAACTGTATCTGAAATGGATTTTCTAAAACTTCAGGAAGACCTAGAAGATTTAGAAAGCAAAGATCTTAAAAAGAAAGTCAGTTTAAAAGAAAAAGATTATCCAGAAAAACCTACTTTTGAAAGAAAGCTAAAAGTACAACTCAATTTTTCTCAAATTGTAGAACAAGCCAAATATATAGGCTGCTATATAAGTACTCATCCTGTAACCTTAATTAAAGCTAAAACTGAGTATATAGAAGACTTGTATTCTGGTGAATTTGCTAAAATTGCAGCAGTAATAACTGGTTTAAAAATTATAAAAACTAAGAAAGGTCAAGAAATGGCTTTTCTTGAAATTGACGATTCAAGAATCATTTGCGAAGCAGTTGTTTTTCCAACTACTTATACTAAAATAAAGAATCTTGAACTAGAAGTTGGCTCTCTAGTTTTAGTAGATGCAAAAGTAGAAGAAACGGATCCTGTAAAACTAATCGTCAACAATATTACTTTATACAAGGAGTAACTATGGCCTCTAAATGGAACGAGGAAGAAGAACATCTTTTAAGGGTTCTTATTAAAAACAATACTAGCTTGAAAGACATTTCTAAAGATTTTGAAGAAAGATGGACAAAGAATTTGCCTGGGTTTATAAAACTTAGAAAGTCTGAGTCTATCAAAAAGAAAATTTCTAGAGAAAATTTAACTCCGCAGACTCTTAAAAATTATCACAGTCCATATGAAGACAGATGGGAGCATATCAAATCTCTCACTAAAGAATTTAAAGAACTTGCAGTTAAAGATGATACTGGCGTTAACGTTAAATCGAAAAAAAAGATTTTAACTTTATCTGATATTCATTTTCCATTCTGTTTAGAAGACGAAATTAAAAAAGCTTTAGAAGATCATTCAGATGCAGACGTAGTAGTATTTAATGGCGATATTTTAGATGGGTTTATATATTCTACATTTAGTAAAGCTAAAAGAATAGCAGCTTTAAAGGAATATATAGCCGCATTTGAACTGATTGAATTTTGCGCTGAAAAATTCCCACAAGTAGTTATAGTTTCTGGAAATCATGATAGTCGACCTGCAGGCGCTTTAGCTAGAGCTGGTTTTGAAAAAGAAGAAACTCAAGTACTAAGACCAGACCTTTTGGCTCGAATTGCAAACGGCGAAAAGTTAGATGAGTATGGAGATTTAATTGCTAAGCTTAATTTTAGCAATGTATTATATGAAAGATATGATAGCTGGTATGTTAGAATTGGCAAAACTATCTTTGCTCATCCAACTGGATATAACGGCGGTCCAGGAGGAACTGCCCAGAAACTTTATGATTATTTTATTAAGCGTATGGGTAGTGATGAATTTGACAGCATTGTTGTTGGCCACACTCATAAAATATACAAGGGTGTTTTCTGCAATAAGTTGTTAATAGAACAAGGGGCTATGTGCGATCGACAGCCATATCAACATAAACCAGATTTAAGATTTTTACATGCAATGAATGGCTATGCTGTAATTTATCAAGATGAACATGGCAATACAAACTTCAATGAAAGTCATGTTGTCTATTTAGGATCTATGATCCCACCTAAAAAGAAAATATTATAAGAGGAAAATATGGAACAACAAACAGAACAACCAATCGATATGACACAAATGGTAAGCTTAATTCAAGTAAAATTAGATGCAGCGAATGCTCAAATTTTACACTTAGGTCTACTTATTGAATTCTTATACAAAGAGCTTGACGAAAAGAAAATTGGATTAGATTTAGATTCATATCCAAACTGGGCTCAAGAACGTTTTAAAGAAATTCAAAATATTGGAAATACCGAAGAGGGAAAACAAATTCAAAATGAAATGAAAAGAGAAATGGAAGAAATTGCTAGAAATATCAAACTCTAAATCTTGATAAAAATAAAAACAAGGCTAACCTATAAAGTTAGCCTTTTTTACTAAAGGAAAAAATATGTCAAATTGGTCTTTTATTGATCACGTAAGTAAATACATTTCTCGACCAAAAATCGGAAATGAAAAAGAGCCGACTTTATGGCCTAGTGAATCTTCTGCTATAATTAAAAATAGCTATAATGAAGAAGTTAACATTGGAAAATGCAGAAGATCTATTTTCTTTCGCTATCTACTAGCTTCTTTCAAATACTATGAAAAATATTCACATTATTCTGAATTAGTTAAACTGCTTAAAACTAATGAAATCGAGCCAGATAAATACACTCAGTTTATATGGATTCAAGGAAACTTATACGAAGATTATCTTTTAAATGTTGCTAAAGAATCTGGAGTGTACATCGGCGATCAAACGCAAGTTTATATTCCTTCTCATAAAGTTTCAGGAAAAATTGATATAATCGTAATTGATCCAGAAACTGAAAAGTATAGAATTGTTGAAGCTAAATCTGTATACGGTTTCAATGCTAATAGAATCTTAGGCAGCCCAGCTGAAAGAAAAGCTGGAGTTCTTGGGACTCCTAAAGAAAGCTATCTTATGCAAATTGGTCTCTACCAATGGTGGTATGCCAATAAACGAGAAAAGTTTGGAGATGGGCTTTTAGTCTGCGGTGCAAGAGATACTGGTAAATATGCTGAATTTGGAATCACTGTTCATGAAAACGAAGAAACTAAAGAAAACCACATATATTATTATTACAACAATCCAGTAAAGGGTCCTAAAATAGACAGTGGAATTTCTATAGAAAATATTTTAAATCAATTTGCTTACATTCAAGAATGCTTAGATACTGGGGTTATTCCTGATAGAGATTTTGATATCGTTTATGATGACGCTAAAATTGATCTTCTCTATACAAGAGGAGAGCTAACTAAATCTGAAGCAGAAAGATACGAAAAACGCTTGTCTCAAATCGAAAATAAAAAAACAAAAATAAACAAACAAATAGAAAAAGGAGACTGGCAATGTTCTTATTGCTCTTTTAAAGCTGTATGCTATTCCAGTGACAACTCTCCAAAAACAATTTCAATATAAGGATTAAAATGACCCCTGATACTTATTTTTTTGTAGAACTCAATGTTGACGGACAGCAATATTCTTATGGACCTTATCTAGATATTGAATCGGCAACAATCATAATGCTTGATCTTATACCTCTTATAGCAAAAATTAAAAGTAACAAAAATTGGTACTCTTATTATTGCGAACTACAAGAAAAAATGATGGATTCTGAAAAAGAGTGGATATTACTTAATACTCACATAATAGAAAACGAATGTATGAAAAAAGGAAAGCTAAGATGAAATTTAGAACTTTATTAGTAGCAGGGGATCCTATTTTAGATATTTATTTAACTTTAGATAATAACAATAAAACTTCTTCTTTGAAAACAGTTTACGGAGGCTCAGCCAATGTTTATAGAAATGCTCAAGCTTGTTTACTTAGATATGAAGAAGATATAACTTCCAATATAGTTGTTATGAGAGAACCTGAAATAAATTCAGAACATTTTTATAAATTGTTAAGAATAGATACCTTGCCTAACTCTCTTATAAGTATTGTTGATCCTGATCAAGCTTCAAGTTTCTATACTCCTTATAGCTCTTCTAAAGCATGGAGTGACGAAATTATGGTTGATGAAGACAGCGTATTTATATTTTCAGATTATAATAAAGGTTTTTTAAATTATCCAATTAAAACTAAAGAATCCTTTACTCATAAAATAAAGCTTGCTATTGTAGATTCTAAATATCGCACATTCAATTTGAACTATCTTGTTAATTTTAAAACAAAAATATTAAGATGCACTGGCACTGAATATGAGTTTGATTTTGCATCTAATTTCGATTATACAGTTTGGACTGACGGACCAAACTCAATTAAGCTTTTAGATCGCAATCAAACTATTATTAAAACTTTCAAGGTTCCAAATGATACAGAAGTTGTAGATACCTGTGGAGCTGGAGACACGTTTACAGCAAGCTTAGGTTCTTATTTATTACTTGAAACTTTAACTATTGAAAATTTAGAAAAAGCTATTTATTATGCCATAGATTGTTCTCAAGAAGTAATAGGAATAGAAGGTACAGCAATAACTACTAATATTTTGTAACTTAAACTTAAAAACAGTATTTAAATCATAATATATTATTACTAAGAGGAAATATGTATATAACTAATATTGACGAAGTGGTACCGGTATTACGGTCCCGCCTAAGGGACTACGTTACCCTTAAACTTGGAGCAAGAGCTAATGCAAGAAAGATAAAATGCTTTGTTCATAATGACAGCAATCCTTCAATGCACTTTAATCCAAAGAACAATCATGAAACTCTTAAGTGTTTTTCTTGTGGATGGAGCGGCGATATATTTGCAACTGCAGCTCATTTAGAAAATCTACCAAGCTCTGGACCTGAGTGGATTACAAAAACCATACCAAAGCTTTGCGATGATTTAGAAATTCAAGTAAAGCTCGGAGATCCTACTCCAGCAGACAAAGAAAGGATGAAACAGTATAAATTGTGCCAAGATATATATGATATTCTTGCTTCAGCAGAAGATTCTAATAAAAATTATTTAGACCAAAGAAATTGGATACAAACTGAAATCTTAATAGGATCAATTTCTGAAGAAGAAGTTAAAACTCAGCTTCTTCAATTAGGCTGGGATGATGCAGAAATTGTTAGGAGTCTGCTTGTTCGAACAAAAAATTTTAATTTTTTCGGAGAAGACAGAATTACATTTGCTATAAAAGATAGCTTTAATAGACCTATCGGGTTTATAACTAGACCTATTGAGCCAATAGCAAAAATGAAATATATAAACTCTCCAGAAAGCATTATTTATGATAAAAGTAAAACTTTGCTTGGTATTGAAGTTGCAAAAAAATATATTCGACAAGATGGAGTCTACATAGTAGAAGGTCCTGGAGACCTTCTACAGCTATATAGGCTTGGAATATATAATGCGGTTGCAGTTTGCGGCACAGCATTGACAGAGCACCATTTAGCTTTACTGAAATCTCTAGGTTGCAAATCTATCTATCTTAACTTTGATTGGGACGATGCAGGAAGAATGGCAACTCAAAGAATTCTTGAAAATGTATTGAAAAAAGTTCCTGGGTTTAGCATACAAGTTGTGCTTGGCCCTCAGACTGGCCAAAAAGATCCAGATGAATTTCTATTCAATTGCAAAGAAAAAGAATCTTACACTTCTCTTCCAAAGAAAACTGCTTTCGAATGGCAGTTGACTCAAATCTCAGACAATGAAAGTCCCGACACTATTTGCCAAAAAATGATTCCTTCTATTGCGGCAGAACCGGCAGCAATCAAACGAGAGATTCTAATCAAGACTCTTAGTGAATTTACTAGTATTTCACCAAGATCAATTTCTACAGATGTCGAATCTATAAGAAATAATAAGTTCGAAGAAAGAAAACAACAACTAGCTTCTCAAGCTGACAGATATATACAGTCTGTTCAAGCGGATCCAGACAATATAATGGCTCACTTAGCAGAGCATGAAAGAACTATTGAAAGGATTGAGAAAGAATATCAAAGAAGTAGTATGGGAGTTAACTATCAAATAAGCAGATATCAAGCAATACAACAGCAAAGAAATCTTAATCAAAACGATGAAAATTCGAGCACTTTTAAAATGAATCACTTTAATTCTTTTGCAGATGCTATGGGAGGAGGTCAAAATTGGACTTCAGGCTGTTTAATGTATGTTGGTGGTAGAGCTAACTCAGGTAAGACTGCAACTACTTTATTGATAGGTTGTGACGTCGCTATGAGTGATGAAAACTCAATTGTAATATTTCATTCTACAGATGACAGCTACGATCAAATTGAACCTAGAATAAAATCTAATTTATATCACATGATGCATTCTAAAAATCCAGATTTAACTATTGGTATGTTGGTTCAGCCACATCTATATTTGAAAGATGTAGATGAATCATATATTAATGGTTATAAAGAAGCTGATGAGAAATTTCAAGAGCTAATCAATGAAGAAAGGCTTGTAATTATCGATGCTGAAGATGGAAGTACATTGACAGTGCTTGAAAGAAACTTAAGATACTATCGCCAAAAATATCCTTCACGAAAAATACTATTAGTATGCGATAATACTCACAACTATATGGACTTTTTAAATATGGAACAATCTATGCGCATGACAATGATTTCAAATCAGCAAAAGAATCTAACAGCAAAATACAAATGCTGTATGATTGCGACCGCTGAGTATCGTAAAAACATGCCTATGGATCAATCTAAATTTAAACTTCCAGTAGATGATGATCTTGCAGATGCAAGAGCTTTGATGTATAGACCTAATATTATCTTTCACGTCTACAATGACTTGCATGATAGAAAAGAGCATGCGGAAATTTTTTGGAAAGATAATAACAATAAAATATACCCACGCTTACTTTTACATTTTACTAAAAATAAAATTTCTGGTTTCAAAGAGAAACTTGTTCTAGATCTTAATGTATCAAACATTTTCTTAGAGCCAGTTGATCCAGAAGAAGCTAGAAAAGATACTGCAAGCTTTGCGTCTTTAAGAGACTCCAAAGCAATAAAACTTTCCGACAATAAAGTTATAACTTTAGAAGCCACAGAGTACGATCATGAAGAAGACTATTGATATAATTAAAAATGAAAAACTTCAACAGCAAGAAATTTCTGCTGTTGCTTATACAGGTCAAAACAAACAAGAATTAGGTTTGAGTGGATGGACAGTTCCCATTCGAATTGAAAAAGATTGGGGCTATGAACTCATTCACCAAAATCATTCCCTATACTGCTGTAAAGAACTTATTATTTATCCTTACAGCAGCTGTTCCTTTCATTTACATATGGAAAAACATGAAACTCTACTTGTTGTAGATGGTCCACTTTTTATTGACACAACACATGATAAGCAAAAAGAAACTTATATTGTAGGTCCTGGAGAAGCTTTTGTAGTAGCTCCAGGATTTATTCAT
>Ga0129333_10001990_pt1 | contig 18875 bp, 20 predicted proteins | sample CPB6_08_DNA_FD_94474 | JGI IMG/M metagenome (GOLD analysis project Ga0129333, IMG submission 94474) | Freshwater to marine salinity gradient microbial communities from Chesapeake Bay, USA - CPBay_Sum_0.6_0.8_DNA | ecosystem: Environmental > Aquatic > Marine > Coastal | place: USA: Chesapeake... | reverse complement strand
CAAGATGCTAAAATCATTAAATAATAAAATAATTCTGGACAGTTTTCTGGAGAAATTTCACCTTGTAAATTCCAATTAAAGGTATCGGCAAATAATTTAATAATGTTTGTATGAACTTCATTGTCAGTCATACCGAGGTCATTAATGCCAATCTCTTTTTTATCATAATTTGGAGAAATCCAATCATAACCAGTTGTTTGAGTTATATATACGTGTTCATTATATTCTTTAAAAGTATTACTAGTTAAATCCATATATCCATTTTCAAAGCCGAAGTATGTTGAAATAGAGTTAAATCCGCATTCAACCCAACCGGCTTTATCTAATACTCTTTTTCGAATATTTGAAATACCGCTATTGTCTAATAATAACGATTTTGCTTTATTAATAAATATATTACGTTCTTTATCACTGATAGTGCAATCTTGTAATAATTCGGTTTCAATAACAGGATGTAATGATTCAATCATATTTTTAAGTTTTCGTTCAGCCATACCTTCATCATCATACCATCGTTTGCTTATAGGGTCAAAAACATAAACCATATTGTCTATACGAGACATTAAAACACGATTTTTATGATAGTCTAGTAATTTATCAGCCATACCCGAATCACTCATATAACTAGTCCATTGTTCAAATGATTTCTCAATTACACCATTAGGTATTTCTATGGCTTCGTCAAATGCTTTGTCAGTCCATTCTATATTCATTTTAAATTGTTCTTGAATAATTCTATTAAAATCGGCTTCCATTCCTTCATAATTTAATTTTTCAAGAATCATCATACCGTCTTGTGCTGGAATTATATCACGTAAATCAAAATGTTTCTCTTCAACTAAAAATCTAACACAGGCCTCCATTATCCAGCGTTCAATCGTCTGTAACGAAAACGCCAATACTGAGCGTTTTAGTTGTTTGATATTAGAATATTTAATTTTATCGTGTTTTTTTAAATCTTCTACCATTTTTGGATTTGCTTTATAAAATAATTCACGCAATGGTTCTAATTGCGTTTCTAATTGAACAGCTAATACGTGTCGTTCGTGATTTTTTATATTACGTTCAATATCAAAATCTTTAATCCACGTATCATATTCGCCACCAAAAACCAGCCTTATAAAAAGTTGTTTTGCTATGTCTTTATCCTTAACCGGATCTAATCCGTGATGTGTTGCTATTTGTTCCCGCCAATATTTCGGGTCTTTTGCATATTCAATAAGTGCAGAAATATTAACATCTTCACGATTTTTAAAAATTTCACATAAAAAAGAAATATGGGCATTTTTCATATCTTTATCTCTATAAATACCATTACAATATGCGTGTCTAGTAGGTCTGTGAAAAATAGAGAGTGATAAATTATTTGCCGGCATTGTTCTACCCCATTTTAATTTCGATAAAGAATGTGCGGTTTTATAAAAATTTCCGTCTCTATCGTATAGATTACAATAAAGTTTCTGTTGGTCTAATTCAGTTTTTGAACTAGACATCCACTCATATCTTGGATTACCCTGAAACGTAATACCGAATTCATTTTGAACAAAGCCAATTATTTTAAGCCTATTAGGATATTCTCGTGTAGGAATCGGCACTCTACCTAATTGAAATATGCTAATTTTAGCAAAATTCTTATTTAATACTAGTGTATTAATATTAAAAGGCGTTTCGGGTTCGGTATTTTGGATTTCGGTATTTTGCATTTTCCTAAAGTATATACTATTATAAGATTTTAAATTTTATATAGTTTAAATAAAATATATAAATTAATTATTGTTTTTCCTAAATATCCAACAAAATAGATAAATAAATTCTTTGTATACGTTTCCAATTATCATATTTTCGTTGATTTATACGACATAATTCATTCCATTTATTGGTATTATTTGCAATCCATTTATTAGTATGTTTTTTATTTTTGGAGTATGATAAAGGCATTATTATAAATATTTTAATGAGTAATAACTATATAATATAAGAATATTATTTTTATATTAATTATTAATATATTAAAAAATATCATTACTATAATTATATAAATTAATCTAACCAAAGAATATCTTTAGGAAGATTCATTTTATAGCAATAATAAAAACAGTCAAAATTGCACGCTTTTCGACAATTATTTACAGGTTTATCGTTTATTAATTTTTCAAATTGAATTCGTTTAGGTGGTATAATAAGTTGTAGATTTTTATCTTTCCAATCACGAAAATAACTTGTATTTATTTTACTACTTGGAAATATTAGTATAAATGGTTTATTGAGTATTAATAAACGTCTCATTATGTCTTTTACTTTACTAAATGGCGGATTACTAACAATAATATCGCCTAAATCATTTTCAAAAAAATCAACCGGTTCGTGTATAACATTAAAACCAAGTTCTCGCAAATATTTACCACTATTTCCATCTCCTCCATAAAAAGCCTCCCAAATTACTTTATCTTTTGGTATGTATTCTTTTATATTTTCCCACGCATATTTAGGTGTTGAATAATCATCGTGTTTTAAAAATGTTTTTGTATCAAAATTAGCCATTATTTTCTATATATAATTTATATATTATATATAAAAATGGCAAACGCTTGGGTTGAACATATAAAATCTTGGTCAAAATCTCATAATGTTTCTTATGGATGTGCTTTATCAATGCCTGAATGCAAAAATGCATACAATGCAAAAAAACCACAAAATGAAAATATTTCTATGATGAAAGAAGATAAGAACGTTGCTTTACCGAAAATTAAACTATCAAATAAAATAGTTATGATAAAAAAGAAAAAATAAATATCATTTTTTAGTCCAAACATATATAAACTCTTTATAATTTTCATCAAATGATCTATTTTTATGACGACGAACTTTAGGTAATGGTATGCATTCATCTGCTTCTCCTAACAACGGTATCAAAATATGTAAATAAATTAATGGTGAAATATTAATGCAAAAATGACCGCCTTTTTGTAAATATTTATAAGTATTTTCAAATATTGGATTATAAAATTTTTCATTCCAGTCTTGTTTAGTAAATTGTTGATTATTTGGATATATTTCAGTATTATGATACGGCGGACTAGTAAAAACCATATCATACCATAGTTTAGAATAATCAATGGTTACTGCGTCTTTAAAATATAAAACTATTTCAGTATTAGAATATGGTTTAATAAAATCAATCATTTTATAATACGGTTCTCTTAAATTATAATTTATATCAATGCCTATATATTTTGGTATATCTAATGCACAACAACCAACCAATCGACCGCCCCAACCCATAGAAAAATCTAAAACAGTATTTGGTTTATATTTTTTATATATTTTCATAGCATTTAGTGGTTTAAAAATAGTAACAGTTGCAAAATACAATTTATATAAATTATACCATATTTGATATTCGTTATAATATGGCCTAAGTCGTCTCATTGTTATATTAACACGGTTCATACTTGGAGTCTGTAAATATTTATCAGTATTTTCTAATAATTCAAAATAAGATACATTTTTTTTATTTTTAGTTTCCAGTCTTTCAACAAATGTAAAATAGTCTACAGTTTTATTACCAAATAAACATAATGGACTTATTTTATCTAAATCTATGCTTTTAAGTTTTAAAAAATCTTTTAAAGCCATATCTGGAGTTATAGGTTTTAGTAATTTAGCAATTTGTATTTTTTCATCTTTAGAAGTAATATCGTTTATCATTATTATATTATATATAATTATTTTATTTAATAGCAGGCTACGCCCGCCTCGGGAGCCGAAGGCGACCATTTAAGAATATTATACCATATATGCAGTTAATTATTATTATTAAAATAAAAATTAAGAGATTATCAGGCTGTATAGAGTTAGATATGTATCGTTACGGAAAAACGGAAATCTTGCCCCACTTTTAATAACATATGTGAGAAACTCGGTTTTTTCAAACAAAAAACGATAAACCGGACGCATTTTTGTATAGAAAATATACAGTTTCTATAGAAAAGTTGAAAACAGGGGCAACTTTTCCGTTTTTCCGTAAAACTCTAAGTTGAAGAGATTCAGGGCATTTAACCATTTGTTAATCTACGACTAAATAGTTATTTTAAATATATATAAAGACTAACTACCTTAGTAATATATAATAGAATGAGTAATTACCAAAACACCAATATGAAACCAAAACAACAACTTCACGAATTAATGGTCGAGATGTTTCTTATGTTAGAAAATTTAAATATTAATGAAAACGATTATTTACAATTTGGCGAATTGTTTAAACAAATGAATATAAATATCGATAATTTAGTTAATATGAAAACTGAACTAATACAGAATACATATTACAGAAATTATATAAAAAATACAGTTCGTCGTCATCGTTTAACAGAAAATGAAAAACTAAAAAATGAGAATTATATCGTATGCAATTGCGGAAGATGTGTTCATAAAAATGAACTACAACAACATTTTAAATCACAAGTTCATTATCAGGGCAGACGAAATAGAAAATATGCAAAAACTAAATTAGATGACGAGATAATAAATATGTGTATTAGTCGTGAAGTTGTCTTACAGGCATTCATAATTAACCATTTAAAACGGGTAAGTAATTTAAGAATAGATGATAATATGCAGGATGAAGTAGTGAGATAATATAAATATTAAGCAATAAATAAATAATCTAAAAATAAATCAATTATTTAGCGTAGTAATTGATTTATTACCAGTTTAATATAGTAATTGAGTAATAAAAAATTTTTTATTTAGCACTGGATATAGTTTATCCGGTATAAAATGCTTATTTAGCGTAATTATCAAATTATTTTTAGATTATTTAGTTTCTTCTTAACTATCAAATTAAATTAAAATACTTATAAAATTAAATAAAAATTAAAATACTTATAAAAATTATATTTAGATACTATATAATGGATATTAAGAGTTCTATTAATCTACTTTTAGAATATAAAGAAAAAATCGATGCCGATTTAGATAATCATTACTATATTTTTCCATTTATAGCAATTATATTGAATCTAACCGATGATAAAGGCTTTGTAAGCGAAGACGGTTTTAAAATGCTACGTAATCCAATTACTAATGATTTTCAAATAATTAATGAAAACCCAGAAAATCCATCTCAAAAAGCATTAACTCGTATCTGTTTATATTTTGCTTTAATACATAATTTAATAATATTTTATACTGGTTTTATTAATATTTTAGAAACAGAAGAAGGTAAAAAATATGCCGATAAATTTCCACCAGAATTAATAGAATATTTAAAAGAAGTGCATAATCGTATTTTTTTATATAAAGATGTAACTAAAGCACAATTAGAAAATTTATTACCAAAATTAACACAAAAATATGCATACATTTTTGGCCACGCTAAAAATGCACATTGGATAAAAGATATATACCAAGAAGATGTAATAAAAATACCAACACATCCAGACGATCTACCAGAAGGGTTTTCAACTGAAAAATGTATAAATGTTTCTAAATAACTATTATTAATAATTTATATAAAATTATTTATAGCAACCCAATTAAAGGAGCAAATTTAGCTACTTGGCTTAATCCATTCAATACATCACTACCTAGATCTCCACCCGATTTATGTTTACCTAAAGGAGCATACACAAATGGATTGCCCGATTCAAAATATGGATGCATTGCAGGACTATTTAATGAAGCATACGGAGAACCTAACTGAATTATGCCAGCATTTTGGCCTAAAGCACCTCCACTAGATTCTCCAGCAGGTAAAAAAGAACCACCTCGTCTTTCTCCAGCAGGATATAAGCCAGCACCTTGGCTATTAACAAATTCCATAGCATCTTTATATGGTTTTGAAATGTATGGATTACCGCTACCGATTACTTTTTTTCTACGAATAACTCCATTACCAGATAATTTTTTTTTAGCATAATCCGCTCCAATATCCAAAGCAATAGGAGCAACCTCTTTAGCAATACTAGAAACAACTGGCGAAGCAGATTTAGCAATAGATTTTAAACTATCAAAAATACCGGCTCCAGTGGTTCTATTTATTAAGTCTTCTCCTTGTTTTAGCATATATCTAATTCCTTTATTTTGGCCTATATTTTTTAAAATTTTTTGAGCAGATTGTGGAAGCAAAGACAACGCAGTTTCAGCAGATTCATTAATCATATTCGGGTTTATCGTAATAGCCCCGCCCTTTTTCAATTTACGTATTTGACCGCCTGATAAAATCATAGGCACTATTTGTTTTGCTAAATCAGTTAGAATATCTCCACCGATTTTACTTTTAGCAACTTTAACCAAAGAATCAACGGCAATAGGAGCCAATTCTTTCGCTATTGGTTTAACAACATCCATAATACCTTCGCCCATTTTCTTTATTTTTAAAGATTTTTTAACCATTAGTGTTATATATTACGCAAATAAAAAAATATATCGTAAAATGCTAAAAGTAAATTATTTTATATTGAAATAATGTATTTCACTATAAATTTATTATAAATATTTTGTTTTATTTTATATTAAAATAAAAATTTAATAATATAATATTTTAAAATACTTTTGACTCCATAAATGCAGTCATTTTTTATGCAATTCTCATTCCTGAACGGATATCTATTTGAATGGATCTCTCGAATTCTATAAACACGATCAGGTCGCATATTACTGAAGAATTAACAGTTCCAGATATTTGAACAGCCCTTGCGACGCCTTCCTCTTGAGGAGAACTTCGAACTGATCCATAATAATATCTATATAGTTGTTGGTATTCTTCTTTTCCAATCAATCCAGAACCGAGGGATGTAGTCAAATTTCCATTTAGTTGATTAGATGCAGACAATTGTTCAACAAAATTCTCAAAATCGTAAGTCTGGTTATTGATAAAAAGATTCTTTCCAGAAATTTGAATTTGGAAATTACTTATACCAATTGGATCTGGAGTTGCTCCAGTAGTGCTAAATGGAGACAAAAGACTGGAAGTAGTAACTCCAGCAAGAGCAGTCGTAGATGGATAGGTTGATGCGGTTCCATTTGACCCTCTCGGTAAAACAAACAATGCACAAACAGACCTAATATTTGGAAGACCATTTGAAACCAATACGTTGAATGGAGCTCCAGCACTTAAATTTTGGTATGAATAATAAAATATATCATTGTATACTATTTTCTTTGTAGGGGTTAATGAAAGATATCTTTGTTCAGCAATTGGACTCATTACGTAAGCAGGGCAATACAAACGAACACTAGTAATAGGAGCAGTATATGAATTTGTCATTTGAGAAAATTGAGTTTTTACAATAGAAAGACTTACAGAAATTGATTGCGGAGCACTAGCCGTTCCAGATAAAGCAGGCACAGCATTATATGAGCCTTGGCCATAATCCATAGATGCTACCATAACGGGATTAGTCGAACCTCCACCTAGAATAATAGGCGTTGAAGTTAACGCTAAACAACCGGATTGAGTCTGGGCAATTGTTGAGCCAGTAGTAGATTGAGTTCCCGCAATAACAGAGTTAACCATTCCAACAGTAAAATATACTTGGTTAGTATTAATATATAAACGCATAGTTGAACCTTTAAGAAGAGGGCATTTATTAAAGAAATCACAAACGTCTTTCAAACGAACTATAGCATCAATTACAATAGCCCGACTGGTTGCAGAGCGGACAATGTAATTAGTAAAAGTCGCTTTATATCCAGAGTCGTTAGTTCCCAATAGAGCAACTTGGTTATTAGTTGATGAACCGGCTAAAGTATCAGCCCAAGAACTTACAGAGAAATTTAGCCAATTTTGACGTTTAAGAAGACCCTCGTTATAAGTAGTTCGTAGATTATCGCTTACATTTGATGCCTGTGTTGAAGTGTTTACTGGAAGCACTGGACTAATACCGAACAGATTGGTTGCTCCCGCAATATTTGAAGTAGTAGCACTAGATAATGTAGCAGAAGTAACTAAACCAGTATTTGCATCCAATACAACAGCAGAAATATAGGCTCCAACTGGAACTCCCGCTCCAATAATCATCATACCCAATTGAAACCGACCGGATAAAGTTGTAATAGCCGTAATAGCGGTAGTTGCATTTGCTGTAAAACTCCCTGACCAGATTCCAAAATTCGAAGTCACACTATAAGGGGCATTTCGGTTATTGCAAATACCCTGACCAGAAGTATTAAGCAAATTAACGCTAGAATTTGCAGTGCTATTTGGATTGTATAAAAAACTTTCAGCCGAATCTGGATAAAAACCGGTAACCGCTCCCCACGATTTTAAGTTATCGACCGACCAACTAGTGAGATTGCGGAATGAACAAAACACGTTCAAAAATGGGGTCTGTTGAACAATGCTTCCATTGTTAAATTCTACGCTCATAGAGTGGATAATTTGCCAAAAACCAGATTTCAACCCAAGCATATAATCTAGAGAATTTGCTAAAGCAAGGGCAGTTCCTGAGGTTTCAGCCTGTAAAACCAGCGGAATGGCTAGGAATGCCTCACTCCAGTTAAGATAATTTCCTGAATTGGATAAAGCGGTAGTATCGATTACAATTTGACCGGTATACGAAGTGTTGTTATTATCATTTACGTATAAGAATTGTTTATCAACGAATTCACTTTGAGTTAATTCGGTATTTATAGACTCTTCAAAAACGAGATTATCAGCCATTTGATATATATTTTATACGAAGATAATATTTATTTTACATTTCCTAAAAATAAATATTTTAATTATTCAAAACTCACATATTTACGTGGTAATTTTGGTTGACCAATTTTAAGATTTTTTAATAATTCACCTTTTTTATGTATTTTACCGCCTTCGTAAATAGCGGGTTGTAGGCCAGAGCCTAAAATACGTTTATGATTTCTCGCAATTTTATGATTTTTTGTTCCTAAAGATATTCTATTTCCAGAACCAGATGTAGATGAGGCTAGTCTATGAATATACATTTATATAATAATACTATATATTTTTATTTATATTTTTTTACATTTTAAACTCGTCTTTCTCCGCAATAACTAGTAAAATTACTAAATTATTATCTTTTAAAGATACTGGAAAAAGGTTCTGGTCTAAAAATGATACTTCAAAATTTGTATATTGCCCTTTTTGTATATCTATAAATGCTAATTGATTAGGAGAAATAGTAAATTGTTCGCCAAAGTTTGCCTGAGGCGTAAAACTATATAATAAACTATTTGGAACCGCTAAATTATTATTCAGTAAATTGCAAGTTAATACAAAACTACTTAATGGACTGACCTGAGGGGTTGCTGTGCTTGAAAATGTTTGAATCGTAGTATATGATGGAGATTGTGTAGCACCCATTGAAAAAGCAGTAGTCGATACTGTTCCACTCGTTAAAGCCGATTGGCTTAAAGTAAAACTCGTTCCAGTTCCACCTACAGTTATATATGTGCCTTGTGCTGTGTTTGAAGATGATATAATTTGTCCAGTTGTAAAAGTTTGACTAGTGCACGTCATCGTCGTTGAACCAGCAGTAAAAACTCCATTAAAAACCGTATTTGACGTGGTTGTTATTGTCGCCTGTGCTAATTCAGTAGTCGGGACAGTTGTCGAATAACCTGTTTGACCCTGTGGATAATATCCTGTAGAATAGCCTATAATGTCTCTAAATTTATTAGATAGTATTCTAACCATAGGCATAACTGTTGCCGTTGGAATACTCCACGCTACTGGAGTTACTGGACTACTAGTTGTTATTTGTGCAGTTGTATATGAACCTAGTGAATACGTCGCTAATGGATATAAACTTAGTGAAATTGGATAAGTGTTTATATTTACGCTATATGTGCTTGTATTAATAACAAATGTAATAAAATAGTAATAATTTCCGTTAGTATCGACTAAATAATGTCCCTGTTGAACCATTACAAAATGGATAAAATCATTTAATGAAGAAATATCATAAAAACCGTCTGGTATTGTTATACTTATTTCCCGTCCATCAATCCAAATATAACTAAATTGATTATTATTTTGAGCAGAAGTAATATTAAATGTAGAATAATACATTTGCACTGATCCAAGACTTAACTTTTCACCATTATTAAAATTTATCGCTCCAGCGGGAAAAGTATACCTGTATACTGAATTATTTGTATTAGCCACAACATTGCTACTATTTATGATAAGTGTTTTCATTTATATATAATATTATAATATTTTTTATATATAAATTAAACTTCTAAAGTTTCTAAATATTTGCAATGTTTTTTAGTTTTAAAATGACGAACTTTATCACCTATACAAATTATAGAACCACAATTACAAATATATGGTTGTTTTTGTTGGTCTAACATACGTTCTTTATTTAATTGATAATGCTCACGTTTTTTTTCTAAAATATGTTCTCTATTTATTTCACGATATTTGTTTCTTTGCATTATAGTTTCGTCTTTAGTTTTTATAGGAGTAGTTTTATTTATACAAATAGTATTTTCTATCCAATAACGTTCTCGCATTAATAATTCATTTTTAGTATTACAAGGATATAATTCAATTAATTCAATTTTAAAATTATTATTTTGTATTATAGATTTTGATACACATAAATTAGTTTTTAATTTATGAACGGTTAATCTATGTGCTAAAGTAGTTATTGTAGAACCAATATACACATTTTCATTAGTATTATCAACAAGTTTATATATTTTTCCTTTACTATAATCCGGCATTTTCACATATTATTATAAACAATTGTTTTTATATAGTTTATTCTAAAATTTTTATAAACCTTGTTTAAAATTACCTAAATTTGTAGATTCGTAATCTACGCCTAGAGTTGTTTCTTTACTAGTAGGCATACCACTACCAACTTTAGAATATGATAATTTACACGCTGGATCTTTTAAAGCATCACGATAATTTATTTTTTGCATTTTTGCATAATCTTTAACGTGTTGAATCCAAGAATTTGTTTTTTTAGATTTTTGAGCGTCCATTTTATTATCTATAGATATTTTCTGTTCAATTTTTCCGCCAATTGTTTTTTTTATTTTTTCTGGCGGAATTACTCGCATTAGTTGGGGTGCTATTATTTTTTCTCCTAAATTAAAGCCGAAATCGAATGGATTAATACCAGATACTTCATATGGCTTTGAAACAGTAGTGCCTACTGATTTTATTAAATCAAATAGCCCTTTTCCAGTAATTATATTTAAATAAAAATTAGCCCTATGTAGTGTTTTTTTTGCGTAATCTTTTGGATTTTTTACTATATGCTTTGCAAAACCGTATAAATCTAATTTTTTTGGATGAACAGAATTATACGCTTTCATTTGTTTAGTTAGAGAACCCCAGTTTAATTTTTTGAATTCTATAGGTTCCGTATTTGTAATTTCTCCGCCAGTTATATTGCTAAATTTACTACCAATATCGGTAAAACTATCGACTATTTTTTTAAAAATTGGATTCCCTTTAAAAAGACTTTCAGTATCCTGTTTAATAAATCCAATATCAGTATGAGAACCAATATGATTAGCCTCTAAAATTGAACTGATAAAATTTTGACAGTTATTGCTACTCGCATTATATGTTAGAAAGTTGTCGCCCATTTTTTTTTCAGTATTACTGATTAATTCATCAACAGTTAAATCATTTGGTATTTCAGTTATTATATGTGTTTCTGTATCTTTTGGTAAATTACACGCTTCTTTTGCATTTATAACTTCATTTTTTTCAATCATAAATTTTCCATCTGTTGTTTCAATACACATAAATAGATGAAAGAGCTTATCGTATGAAGCGTTCTTTATTTTATCATTCAAAGTATTTCCACTGGCTAAATTAAGAACTGTCATAATAGTCTTACTTAGCGGAGTTCTATGTATTTTTATTCCAGTTATTTTTTTATTAGAATACTTATTTATAATTTTTTGAACTTTATATGGTAATTGAATTTTACCGGTTGTAATGGTTTTTATAGTTCGTTTGATTTTTTCTTTTTTTTCTTTAATGTAATTTAATGGATTAAATAAAGGCTCTGGATTTATTATATTTTCTATATTACTAAATGTTTCGCCAGTAAATACGCCATTGCCTTCTATTTTTGAAACGACTGACTTTGAAGGTTTTTTGTATGTTTCTTTACATTCTGGCATTTTTATTGCCTCCCAATAAGATATATTTCTATCTTTTGCAAATTTTTTAATATGTTCAACCCACGGATTAGCCATTTTATATATGTTATATATGTTATATATAAAATAATTTAATTTTACGTTAATAGAACTTCAAGTTACGGAAAAACGGAAAAGTTGCCCCTGTTTTCAACTTTTCTATAGAAATGTATGTTTTCATTGTAAAAAACACCCCCTCTATATGCTTTTTTGTTTGAAAAAACAGGGTTTCTCGCATATGTTATTAAAAGTGGGGCAAGATTTCCGTTTTTCCGTAACGATACATATCTTACTCTATACAGCCTGATATTTTCTTAATTTTTATTTAAACAATAATAATTAACAGCATATATGGTATCCTCGCTCACCAAAGAAGTTTCAAAGCCCACCAGCCACAACTACCTACCTTATTTGCTTCTTTAGCGTGTCTAATATGATATAATCTACGTCGCTCATTAGCATACTCAATTCCATATTTTTGAATATAATGTGGATAATCGCTAAAATCGATATCTCCTATACTGCATATAAATTTACCGAAATAATCGTATATATCTATTTTTTTTTTTGGATTTTTACTTGGAATAATATTTACACCTAATTCTTGTGCTTTTTGAAATGAATATGGAAGAATATCGTAAGGCATTAATATATATTAGTATTATAAATTTTTTAAACTTTATTACTTTCTGTATTACATAATGGAAAATTAGATATAAGTAATTCATTTATTTTTTTTATTCCGCCCTCATTTGCAATATGGGTTCTAACATATGTAGTATTTATAATGGTTTGATAAAATTCTTTAAATATATCACGTGTATTTTCAGTATTATTATATGACATAATAAACCGCCCTTTAATATTTCTCAATACATCAATTAATTCATTCGGTTTAATACTACTATATTTATAATATTTTTTAGTCATATTTTCATAGGGCGGATCTAAATAAAAAAATGCATCTTTACTATCATAATCAGCAATAACCTTTTTATAATCTTCATTTAATATTATTGTATTTTTTAGTAATAACTTAAACTTTAAAAAGTTTGTTTTTATATTTTTCGCACCATTAGAGCAATTACTCATATAATATTCTGCTCTACCAAAGAATGAAAACTTTATTTTTTCTATAACTGAAATAGCGTCTTTTTTATCTAATAATTCATACCATTCTTCTTTTGTTATTGTTTTACGTCTAATATTATTATGAATATATTCAGCATCATCTTTTAATCCATTCATAGCGATAAATATATCATCATCTAAATCATTAATAATCATTGGATTCGTTTTTTTATCTTCTGGTAATCTAAAAAAAATATTACCTGCTCCAAAAAATGGCTCTATATATAAAGTGTAATCATTAGGAAAGTATGAAATTATTTTTTTAGCAGATCTACTTTTTCCTCCACATCGTGAAAATGGAACTGACATAAATATATAATAATCAAATGTTTTAAACTTTATTACTTTCTGTATTATCAATCTTTTCTTCTTGTTCTACTACTCTGTGAAATTTAATAAATCCATTACAAATTGTTACATCACTGCATTTACTACGAAACATATATCTTACAATTAATCCTAAAAAACCCGTTCCAATCGTTATAATTAAAATAATGCTGGTATCTTCCATTTCATATATTTAATATTAGATTTTTTACTAGTAATTAGTATTATACGTGTAATAATTGTATTTTATATGCCGTTCCATTAATATTTAAAATTAAGTGTTGCCCTGAAACACCACCCGCTGTCGCCGATGTGATATTTGTAGCGTTAAATTTAATACCTCCTACGCTGGTTGCTGTTGCTCCTGTCCCTGTTACTACTACCGGTTTGCCGTTTAAAGCTACCGACCCGCTTGGATTAATATTGTAAGTATCAGCATCTATGAAAATGTTCGCCGACGATGTAATTAGTCTATTTCCATTTAAATCTATGTGTTTAAAGACATCAACCTCTTGTGTATCTCCGTTTAATTCTAACATATTTGTCAAAACCGAATAATTTCTAGTTTGAAATAGTAAATTACCACAATTTTGACCCGCCCCGAGTGCTTTTGATACATAAGAAGACACACGACCGAACTCTGTAAATGTGTTTGATACACTTTCTCCAAAAGTTGCCATCATATAACGAGTCATACCTATATAATCACCTAAAGACGCTAATTTATTGCGTCTAAATATCATACCTACCGCTCCCACTGTGCCTGTCCCTGTGTTTGACCCATTTAAAAATAAAAATGCTTTGGCGTTTGCTACTGTAGAAGTTGTAAATAAATCTAAATCGTTGTCTATACGGACTTGGTATGTATTTGTAGTTGTGCTTGTATGATATCCTGTAGAGACGACTGTTTGTTGAGTAGTTGTTCCCCCTCTTACACTCATAGAAACTCCTGTTGAAGTAGTAGATAATGTAGCGTAGTTTAAAGTTCTTGCATTATTATTAAGATAAAACTCATAAGTAGTTGGAGTAATTATACACGCTGACGCTGAAGATGCTGTGGAATCGGGAGATGTTCCACCCATATAAAGATATTGACCAGCGGTTTGAACTGATGTGCCTGATGCCGAATGCCCCCCTGAACTTAAAGCAGTATAGCGACTATTTGTAGCGTTATTTATATAACAATTTGATGCATCTATAGTATAATTAATATTCGTAGCACCCTGAACTATTAAATTATTACTAGTCATTCGTGAGTAATTAGTCGCTCCTCCGTCAGTAGTGTATGTATAAACGCTGTTTGGAGTAATTACCGACGAACTACCGCCTGTAGAAGTTAATGATTTAAAGGTTGGAATATTTGATACTATTGATGAGACTATTGACGCTGTTCCGTTTGAAATAGCAATAGAAGAACTCGTAAGAATATTTGTGATTGATGCCGACGATCCTGTTATTGTCATACCGAGATTTGTTATTGAGTTTCGTAAAAAAGAACTACCTGTCGTAATTAAATTTAAAGCGTTTGTAGTAAGTGTTGCTGTATAGGTTGGATCTGTTATTGTGTGATTAAATGCTGTGTTGTCATTATAATATTCTGCTCCGTATGTGTCAAAATCGTGGATTGTTGAGTTAGTAAGAGTCATAGCGTTGTAATCTGTTGATGTTGTTGGAATTAAAAGATTTGATGGAGTAATACATAATAAATTTGACATAATAGTTGAATAATTTGTGTTATATGGCGGTATTCCTGATTGTTTTGACCTTAAACCATTTGTTAAATCTAACCATATATTTTTACCGCTCGAACTTTCATCTAAATAATAACCATTGTAAGATATTGTATTTGTTTCTGTATTTTTAGATACTAATAAAGGCGTTGGTTGAGTTATAGTATAATTAAGATTTAATGTTTTATTTGTGGCTTGGTTTCCAACGCCTAACACGGCATCAATTCCAGATGCCTGCGGATACGGTTGACCATTTATATTTGTTAAATTGGTTATACTACCTGATTTCATATCTAACGTTGATAAATTGTTTACTAAATCTATGTTTCCTGATATGGTTTTACCGCTTACAGTTAAATTAGATATACTAGTTGTTGCTAATGTTGCGGTTCCTGATACTATAATATCTTTTAAATATTCTGTGCCTTGTGCTACTGGAAATTTTAAATAATGATTATCTGCGTATGTTTTATTAAAACCAGTATTTTGATTATTCCAATATTCCGGAACATAGACAGAAATATTAAAAGTTGGTGGTATTTCGCTACTCATTTATATTGTATATTTTATATATAATTAGATTATTTAATAAGAAAAATAACTATTAATAAACATTTACGATAAACCACGCATATAATGTTGGATATTTTGCATATATTAACGTGCACGAGTTTATCCCATTACCAAGAATTTCATTTGTAAAAGTTAATGGATTAGTTCCCATTTGAACTAAATTTGATGTTGCACTCAATAATCTATATACGCTCGTAGCACTTCGTCTAAATGTAATACTGACTCCTTCGTAATCAACTCCACTAGGTAATGTTAAGGTTCCGTCGTTTGCTGTATTGTCAAATGTATAAATTGAATATAACGGAGAACTTAGCGTTCTAGTAGTAAAAGTGTTTAGTGATTGTGTGCTATTTATATAATTTGAAGTTTTATAAATTATAGTATTTGTGGTTAAATTAACCAGTGCATTATATGTATTTTTTTCAGTATATACATTTGTGTCTCCATATAATAATGAAACCGTATCAATTGGAATTATAACAGATGCTTTTTTTTTATCTGTAGTTGTCCATAGTTCTGGATTGTATTGACCAGTTAATGGATTTGGTGCTGGATTTAAAACACTATTAGAAGCCATTTTATAATATATTACTATATATTTTATAAAAATAATTTAATTTTATGTAAGTTGAACTTCAAGTTACGGAAAAACGGAAAAGTTGCCCCTGTTTTTAACTTTTCTATAGAAACTGTATATTTTCATTGCAAAAATGCGTCCGGTTTATCGTTTTTTGTTTGAAAAAACAGGGTTTCTCACATATGTTATTAAAAGTGGGGCAAGATTTCCGTTTTTCCGTAACGATATATATTGAATCTATATAGCCTGATAATCTCTTAATTTTTATTTAAACAATAATAATTAACTGCATATATGGTATCATATTCTTAAATGGTCGCCTTCGGCTCCCGAGGCGGGCTACGCCCGCTATGTTTTATAAACCATATACCATCCGTATGTGGCTGATACCGAGTTATATATACACGCTATTGTTACAATATATGAACTGCCTGCTAGAATTTCATTTGTAACTGTTAATGTAGTTATGTTATTTATATTTGCATTAGCCGAAACTAAATTCCGTGATCCAGAAATACGTTTAAATGTTATATAACAATTTTGAAAATCAATCGATGGATTTGGAAGAGACAATACGCCGGTAACCGTCGTATTTCTATAAGTATAAAAAGAACTTAATGGAGTTGGAAGCGCAAAAGAAAAAAAATTTATTGGTAAATTATATACCGAGTTTAAATAAAAATTACTATATTGTATAGTATTGTTAAAACACACATCATTATTATATGTATTGTTCGAAATATATGTATTATCTCTATCTAAAACCGCTATGTCAGTATATACTAAATTGCTATTACCTACTGATAATGTTTTGGATGTATTACTCCATATTTCATTATTAAAAACATCTAATTTTACTATAGGAGCCGGATTTTCTGTAGAATTACTAGCCATTATATATATTATTATAATAAAAAAACTCTAGACCATATATAACTAGTGCTATTATTATCATAAAAACAAGTAAGCATAACACTAGAATTAGGTAAAGCTCCGCTATCTAATAATACATTTGTTAAATTATTATCTTTGCTTTTTACATTAAATGAATTATATAAAGCCCAGTTTAAACTACCGATTCGTCTAAACCAGATAGAACAATTTTCAAATGAACTATCTGGAGTCGGTAAAGTAATAGTTAAATTATTTGTTAAAGAAACAATATATATAGGACTTAACGGTATTGATATTGTAAAATTTGTATTATCTATATAACTACTTTTGCTATTTATATAATACTTATTATTTACTATAATATTACCATTAATATATATTGGAAACGGAGAAAATGTATTAGTTTTTGTAAATATATTTTGTGCTGATAAAGACGCTAATTGTAAAACTCCGCTGGTTGTTTTAGTAGAATTAGACCACTCTTCTGGATTAAATGTATCAATTTTATCGATTGGTGCCGGATTATCTTGCGAATTTGTCGCCATTTATAATATAACAATATTTTTCTATAAAAAAATATTAATATTCATATATACAATGTCTAAAAAAATACAACTGGTTGACTGGTATAAAAAAATACCAGAACGATTTTTATTAAAACAACATAATCCATATTATAATGTTCATCATATTAAAATACCCTGCCGTATACTAATATGTGGTTCTTCTGGTTCGGGTAAAACACAGACATTACTAAATCTTATTCATAATATGCCTGAAACTTGGGAAAGTATTACAATAGTTACTAAAAATAAAGACGAACCATTGTATAATTATTTAGATGAGAAATATAATAAGAAAGGCGTTAAAATTCAAGAAATTGATAAAGACGGATTACCTGATTTAGATAAATTCGATAAAACACAACAACATCTATTAGTTATGGACGATTTAGTAGGAGAAAAAAATCAAAAGCCAATGGAACAATTTTTTTTACGAGCAAGGAAGAAAAATTGTTCTCTTATTTATATTTCTCAGTCTTATTATGCAGTGCCTAAAATGATACGTAATAATTTGACATACCTTATAATAAAACAAGTATCTAGTATGAAAAATTTGCTTATGATTAGTCGAGAATATGATTTAGGTATAGATAAAAAAACACTGACAGATATGTATAAAGACGCTACAAGGGATAAAAAAGGCTTTTTAATGATAGATTTAGACGGAGACCAAGAAAAGCGATTTAGAAAAAACTTTGATGAGTATTATGACTGTTGTAGTAGCGATGATGATGAAACGCATAATTCAAATCAAAAAATAGAGTCAAATCCAGATAATGAAAAAGGGTAATTTATTTTTTAAAATAATTAAAAAATAATCAAAAAATAATATTTAAATAATATTCAAATAATATGCAAATAATCTTTAAATAATGCTTATATTTAAAAAAAAATAATTATTTAAATAAATTTACTATAAAGCGAGCAATTAATAAT
>Ga0129333_10001989_pt1 | contig 18876 bp, 30 predicted proteins | sample CPB6_08_DNA_FD_94474 | JGI IMG/M metagenome (GOLD analysis project Ga0129333, IMG submission 94474) | Freshwater to marine salinity gradient microbial communities from Chesapeake Bay, USA - CPBay_Sum_0.6_0.8_DNA | ecosystem: Environmental > Aquatic > Marine > Coastal | place: USA: Chesapeake... | reverse complement strand
GCCATGAAGCTTGCGACCAAAGAGGAGCTGCGTGGTACGGAATCGCTGTCGAAAGGCGCGGCGACCGAGAAAACGTCACAGGCCGTGACCACCGACTCGCTGCCCGACGACGCCGGCCGCCGCCTGGTGGCAGGCGAGCCGATGACGGCGGCGGAGATGATGCACGCGCTGACAGTGGCGCGGCAGGAAATCGCACGGCTGACCGCGGAGAGGGACGCGGCGCTCCGCGAGGTGAAGCGGCTGACTGCCGAGCGTGACGAGGCGCTCGCCGAGGTGGAGCGGCACAGGATGACGACGGATGAAAGGGAATCGGCATTGCTTGCGGCGTCGATGTTGGCGTCGGTCAACGATTACGGGGTGCGCATCCGCGGCTACCTCGAACGAACGAAGGAGGGCGAGTGATGATCCACGAAACATGCCCGTGTTGCGATGTATCCAAGCTTCCGCACGCTGGCGACTGTACGTTTTCCGACGACTGCCCGGACGAGTGCGCTGATTTCGACTACGTCGCCGGGATTCGTGCCGAGCGCGACGACGCAATCCGCGAGTCCCGCATGCTGAAAAGCGGCCGTCGGCCAATCGCGTGGCTGTGCCGCGACAGCGACGGCACTCGAACCATCTACCCAGTCGCCCCCTGCCGCACGAGGAAAGAGGCGATGGCGATCACCGAGGCGCAGGGCTACGCGATTGACCCGATTCCCATTTACAGAGAGTGACCGCAACAGGAATGACGGTATCGCGGAACGGACCCGCGTGCTAAATGGCTCCAAGCCACAGAAGTCGGGGAAGGTCCGACAATGCGGGTTCGAGTCCCGCCCGTCATTTTGACTGGAGACAGCCATCGCCGCGCCCAGCATTCGGCTTCGCCAGCCGAGTGAGACGGATGGCAAACACCGGATAGTCCGTCAAATGACCACCGAATGTCCCGGTTAGTGGTCAGCCGTATGTCTTGCAGACGTGCTCTCGGTGCGGACAAGGGTGGGCGCGGCGATGGTTCTTGAAAGAACGCATAGGATCAGCGGCAGCGAACACAGGAGGGACCATGAGTGACGAGGTAGATGAGATGTCAGTTGCATCGCTTGGCTCTCAGCCTGCGGCGTGGGCTGCATTTGAGAGCGACAGCGGCGAGTCAGGGATCGCGTCCCTGAAGCGAGCGCCTGTTGAGAAGGTCGCCAACAGGATGGGCTGGCGTGTTGTCCCGCTGTATCGCCAGCCGGCGCTTACGGACGCGGAGCGTGAGCATGTCGGTGTCGTCGCTGATTGGGCAGCAGAGCATCTTGGGCAGGACGACCCCGGCGTAGTCGCCTTGCGTGCGTGGCTGGGGCGAAACAAGGAGGGCGAGTGATGCCAAAACGCGACATCATCGACCGTGCCCTCGCCCTGATCGAGTCGGGGTACGAAAGCGAATTGCCGCACAACGTCGTTCGCGACCTCATCTCCGAAGTGCTAGCCCTGCGTGGCGTGGCGGCACGCTCCGATGCGGCGGTGTCGGCGCTGGTGCGGGCCAACGGCCGGTGGTCAACGCTGGCGGGGTTTCTGTACGGCCTCATGGCCACGAACTGCGAACGGCGGGTGATGGAATTGGCAACCAAGAAGTGGAAGGAAGCGCATGACGCGCACGCCAAGGAGTCAGCGGCATGAGGATCACGCTGACATTCACGCTCCCCGAAGAGGAGCCGGAGTTCACGGCCGCCGTCGAAGGGGTTCGGCTGCGGTCGCTCGTGTGGGAGATCGACCAGCGGTGCCGATCAACGCTCAAGCACGGGGAACCGAGTGAGGAGACGCGGGCGATCCTTGAGGGGATCAGGCAGATGATCCGAGAAGAGGAGGTGACGATTGAATGACAAAGGCACGTTTGAGCTTCTGGCAATCAGGGCTATGCGGTTATCTGGAGACAGCCGCACGAAGAACGCTGCGCGTGTGTCTGTCGATGGGCTCGCAATCTACGGCGTCAACGGCCCGCCAGGCTCCATCGCGATGCCCGATGGCGAAGACAAGTACGACTGGTTTGTTCACGCCGAGGCCAGCGCGATAGCGTCGGCTGCGGCCTGCGGCATTCGGACCAGGCGGATGACGATGCACGCCTTGTGGGCTTCGTGCCCGTCGTGCGCCACACTGATTGTGGCGTCTGGCATCGAGGAGGTAGTGACGCTGAAGAGGTTGCACGACCTGACGCCTGAGCGCTGGCAGGCGAAGGTGGCCTGTGGTCTGCGTATCCTTGCGGCGGGCGGCGTCAAGGTGACCATGTTCGATGGCGAACTTGGGTTGCCATTGATGTTCAATGGAGAGATGGTTGACCTGTGACATGTTTGGTCGGGATGCCTTGCAGGGAGACCGCTATGTGGCATGAGTCTTGGAGGTCCATCAAGGGACAGGCGGCAACGCTTGCGACTATCGAGAAAATGGTCGGTCGCAGGCTGACAAGCGACGTCGTGAGGGCTGCGTGCAAGAAACTCGGCATCAGCGGGATATACAAACACGGGCGATATGAATACACTCCAACTGAAATCGAGTCCCTGATCCAGTACCTCGGGAGGCGGCCATGACAGCCTGGGAGTACATAGACTTCTTGTTTGGGGTCGTTGTTGCTTTTTGGATGCTTGGTGGGTTTGTGTTTGTGTTCGGCAACGGAGAAGAATGATGCCAGCCTACGCATACGGCCGAGTATCTACTGACAGGCAGGAGAATGGCAGGGAGGGCCAGCTGCAAAAGCTGCTGGACGCTGCGTCCCGTGACGGCATCGCATTCGCGGACGAACCGTACTTCGATGAAGACGTCAGCGGAAGCGTGCCATTCAACCAGAGGCCCAAGGGGAAGACGCTTTGGGACAAGCTGGCGCCCGGCGATTGCGTGTACATCACGAAGGTTGACCGCGGCTTTCGATCCATGTCGGACGCTGCGTTCACGCTGGAGAAGTGGAAGTCGATTGGAGTCAGGGTTCGGATTGTTGACCTTGGCATTGATGTCTCGTCACCAGCCGGCGAGATGTTCTTTCACTTGCTTGCCGCGTTTGCGACATTCGAGCGACAGATCATTTCGGCAAGAACCAAAGAGGCACTTGCCTACCGCACCAGGCAGAGGGGCGTTCACGCGAACGCCAGGCCAATCGGGTGGCGAAAGCTAGGCAGCAAGCAGGAGGGCTGGCGGCTTGAGCCGGACGAACGAGAGCGCGAGGTGGCCGAAAAAGCGAGGGAGCTTCGGCAGTCCGGCCTCGGGTGGAGGAGGCTCGTCGTTGCGATGTGGCGAGGCAAGCTCCACAAGAAGAACGGCAACCACTACGACCAGCGTGATATCAAGAAGCTGATCGCCGCTGCTGAAGCCGGATACCCAAAGACTCCGCAATCAGCTTTGAGAGCCGCCGCGCGCGCCTCGACGCAACCTTCATGCTGATCCCGTTCGCAGTTGACAGGTCGCTGATCGTGGCGCCGTACACAAACCTTTGCACGGCCATCGACTGATCGCACTCAGGCAGCGAGCTGATCGCATCCTGCAGCGAGTCGATTTGGTCAAAGCAGGGCGTTAGCTCCTCGGCCTCGTCTACGGTCACTCGCTCCCCTGGCGACCTGGTCGCTTTCCGGATATGCTTGAGCATCGCGTTGAGTGCGGCCCTCGCGAAATATGCCTTGGGGTAAGGGAGACGAGACCTGTCGTAAGTCCTCGCGGCCTTGACGATTGCGAGGTACCCTTCGCCTTCAAGGTCGTCGATGAACAGCCCCTTCTGCCAGGACGGGCGGCATTGCACAAATTGCCGAGCGGCGATTTGCACGAGGTGCATCCACTCAGTTACCAGTGCTTGCTGGCGCCTTGAGAGCTTGGATGTCTTTGTCATGTTTGTCCAGCCTGCGTTCGTGCTCGCTGATCGTGGCCTTCAGTCTATCAAGAACCTCGGGCACAGCGCTCACTGCCGATGCGATGAGCGCCACCTTTGTGTGAATCGAAAAAGCCCAAGGCACGACCGCGGCAGCGACCGTTATAAACAGCATCCACAGCTCTGTCTCTGCGCTCATACTTCACCAAGAATCCCAGCAAACATCAGGACCGCGGCCACACTGTCTATCTTGCCCATGCTGACTTGTCGCATGAGCGTGTCAACGGCGAGCTGCTCCTCTCCCTCGGGGACTATGTAGACGTAGCACTCGCCTTGAGGAGTTCGGAGTGTGTGCGTTCGGGTAGCTGGCCGATGGCGTCCCGCTGTATGGCGGGAGCATTGTGCGAGTGGCCGAACCACCAGCGGATGATCCATTGGCTGACCAGTGAGATCGCCAGCGGCAGCACGATCATCGTAATGACAAACCCAGGCCTGTGCTCTGCTATGTAGGCTGCCCTCATAGCCTTTCTGGAAGGCTTGCCATCGGCGCCGCAAGACGCGAGCCCAATCAATGCCAAGCTGGTAGCGTGCTCGCACAGCTGGTCTGCCTTTGTTTCCCTTACGCATAGTTGCGCAACCTCCCTGGCTGTCACTCTGGAAACCCTTTCTGGCACGGGCAAGTCTTCGGGCATTTGCACCTGGTATTGTGTCCGTCGCCGTGGGTAATCAGCCCGTTGTCGCACTTGCACCCGGACACGCACCCCTGCGGGTGTGGCTTTGGCGGCTGCGGGAGCTGTGTCTTGCTGGCCTGATGGAGCGCGTACGCCACAAACACCGGCACGCTTGGTGCCGGGTCCGCAACAGCAATCGCCAAGAGCGGCAGAAGCCACTTCATGCCTCACTCCTTCTGCAAAAGCCCAATGGTTCCAGCGTCCGGCAGGGCCGTTGGAGGGTAGCCGTCAACGTCGGAAAACACCCAGCAGTCGTCAGCCTCGACGCACACAGCAGCATCTTCCATGGTCGATACGATCATGCCTGGCGGCGGCGGCGGGAGTGACGCCGGCCAGTCGCTGACAGGCGAGTTCCAGTCTCCCCACGAGTTCTGGATAAACAGAACCGGCACGCTCCAAAACTCTTTGGTGTCATCGTAGCCTGCAATGTGCATGTCGTGGTTCCAATTTTTCCTGGAGCGACGATGCACCATTCCGGACGGACTCGCCTCCCACCCCGCCTGCTGCCCGGAGTGGACGCCGTAGCCATTGTACAGTGCGTCCATCACGTCTTCCATTGAGCGAGCCAGCGTGATGGTGCCGACGTTCTGGTTCTTACACAGGGCCTGCACTTCTGCGGGCACTCCACGAGCACCCCACCTGTCTCCGATGGAAAAGTTGTATCGCGAGAGATCCACAACGCCGTGGTTGTCGCGACTCAGGAACCCAACGTCGCGCACAAATCGGCTCGCACGCGCCGGGCTCATTCCGCCGCCACTGTCTCCACGCGCGCCGTAGATTGGCTCGGTTGCGGTGCGTTTGCGCCAGTCGGCGAGCCTTCTCCCAGACAGAATACCGGCCGCCCTGGCTGCATCAATGGCGTTCCTGGTCCCGTGCGACGTGCAGTCTGGCCCAGTCTGAACCTCGTCGAAAGCGTTCTTGTCCAGCTGGCGGTAGTATTGCCACAACAGGGCGCGCTTGCCCTTGCCAGACCCCTGCGCGCATGCGAAATACTGCGCGGGCTGGCTGGCAAGGAACTCCTCCTTGGCCCTCTGGTCTGGCTTGTATCCGCACAGGTGGTCGTAGCTGCTCATCGCGACTGCTCGCTAACCTCAAGGCAGGCGTCGGCCACCGCTTCGTATCGCTTCTTGTCGCCGGCGGGTGAGTTCATCGCGACCACGTCTTTCCCGAGTCCGGCGAGCAGGACGTCATCGACCGCGCGGTCAAGCCCTGGAAACTTGCCGACCTTTCCGGTCTGCCCGAGCCACAGCTTCAATGCAGACATATGCACCTGGCGCCACTCTGCGGTTGTCGCAATCTGCACGCCGCCGTCCCGGCGTGTGATGTCCGCAAGCGAGTCGTAAAAGCGGCTGATTTCAGCCCTGTCGCTACTGGCCGCAGCGCGAAGCGCATCGGCTACGGGGCCCGTCCTGGCGGCGGTGCGCGGCGGAGCAATAAACGTAAACGCCACCAGCGCGGCGGTCACCAGAAAGACGGCGTGCTTGACCAGTTCGGCTTTCATTTGCCCACCTGGATGAGGGCCTGCAGCAGGGCGTTGCAGGCATCGACGAGCTTCTTGTCTTCAGACGAGTCACGCAGGTTGATTACGTGCGCGATTGTGTCGAGCTTGCTCGGGGGCGGCTTGCTTCCGGGGAGCTTGGGCACAACCCCAGCCGGGATGTTCGGCAGGACGTACGTGAAGAAGCCAACAACCACCAAAGCCGCGACGGCAATCCATTGAATGTTCGTCATGTTTCTCACGAAATATCCGGGGTCCAAATCGAGACGCCAGCCGGCGCCTTTCGTTGCGTGTAGGCCAGCAGCGTGTGTGGGTCGAGCAGGCCCCAGCCATACCGGTCATCTCGGCCGGCAGGCCCGGCATCGCGACAAGTCGCCTCCAGCGCGCGAGAAGCGGAGCCATGGTCCATTTTGCCGCCATCTCGCTTCAACCGCGCCGCAAACAACGCCAGAACGCCGGCCACGAATGGGGCGGCCATGCTTGTGCCGCTGACGGTGGCGTAGCCTCCGCCGACCCAGGTCGAGGTGATGTCCTGGCCTGGAGCTACGACGAGCACCTCTTTGCCCTTCGCTGAAAAGTCGCAGACAACGCCAGCCCTGTCCACCGCGCCGACGCCAATACACTCGCGGAAAGCTGCCGGGTACCTCACGTTGCCGCCGTCATTGCCGGCCGCACACACCATGACAACACCCTTTGCGTGTGCAGCGATGATCGCCTGATGCATGTCGTCGCTCGGCTTTGTTGCGCCAAGCGAAAGGCATATCAGGTCGCATCCAAACTCGGCAGCGTAATGGATTGCGCGGGCGACTGCGTGATTCGGGCCAATGCCAGAATGGCCAAGGGCCTTGAGAGCAAGGATCTTTGACTCCGGGGCGACGCCCTTCATCTCTCCGTTTGCCGCAATCACACCGGCCACGTGGGTTCCGTGACCAAGCGTGTCTTCCATGGCTGGATCAACCGAGAAGTTCCGCTGGCCCACGATGGACGATGCCAGGTCCGGGTGAGACGAGACCCCGGAATCAATGACGGCGACTGTCACCCCGCCGCCGCGCGTGCTCGACCAGACGGATGGCACGCCGTAGGCATGAACCCCCCAGTCAATGCGCTCCATCCTTGACAGGGCGCTGCCGGAAAACTCAACGCGGTACGGCGGCAAGCTTACGAAATCGTCATTCACCGAACTGCTCGTTCAGGACCTGGAGTATGAACGTGATGATCGGAACGATCACCCTGACCATGGTTTGCCAGTCCACACCCAGCGCTTCGACGCCCTCGGCGTTCACCGACAAGGCTTCCGGGACATCGTGATTCCCGGCCGCGGCCATCATGGACTTTACGGTGCCCTTGTCCAAGAGCGGGACGACCAACGACGCGACCTTGGAGATGATCGCCCACTTTTCGACCAGGGTCATATCTGGCTTCCAGCCTTTGACAGCCTCCAGAATCGAGGTCACGACAGCACGGTTTGCCAGAAGCCACTTCATAACCTGAAGGTTCACTTTTCGGCCCTTTCCTTGTGCTGGATGCAGGCTATCGCCACAACCGCATGGCCAGCTATGTCCATGAGGGTTCCCACAATATCTACTGTCCGCAAATCGCCAGTCAGCCGGCGGCGTTTTTCCCCTATCCTGGCCAGCTGGTAGACCCATGGCTCAATGCCCTCCTCGGCCACCCCAAGGGCGTTCTGGAGGGGGTTCTCAGAGCACCCGTAGTACACCCGCTTCCGGGACAGGAGGGCCTCCAGCTCGCGGCAGATTGGACCATAGGGGTCACCAGCACTCGCCTCTTGCGGCGACCTGGATTCTTCCGTACTCTGCCCAGAATGTTGGGTGGTGGTACTGGTCTGGTTCTCCCGATTTACGCAGTCCATCATCCTCTTGGCCAAGGCCATGAGTTCTGGCGTGAGCCCACTCCTCGATGAGCGTTTCGAGCAGCTGGTCCCGCGGCAGCGAATCCCTGACGGCGATGACCCCGATGTCCCCCCATCCTGAGGGTCCGAGAAAGTAGCCAAGGTAATCACCCATCCTTTCCGATGGACGGACACTGACCCTGATCGGGAACTGGACCGGGAACCTTTTGGCGGCCCACTTCCGAAACTTGCGGGCCAGCGCTCGCCTCCAGCACGAATTTCGGGACATCTGACAGCCTCATGACGACAACCCATTCCTGGCGGTTGCGTCGGTGGAGAACGACAGGCACCTTGCCGCCAGCATCAGCAACGGCCTGAGAAAGCCACTCATATGGATTGCCCCTCTCGACACGCTTGGACTCCAGGTGGATCCCCGGGTAGTCCGTCACCACGTCAGGGCTGTCCGGGCTTCCGCTAAACTGCTGCCCTCGCCTGGCGCCGCCGCCCATGACGAGAGACCACGCGGCGGCAGCCTCTCTTTCGCCGCGCGCACCCTTTGACCGCGAGTTCATAGCCGCCTCCACTGCGCCATCCTGCCCCCCTGGTCGTAAACCGTCACAGCCGCAAGCTGCGGGAACTCGGAGGCCAGCTCTTTCGCGGCCATGTCAGGGTCTTTTTTGTTTATTGAGCGGACATTCTTCGAGAGCCACGCCGCCACGGACGACAACAGCCGCTGGTCCTGGTAACCGCCGAGACCAGGCCACAGGTATTCAATGCGATAGATGTTCGTTTTGTGGACACCACCAACCAGGACCTCGGACCGAGCGGCAGCTTCCATGTCACAGCTCCGGTTCTTCTGACTCAATTCCAGCATCAAGGATTTCAGCGAAGTGGTGCGGGTTCCTGGACGCCACACCACGGGAGACAAGCCAATCGCAAAGCGACTCGCCTGTCTGCATGTCTACCAAATCTGCAACCAACCTTCCATATGGGTCTCGGAGCCACTCGACGGTCGCCATGAACAACCGGCCGGCATCCGAGTGAACTTCGACCCAATCTATGATTTCGCTCTTCGCATCCTCTGAGCAGGTCACGCCGAACAGGGCGACGTGGATTGTCGCGTATGACTGCAGCTCTTTTACCGGGGTCCTGACAACCACGGTGTCTGGTCTGGTGACACGGACTACTTTGGCCAGGGTTCGCGCTCCGTCCATGGTCGCTCGTTTGCCTTTCGTTCCGTAACGTAATAGTCCGGCACTTTTGCTGGATCAAACCCCAAGTGCTTCCTGTTGCGAAGGTACGCCAGATACTCTGGATCGTAGTTCGCCGGGTCGCTTTCCAGCTTTGCAGACAGGAGCATAGCGACGCTCAGGTCTGGCGACAAGCCGTATATCTTGCCGCTGTGGTGAATCCCGTGGCAGCGCTCGCAGAGAAGCAGGTAGTTGCGAGCGTCGTGCCCCTTTGACCTAGCCGCACCTCCGCAGATATGGTGAAGCTCAGTGGCCCTTCTTGAATCATTCTTAGGCCACCAGCAAACAGCGCAGCGATGCTGAGTAGACATCCATCGTCCAGCCGCTTCTGATTCAGCCTTGTTCATCCTGCCTCCTCTTCATGGGCGGTGGCAGCCCGTCCAGAAGCTGTTCTGGAGTCAGACTGTACACCAACCCGTAGCCATAGCTACGCACCTTGGACCCAGTGACCATGTCTGCGGTGGCATATCCGACCACCCTGGCGCGCCTGCACACCATTTCAGCCTCCACGAGAACATAGTAATCGCAGAGGCGCTTCTCTTTTTTGTTGACCTTTAGGTGCGGGTCGCCAACGTGGCACGAGGTCTTGACGTTGATGAGCTTGCCGTCAACGCTGAAATCGTGGCCGTCGTCGCCGGAAGCAAGCAGCCGCGAGTCCAGGTCTAAACCGCTCTGCGCGGCAACAACCGCCTCGCCGACAAGCCCGACAAGATGCGTTGACCACTTACTAAGCTGCCTGCCACTCTTGAGCGAAAACTTCTGGATCTCGCGCTCGTTGGCAATGCGTTCCAGTTCTTCCCAAGCGTCCTTGAGGTACCACCAACCGGAGTTGGCCATACGGATCCCGGGAATGCACCTGCCGTCCATGCAACCTCCATGCTCGTGTGCAAACACCGCGGCCCGGATCATACCACCAGAGGCGGCGGGCGGCCAGCGACTCCACCCAGGCGGGAGGAGCGGCTGGCCTCATACCACCTGTCGGCAGACGAGCGAACCAGCGGGCGTGCGTAATTGTTCACGGGGTCCACGGCCTTTGCATCCTTCTCCCCGCCGGGACGGCCCTTGGCTGCGTCAGGGCTGGAGTCGTCAGCGTGCCCTGCTATTCCCGGAGCGACCACGCGCATCTCTGCCGCAGTCGATGATGCCCGCTCTTGTCGCTGTGCTTTCGCCTCAGCTCTCGGCGGCGGGCCGATCTTCAGGCCGTCTGGCATCCAGTGCCTACAGGCAGGCTACCGCGCCCGCCATGAACACGCAAGTCTAGCAGTCCCCCCAAACATTCAGCAGCATGGACTTCAGCCTGGCGACCTCGCCTTGGAGCCAAATGTTCTGGGCAATGAGGCTCTTTTTTTCGGCCTCATGCCGACACGCCAGATTTGCTCCGGAGTCGGGTCCCCCTCCTTGACCCACGGGTCGAACGCAAGCGGGGCACTCGACTCCGCACAAAACTCCTCTCTCCTCTCCCTTGCCATCTTGGCCCACCGCTCGCTCCTTCCAAACATCTCTGCGATGTCAGCATCACTCAAGCCCGGGTCCAGGCTGGCAACGCCAGCGCAAACCTCCGGCGGTGGAACCGCGCTGCATTGTTCGAGCCACCACTTTGCGGCAACGACCTGGTCTGCATCGAGCTGACGGCGCGCCGCGAACTGAGTGCAGCTCACGCCGTTGACAATACAGTCCCTGCGAATGTCACTTGCGTAGGCCAAAGCATGACGCAATTGCGCGCCACGCCCGGACCGCGAAAGAAGGACGCCGATTCCGTGGCGGTTCAACGTAAGCCTCCTGGAAGGGAATGATTACTGGAAGCTGCTCGCGCACCGGCTCAGCATGTTCTGCCGGGCGCGGTATTCGGAGCACGACTGCGATGTCGTCCAGCGTGTCATCGGTAAGCAAGTCTTCGCTCATTTCTCCTGGCCTTTTCCCTGACGAACAGATTTCTGATCCAGCCCGTGACGTTCTTCTGCTGCATGGCCCAAGACAAATAGTAGTCCGGAAGCTCGCTCATCGTGTGCCCAGCAAACTTCCCGCGAAGCGGGTTGCGGTAAGTGCCGACGCTTCGCTTGCCGCCGTGGGCAATTTCAATCTCGTGCCCGACGACATTGCCATAGGCCCGGCCGACCGTCGCAGCGCGGCGGGCTTCGATCTCCTTGGCAATCCGAATCTTTTCCAGCTCTCGCTGGGCAAGCGCGTCCATCTCCTCCCTGGTCAGGGGGGCTGCGGAAGCCGCCTTGCGAACGGCCTTCTTCACCTCTTCGCTGGCCTGGCAAAACATGTCAACCGCAGTGATGACATTATGGTCCATCGTGGCCGGAGTGCAATCCACGATCTTGAAGTACCGCTTTTCGCTGGCCTCAATAGACGCCACCCGGCTTTCGACAGTCGATCCCGGGAAGTCCACCGTCCCTGGCAGAGGCCGCGTTGCACGCCCCACGCACTGCAGCCAGAATGACCGGCTCCGCGTCGGGCGACCGAGAATCAGCGTCTTGGTCGGCGGGTGGTCAAACCCAACGGCAACAACCTGACAGTTGACGAGGACTTGGACTCTTCCCGACTTGAACGCGGCAAGCGCCTCCGCCCTCTCGTCGTCCGGCATGGTGCCATACACGTACACCGATGGCACTCCGTAGTTGTTGCTCAAGTAGTGGCACACCCCGCGGGCACTTGCCACGGACGTGCAAAACACGACAGTCTGCCCCTCACGCTCCTGCTCTGTAATCATGGCGATCCGGTGAAGGTTTGCCTCCTTCTCCACCGCCGCCTGGAGCTGCGACTGGTTGAAGTCTCCGCCAACCATCCGCACGCCAGACAGGTCGAGCCCCTCAACGCGAGACAGCTTGCACAGCGGAGGGACGGCCCACCCGTTGTTGATCGCCCACTGCAGGTCGTGATTGCACAGCGCTAGCTCATACATTGGCGGAACCACCTATCATGGCTTGGCCGTCCATCCGGAACGGCGTTGCGGTGAATCCAGATACCATGGCGCCGTCGTCCTGGAAAAACTTCAGCATGCGCTGGACAGGCTCACTCATCATCATGTGCGCCTCGTCCACGATCACAAGCGAAAACCCGTTGAATCTCTCGTACCGGGGAACCCCGGCGCGGCGTGAGAGCAGGGTCTGCTTGGATGCCACGACTATCCGCGACGGCCAAAGCTCGTCGGCCCGGTAGTCGGCCATCTCGACATCCGCGTCGCGGCCGGTGATTGCACGCACCTTGTCGCAAGCCTGCCAAACCAACTCGCGAAGAGGGCACACAATCAGGGTCCTTCCAAGGATCCTGTGCGCCATCGACACAAAGATGACTGTCTTGCCAGCGCCAGTGAACAGGCCGTTGAGCACGGCCTTGCGGCCCTCGTCCATCGCTTGGATGTTTCTGTCAACGATCTCGGCTTGATAATCCCTTAGCTGCACGTGCGAGCCTTTCGTTGGCAATCCGCGTGTATTCGAGGCTTTTCTCGATGCCGTGCCCAACCCTTCCGGCCATCATGGCTGCCAGGATTGTGGTTCCGCTTCCAGCGAAGGGGTCAAGAATAGTGTCCCCCTGTCGGCTGCAGCAAGACACGATGCGGCTTACAAGTTCGACAGGTAGCTGTGTCGGCACTCCGGCAACTCTCTCGCGGAAAGTCCCGCAGACGCGATTGATTCGCCACACGTCACCCATGATCTTCCCCCTGGGGTCCGCCCGCTTGTCTCCATATCTTTCCTGCCGTGCGGATGGAACTCGGACCACGTCTGCGTTGAAAGTGAAATTACTTGGGTCCTTGACGGCATAGAACACTGGCCGGCTGGTGCGCCCAAACTTGTTGTGGCAGTAGACGCCAAAAGTCTCCTCCCACGTGATTCTGTTTCTCATCGAAAGCCCCGCACCCTGGATCGCAAGGTCGATGACCGCTGCGTGTTCCTGGCCACTGATGACCCACAGCGATCCGTGGGGGGCGACGACCGCCGCCGCAGCTTCGATCCACTCGCGTGACCAGCTGTCGTAATCGGGTCGCCTGTCTGCTGCTTTTCCGTCGCCATAGTCAACGCCGATGTTGTACGGCGGGTCGGCGATGACAAGGTCAAACAGGCATCCGCTTCCAGCGAGCGACCGCATCGCTTCAACGCAGTCGTATTGAACGACCCTGTGGGGCAAAACACAATCAAAGGCCAGCTGTTCCATGCTTACTCCAGTGCGCGCCGGGTCACTCGGCAGACCAGCACTCCTCCTGGAGCTTTATGTCGGCTGGCCAGCTCAAGTCCCCGGAAGTAAACGAAGCATCAATGAACAGCACTCTGTTCGTCGGCATGGCGGCGAAGCGACCGTTTTCCATCATCAAGAACATGAACTCCTTGGACTGAGCAGGCTCGGCAGTGTAAGCGTCGTTTACCGGAACGGCCGTGAACATGTACTCGCCACGTAGGATACCGCCACGCCTCAGCTTCACCCGCGCTTCAAGTCCGCTGAGATACGAGTATTCGTGCAGACTGAACTGCAGGCCATAGCAGTCCCACTCCTGTGCGTCCCGTGCATTCCAAGCAAACCCTTCTCGCGCCTCGCCGCCGCACTTCCAGCGCAACGCATGCAACGGAAGGCTGCGCACGACCGCTCCGCACTCTAGCATGACGTGGCAACCCCACGCCCTGCCTGGGTAGGACTGCAGGCCGAACCACACGCACGGCTCGCTTTTCTGTGAGCCCACGTCAGCCCCTGTCCTGACAAATCGCGAATCGACCTGGCAGTAGACGTGCTTTGGCAAGCTCCCCGAACCCGTGCACAAAGACATGGCCAACCCCGCAATAGCTCCAGCTGGGACTTGAACCCAGATAGCCTATAAAGGAATGTTTCCGCAGCGCAATCCATTGCGCCACCCGGCGCGCAGGCCGGTTACATCACTGGAGCCCGGGGGGTCAGAATGGAATTTCGCTGTCCGGGACTTCGCCGGCAGCAGCGTTGACAGTCGGCCTTCCATTGCCAGTGGAGCGTTCTCCGCCACGAGAGCCGATCAGCCGAACGTCGTCGGCGGTAATCACCAAAGAGGCCCCTGGGCGGCCGTCCTTGTTCTCCCACTGCTCCAGTCGAACGCGGCCCTCGACGATGACCTGAGTACCCTTGGTGAGGTACTCGACGATCTTGCCGCCACGCCAATACTCGACCTGAAACCAGTTCGTCTGCTGGGTGAACCGGTCAGACTGAGCGACGCGGAACCTCACAAGCTCCTTGTCGCCCTTGACGACTTTGGACTCAGCGTCGCTTCCGAGGTTGCCTGCCACGATAATTTTCTGGTAGCTCATGCAGCACTCCATTTCTCTTGATAAGCAACAACCAACTTGTCGAACACGTCCTTCTTCAGCTTGCCTTGGTGAACCTGGAGCTTCATGTGCGCGATAGCCTTGTCGGCACGCTCGCGACTTTCCTGGATAGCTGCGTACGCAGTTGCCACAAGCTCCATGCTCTTCACGTGGTCGCGTGCGTGGTCCGTCGCCTGGGCAGCCTGCTGCTCGCCATCATCGTCTGCCTCGCCGACCCAGGCGCCAGTCAAGCACAGCAGAAGCTGCCTCTTGGCGTAGGTCAGGGCAGCACCAAAGCCCTGCATCCCTGGCGGGATTTCGGTCACCTCTCCTGTACGCCTGTCCACTCGCTGTTGCGGCAGGTTGATGAGCGGCGCGATGCCGGTCACGAACTCGCCTGACACGTGCCGAAGCACGCCAACTAGCACAAAAGCCCCATCCATGAGGCACGGCTGGTACTGCGGCAGGGCAAATCCGTTTTCGGTCAGCGGCTTGCGTAGCGCCTCGCAGCACCCTTGGAACGTGGCGTACTTGCTCCGCAGGTGGTCGTTGGTTCGGTCATAGCCAATTGTCGGAAACGCGGACTGGGCCTTAGCCAATGCGGCTGTCAGCTGCTTCGTCTCGGGGCTGCTGGTTGCGCCGTGCATGTTTTCAAAGTATTTCAAGTGGCTCCTCCTCTTGCACTGCCCACTTAGGGAACGTCATCTCTTCGATCTCAGTGGAATCCTGATAAGCGTCGCTCTCAATCCGCAGCGAGGCCAACTCCATGGTGTTCAGCATCCGGACGCCGGCCGCCTCAACCATCTCCTTCGGGATGTAGAACACCCGCGTGCCATGCGGCGGGTCGGTTTGGGTGAACACAAACGGCATCCGGTGCGGCTCGTAGCCGATGGCCTTTGCGCCCTCGACGTACAGCCACTCCTGCTCGGCATACCCGTAATCCAGCACCGACCTGAATAGCGACCCCCACTTCTGGGACGTTGACTTCAGGTCCCACCATGCGTAGCTTGTGCAGCCGTCCGGCCGGACTTTGACGCGGTGCCGCCCGCAGTTGTAGAACACCGAGACCTGCGTCTCAACCGTGTCCTCTACCAGCTTCTTGGCAACTGGATGGGCCAGGAGCGATTCGACCATCGACTGCAACCGGAACTCCGTTTCCTGGTTGCAGACGATGCCCGGGGCGTTTGCGGCCCACTCGTCGTACGCCTTGCCGCGCCTTGAGCCATCCTTGGCCAAGACGCTGACTGGCGGTACGCTGAGCATCCCGTCAAACGATTTCCCCTGACAAATGCCTTCGATTACCGTATCGAACATCGTCCCGAGGCGCAGTGAGTTGCTTGGCGGGACCAGAGAGTGCCCAAGGTCCATCCATCGCTGGGCATCGCCGCCCTGCGTGGCTACCGCATGCAAATACGAGCGAGAAAACCCATCCGCCGCCCGGTAGTCCGCGTTGGACATGCCGATGATTTTGGCGGGCAACACGTCAAGCGAGCTGCTGACATTCCGTGCCATGCCGTCCTCCTGGTGACGTTGGCGAATGTAGCAGCAGACGTGTGGTCGTCAATACCTAACGAGAAAGCAAGGCGCTTGCAGCCTCTGCCTTCTTGCGCTCTCTCGCCTTCCTTGCGGCCTCGGCCTGCACGATCTTGTAGAGGAGGTACATGTCCCTCTCTCTCTTAGGCATGTTCGCCAGGTCATCCGGCTTCACGGACAGCGTTTGGTATTCGCGAACGTCCTTGCTGGCAGCGAGCAGCCGAGTCAGGATGTCGCGAGCCGCGAACTGCTGCGCGCGTGCCTCATCGACGTCCTTGACCCTCAACCCCGTGAGGTTGTTGAACAGCATCTTGACGGCCGCCTCGCTCGGAGTCAGTCGGTCGTCCATGGCTGTGCGAGCAAGGCCAAGAATCTTCGACCCCCCGGGAACGACTCCTGCGACAAACTGCTCGGCGCTTCTCCCCGGCGCGCCAAGGCCCTGCTCAAGCATTGAGTACAAATCAGAGAGCTGATTGCCTGAGAAGAACTGGCGGTTCGTGAGCGATTCCAGGGCCGTCTTGGGGAGCGGGTTCATCTGCCCAAGCACGTTCATGCCTGTCGCTGCAAGCGTGTTGACGGCTGTTTCCCAAGGGCTGTTCCCTACCCCGGCCGACAGCAGATTGAGCGGAGCCCATGGGAGGTCAATGTTGGTGATGTACCTCTGAAGCTGACTCCCTTCCGGGACTCCGATGATCGGCAGCCCGGCGGGTAGCGGCACACTGGCCTGCTGCCGCAGGTTCTCGGGAACAAACCGGGACTCATCCGGCGTGGACGCTCGGTCGATGAGACGCATGGCCATGTTCTGCGGATTGATCCCGTACTTCAACGGGTCCGCCAACTGCCGCAGGCTCGTTGGCCTGCTGGCCGATGGAACTGCCATCGCGTTTTCGTAGATCAGCGGCACGATGCCGCGTGTGTAGCTGTAGAACGGAAACACGCGACGCATGAAGCGGCGTTCAAAGTCCGTGAACGCCTCTGGCGAGTAGTCCACTTGGGTCAGGTCAGCCAGCCGCTTTGCTTCGGTCGGTGAGTTACCCTGCAGGATCGCTTCCGTATAGGTGTCGAACCGGTTGTTCGCGTCGGTCAGCTCCGCCCACTGCTCGCTGTATTTGGCTAGCGGATTCTGGTCCCACAAATATCCGCGACGCACGCGGGTAAAAAGCCCCTCGTCTGCCACTGGGGGCGGCGCGACGCCGCGCTTGATGACATCCAAGAGAGACTCGCCCGGGAGCCTTTCGGGCAACCAGCTCACAGTGCCGAACATCTTTCCAAGGAACGTGTCGCTCTTGGGCTTCAGCGGCGTGGCGCCGATATACGGCCCTCGCATGGCCGCATTGGCAGCCACGGAGTTCATGACTCCCTGCTCGGTGCCTGTCGTGAGCCCTTGGGAGGCTGCATCCACGAGGAACTTTTTGATGCGATCATTCTTGGCCATCGGGCGCCCGGCAGCGTCCCGCCACTCAGGGGCGTCAAGTCCCATCAAGAGATCGCCAAGCCGCTCGTAGTTGCCGGCCCTAAGCTGCCTGCCAAGGAAGTTGGTCCTGAGCGAGGCAAGGCCCTGGGTGGCTGCAGCGAATTTCCCTGAGTATTGGTCGCGCACGTACCTCGAAGGATTTGCCAGGGCCGCAGTCTTGAACGCACGGGTGTAGGAGTCGAACCAATCAAGAAGCGGGTTCAGTGCTGCCGGAGCCTGCCCGGGGGCAATGCGAGACGACCAGTCGTCGATCAGCGACTTCTCCACCGACCAATTGCGGGCCAAGTCCTCTGGCTCAAGGACAGCGCCGAACGGAATCCGGCCAGCCGAGCGAAGCTTTGCAATCAGCGGCCGGGCAACGGTCTCAGGATCCATGCCGAGCTTCTTGGCCGCTTGGAGAATGCTGTACCCACCGCCCCCGGCCACACTGTCCGCAGGCACTGGCAGCGATTCTCGCGCAAGCAGGTCGGCCATGAAGTCGGCGTTCACCTGCGTCTCGGCGGCGTTGCGCGCGTACGACAGCATGGCATTGATGGGGTCAGTCCCAAACAGCGGCGTGCCGGCTTGCGTCAGCTGCGGATCCGTGTTTTTGACGAGGTCCGACAGCTTGGTGTACATCTCCTGCGCGCGGGCCGGTATCGCTTCTTCGAGAATCCTCGCGCGAACGTCCTTCACTTGCTTGAACGCAGCGCGAGCCGTGGCGGCGGCGGCCTTTCGGTCGATTGAGTTGGCGGCGGCTTTTCGCCTGGCGTTGGCAACAAAGAACTCCCGCTCGCGCTGCCTCAGCTCCTCGGCCAGCGGGTGGGTGGACGGCACGTTGCGGCGTACGTTTTTGGCGGCCGGCGAAAACATCCAGTCCAGCGGGCCAACCCCCTCATCTCCAAAGGAGCTGAGGCCCCAGGCTTCCTGCGCGTCGGCCATCAACTCGCTGTAGTTGGCGTTCGCCCAGTCTCGCCAGAGCTGTGGATAGTCCTCCGGCCTAGCCCGACGCAGCGACTCCATGAACTTCTCGTCAAGCGTGGCGGCCGCAAGCAGCTCGGACCTCGCAGGCAGGTCGTAGGCGGGGTCTCTCGCCAGGGTTGCTCGGTCATTCACCGAGGCAATCTGCTCGCCGCGCAGTCGAAGGTTGTCGAGCCTGCTCTTGGACGCTTTCCACGCGGATGCCTTGGCATCGACAGTGTCCCCTGCCAGGGAGTATTGCTGCGGAAGCATTGGCCTGGACGTCTGCACTATCTGCTGCGGGAAGAACTCCGTGAAGCCAGCCGCAGACGTGAACTCGTTGGCCATCAAGCCGCGAGAGCGACGGCCGGCAAGCGAGTCCTTGCGGTAGTCGCCCCACCACCGCACGAGAGCAGCAAGCGGATTGTCGCTTGCTGGGTCCAGGAGCTTCTTGACAAAATCCAGGTCCTCTTGTGGCCCGGACTTCATGTACTTCAAGGAGCCAGACAATGCGTTGTTGAGGGCTC
>Ga0129333_10001988_pt1 | contig 18880 bp, 9 predicted proteins | sample CPB6_08_DNA_FD_94474 | JGI IMG/M metagenome (GOLD analysis project Ga0129333, IMG submission 94474) | Freshwater to marine salinity gradient microbial communities from Chesapeake Bay, USA - CPBay_Sum_0.6_0.8_DNA | ecosystem: Environmental > Aquatic > Marine > Coastal | place: USA: Chesapeake Bay... | reverse complement strand
CTCAGATTCTATTGAAAGAATTTATGTTGCATACCGTGCACTCTCAATCGAGAGCGTAACTGTAGGTGCTAAGCGTGATGAGGCTACAATGTTTGAAGTTTCATTCCGTTTGCTACCAAATGATAACGCATCATACGGTAAGATCGTAGATCGTTCTCTATAATATAACTTAATAATATCAGAAGGCCCAGTCATATTTGAAAAGGCTGGGCTTTTCTGTTTGATATAATAGTTAAATGCCTACAGAAATATATAAAAGTGCTGTTGTTGAATTAATAGACGGAACAGAATTATATATAACCCCACTAAAAATAAAATTTTTGAAATTGTTTTTAGATGAGTTTGAAAGTGTTAAATCTGCACAAAATGATGATGAAGCGATAGATGCACTAGCAAAATGCACAGTAATTGCAATGAGACAATATTATCCATTAATAAAAACACAACAAGAATTAGAAGATAATATAGACATGCCCACAATATATAGGATATTGGATTTTGCTGCTGGAATTAAAATTAATGAAAAATCAGAAGAACCAGTCAAACAGCAGGCAACAGATAGTGGAAAAAGTTGGGATGAGTTAGATTTGGCTGAACTAGAATCTGAAGTATTTTTGCTGGGTATATGGAAAGATTATGAAGAATTAGAATCATCTATGTCAATGCCAGAAATAATAGCAACATTAAAAATAAAAAGAGATTTAGATTATTCTCAGAAAAAGTTTTTAGCAGCAATGCAGGGTGTGGATTTAGATAAGGCAAGTGGAAAACAAGACGCATGGCAAGAAATGAAGGCAAGAGTGTTTAGCAAGGGCAGGGCATCAAATGCAAAAGATGTTCTCGCACTACAAGGGGCAAATGCACAAAAGGCTGGTTTTGGTATTGGCATGGGCCTAGATTACGAAGATCTTACCCAAAAATAAAAGCCCTTTATGGTATAATTTATTCAATACCTTAAGGAGGAAAAATGGCCGAAAAGCCTAAAGATGATAAGAAAACAATTACATTAATTGATAATACAGTTATTCCAGTAAGGGCCTTGAAGTTATCTCTTCTAAGACCTTTTATGCTAAAGTTTGCTGAACTTACTTCAGTAGCAGACGATAATGACAAGTCAATGGATATTCTTATGGACTGTGTTCAGATTGCAATGAAACAATACAAGCCAGAATTGGCAGACAACAGAGAAGAACTAGAAGACCTTCTTGATCTTCCTACTGTTTATCAAATCATCGACGCTGCGTCTGGATTCCAAAATGCCGACGCTTCAGTTGTCGCTGGTTTAACAAAATAAATAAATAAAGAGGTGCAAAGAAATTGGCAGATGTAAATTCTAATATTAATATTAATTTTAATACTGCCGATGCCTTAGCACAATTACGCAGATTACAGGCTGGCCTCAGTAAGTTTCATCAATCACTTGCTGAGGGTAACCTTGCTGCTGCAAATGCACAAAAAGGATTAAATGCTCAATTAGTACAGGCTATTGGAGCAACAGGAAAATTTTCTGTAAGCCAAGCCAAAGTTGCATCAAGCACTATGGCATTTACTACTGCCTTAGAAAAAAATAAACTATCACTTCGTGAATATTATAGATACAGCATGGCTGCTGCTACAGCCAATACAAAGGTTTTAAGTAAGGCTTTTGCACAAGAACGTGAAATTATTAATCGTGCTCGTAGAGATAGAGTAAAGTCACTTCAGGCACAATATATTCAAATGTCAAAGGCCCAGGGCGGCTTTATTGATGCAATGCGAATTATGCCAAAAACCTTAATGATGGCTAATGGCAGATTTACAGAACTTGGAACAAGAATTCAATATGCTGCACAAAGACAGCAAATGCTTAATCAATTACTTAAGCAGGGATCCACACAACTATTAAATTTTGGTAAAAATACACAGTGGGCTGGTCGTCAGTTAATGGTTGGTTTAACAATACCATTAATGATGCTAGGTGGTTATGCATCAAAAGCATTTAGAGAGTTAGAGCAGGCAACACTTAAGTTTAGACGTGTATATGGAGATGCGTTTACTAATGATGCTGAGGTAGAGTCTGCAGTTGCAAACGTAAGAAGACTTGCAGAAGAGTTTACTAGATATGGCGTAGCAGTTAAAGATACAGTTGAAATGGCAGCAACTGCAGCAGCAGCAGGCTTCCAAGGAAGAGCATTAGAAGAACAGATTAAAACTGCTACTAAACTTGCTGTACTCGGTCAAGTTGAACAGCAGCAGGCACTTGAAACCACAATATCCTTACAGAATGCTTTCGGTCTTTCTACAGATCAATTAGCAGAAAAAATTAACTTTTTAAACGCAGTTGAAAACCAAACTGTTCTTTCTATTGAAGATTTGACTATAGCAATTCCAAAGGCTGCTCCAGTTGTAAAGCAGTTAGGTGGTAATGTAGAAGATCTTGCATTCTTCCTTACTGCTATGAAAGAGGGCGGTATTAATGCATCAGAAGGTGCTAACGCACTAAAGTCTGGTCTTGCATCTTTAATTAATCCTACAGAAAAAGCAAGCAAGATGCTTTATGAAATGGGAATAAATATAAAAGGAATTGTTGAGGCAAACAAAGGTGACATTAAGGCAACAGTTGTAGGTTTTGCAAGGGCACTAGACGAACTTGCTCCATTAGAAAGAGCAAGAGCAATTGAACAACTATTTGGAAAGTTTCAGTTTGCCCGTTTATCAACATTATTCCAAAATGTTTCTAAAGATGGAACACAGGCTGCTAGAGCATTTGACCTTGCAGGAGCATCAGTAGAAGAGTTAGCAATTCTATCTGAAAGAGAATTAAAGAAGGTAGAAGACTCGATTGGTGTAAAATTCCAGGCTGCTGTTGAACAATTCAAACAAGATATAATGCCACTTGGAAAAGCATTCCTTGAGGCCATGACACCAATTGTAAAGTTTTTTGGCAGTCTTTTTGAAAAATTTAATGGCTTAAGTGATCAAACTAAAAAAGTAATTACTGTCATAGTTGGAGTTGTTGCTGGATTAGGACCAGTTCTCCTTATGACATTTGGCTTACTTGCTAATGGACTAGCAAACTTAATTAAATTATTTGCAACAATAAGAGGCGGAATTGCAAAATTAAATGGTCAGACTAATATTTTAGGCGCTGGATTTAATTATGTTACTCAAGAACAACTAGAGCAGCAGGCTGCAAGCCAGGCATTACATAACACCCACACTAGATTGGTCGAAGTATTTAATATTGAAAGAACAGCAGCAATGCAGTTAGCCTCAGCATATGGAATGCTGTCTTCTCAAATGAGAAATATGGCTGCTCAAAATCCAGCACTATTTGCAGGCGGTATGACTGGAGCAGCAGGAGCAGTATCTAAATTGCCAAAGACACCTATGAAGTTTGCAGATGGAATTGTGAGCGTTCCAGGTCCAAAAGGAGCAGGAGATGTTGTTCCAGCAATGGTTTCTCCAGGTGAAGCAATTATTCCTGCACAAACAGCAGAAAAACATCGTGGACTTATTACTGCAATGTTCCAGGATAAGGTTCCTGGCTATGCAACAGGAAAACTACCTTCTAACTGGAAGTTTAATCATCCCGCAAAACAATCTGGAGCAGTAGATGTTGGAATGCCAAAGAGTTATTCGCAGGTTACTCAATCAAGACAAATTGCTGATCAAATAGATAAGGCTGTAAAGGCTTCAAGATTTGCTGATATGCCAGCAACAAACTTTGGTACATTAATGCAGCCATTCTCTGGTAGAAGTTTCCCAATACGTGGAGTTGGCGGGGTATATAGAAAGCCTAATGGAGAACTCGTAGTAGTAAAGCCAACAATGGATGAAAAGACAGCCTTGGCTGAGATTCGTGCTACACAAATAGCAAGAGATGTACATGGTTTGGTATCTCCAAAACAAAGTATAAGAACTATGATTGATCCTACCGATATGGAAGGTAAGAGGAAGATTATTGTTCTTGAATCCCCGTATAATCCTAAAATTGCTGAGTCTACTGGCAAGTTTACTAAAAAAGAAATGATTACTCAGTTAGTAGCATCTACTTTACGGGCAGATAAAGATTTATCAGCATCAAATGTATTTGGAAAAGTTTTAGCAGACCCTGGAACTGCAGGCGTTTTTGCAAGAGCATCAGGCTTTAGAGATTTTGAAAAAGTTCTACCATCAATGGGAGATCAGGCATTAATTAATTTACTTGGTGTTAAGGGTGGAGCCAAAAAGTTTTTTGCACAAGAAACATCCGCTCTTGCAGCAAAAATGACACCAAAGCAATATCAGGATGCAATGATAAAAGAAATAGATTCTTCCTTGCCTAAGTTACGAAAACTAATAGATAGTTGGAATTTAAATCCAGTAGAGAAACAAGTTTATGAAAATATGTATGCAAGGCTGGAGGCTGGTAAAAAGGTAGATTGGTCTAAGTTACACTCAATACACGTTGCTGCTGGCCAGGCTGTTAAGAAATACGGAGTAGGAGATCCAGAAATTGGTTCCACTGGATCTGTTAAACCAAGTAATGTTGAAAAAATAATTGCTAGAGGAATTTTTAGTCCAGATGATTTTCCAAATCTTAAAAATGCCTCAACAAATCAAATGAACGAACTAATTAAAAAACTTGAAAAAGATGTTGAGATGGCAAGAAAAGTAGAAGTAAAGAAAATGGGTATTTTGGATGAAAGTGATCCAAATCAAAAGAAGATTAAAGATGAATTTGCTGAAAGAATGAAAAAGTTGGATAAAGGAAATCTACAAACAAGATTACTTGGACACATTAAAGACAATATGGTTTATTTTGATGGTAAATATTACCATCTTAAAGATATTAAAAATGGTGCAGGACTTTCCAATGGAAGAACTTACGAAGAAGTTAGAGATAAGTTATTGTATAAGAGTGGTTTAAAAACACAACTAGACAATGCTGGAAATCAAAGTTATACTGCTGTAAAGAAAATGACTCCATCTAGTTTAGGAGACAAACTTAAGTTTAGTGAAAAAGAAAGTGGTCACTGGGAAAAGTATATTCCTAAAGATAGTTCTTTATATAAATCACTAAAGAATTATCAAAAAGAATTACAGGCAGTAAATCAAAGAATTGCAAATGGTCAAATAGATACTAACCAGCATCCATCAATTAAGAACTTACAAAATTCTGCAGATAGGGTAAAAAATGCAATGGCTGCTGCAGGACTTTCCCCAAGAACGATTACAAAAGATATTATGTTTGATCTTTCGCATGTTGCAAAAACAGGAGAGCCAGGAAAAGGTGCTGCAAAATGGTCAAAGGGAAGTGCGGGGTTTGATTTACATTTATTAAATAACTACATGAATGCAGGAAAGAGAGCATCAGATTTAGTTAAATGGAATGAAAAAAATGGATACCCATTATTTAGTAAAGAGCAGGCGGCAAGGTATCAGTCGGCAGCAAACTTTATGGCACAGAAAAAACATCCTTTTACTCCAAGAGAGATAGCCCATGTTATGAATGCATTACAATTAGAAGAAAAGGCTACATCATTATTAGCAAATGGAGATGCAAAACAAACAAAGGGACTAAAGACTGCGCTAGGAAGTTTAGCAAATAATAAGGTTCAAATAGCAAAAAATAAAATTTTATTAGATGAACTTGAGACAAGAAACAAAACTGGTTTCTACGATAAAAGAAATCGTATTCCGACATTCGGCCTTTCTACTGGAAGAGGTGCAGGACAGGTAGTTGGAGTTAAAGCAGGAAAAGAGTGGACAATTGGAGAAAATGGCGTACTGCAAAAAATTACAAAAGGACAAACTGCAAGAAAGCCAAGCAATGTAAAAACTGTTGATCCAAGAACTGGAAGATATACTAAAGATAATAGTATCATGTCATTGTCACCTGGACAAAGAGTTGCCAATGTAGCACAATCTCAAGCAAGAAAGTTTATGATTGCTGGTCATGAAAATGCACCCACAGTACAAACTCAACAACTAAGCAAAGGCGCTCAGGGTAGAATTACAAAAGCATTACAAGATCAAGCAAGATTGCTTAAATCTCAAAATAAATATACTCAGCAAGAAATTAATGCTGCATTAGATAAGTTAAGAAAGAGAAAAGTACAAGAAGAACTAGATGCTGCAAATGCAAGAAGAAGGGCAGCACTTGATAGACAAGAAATTAAAGATAGACAAACAAAACAGTTAAGTGATAAAGATCAGGCAAAACAAGATAAAAGAGACGCAAAGGCTATGCGTCAAGAAAAAGTTGGTCGTTTCTCTGGCGGAGCATCAATGGCACTCGGAACTGCTGGTATGGCTGCAATGATGTCTGGTAATACTGGAATGGGAATGGGACTTATGGGTGCATCAGCAGTTGCTGGTATGGCACCAATGCTTGCTGGTATGGGGCCTGTAGGCTGGGTAACCACTGCTGCAGTCGCACTTGGCGGATCATTATACCTGCTAGATCGTGCAGCAAAGAAGGCAGCAGAAGCACAATCTAATTATGTTGATTCTGTAACTGCAACAACTGAAAAAATGGCTCAGATAGGCGCTATAACTAATAAAGTAGGCGCATCAGAAATTATGTCAAGAAGAAGGACAAACGCCTTTTCTGATAAATATACAACTGGTTTTGAAAGAGGAAAGCAACAGTTTGGGACCTCATTCCTTGAAAGCGAAGTAGGAAAAGGAATGCTTGACTCTTTTACTAAAGATTTTGCTGAGGCAGGAGATGTTGCTGTAAAAAGATTAGCACTTGAGTTATCAGCATATATTTCGGATGGTATATTAACAGCAGAACAAGCAAAGAGCATTGCAAGAGCAATTGGAATTAACATGGATAACATGACTCTCGCTATGGATATAAATGGACAAATCATGAACCTAGTTGGTCCAAATGGAGAAAACCTAACAACAGATCCTTTACAAGCAAGAGTAAAACTTGTTGAAGAGGGTAGAGGATTATTTAAGGATATTGTTAAAAATGCATTTATTAAAGGTGACTCATATGTAGGAGATAAAAAACTCATAGCCCAAGGTGCTGCTATGTCAGTTCAAAATCTAGAACTTAATCAGGCACAATTAGACTCTTTAACTTTATATTATGATAAACAAATAGAGTCATTAAAGAAACAAAAAGAGGCAACATCAGATAAAGAAAAGCAAAAGCAACTTGAGGATGATATAGCAAAACTTGAGCGAGACAGGGCAGAGGGTCAATCAGTTCTTGTTGCAAATAATAAAACCTTATTACAAGATCAATTAGATTTATTTAAAGCAGCACAGGCAAGTGGAAATACCTCAGAGGATGCATTCTTTGATTCATTAAAATCGCAAGTTAGAACTAAATATAAAGGTACTGCTCAGGAAGCATTTTTAGATCCACTATTAGAAAAAACTGCTGATTTAGGAAGTAAAGAATTAGAAGTAAAAGTAAACACAATAGTTGCTGCTGGACAGATGCCACCAGCGACTGCATTAAAGTTAATGGAAACATTTGCTGGCGATGAAGATACATTTGAATCAACATTTAATCTATTAACTAAAACACATGATGCTGGAGCAGTAACAGAATTAATAAATTCTTTAGGTGGGTTAGATCCAGAAATAAGAAAAACTATTTTAGTTGAGGCTGCAGGCTTAGAGCCTGATCAGTTAAAAGAATATCAAAGTGTTCTTAATCTATTAAATACAATGGATGGAAAAGAAATAAATATAGATGCTTTTATAAGAAATAATACTCCAAAAGATGGAACACCAATTCAAGCATTTGAAAAATTAGCCAAACTATTAAATAAGGTTGAAAAGTTTCCTAAAAAAATTACAAAAACTACATTATTAGATGTTCAAAAGTCAGATCCAGATATGCCTTCGATGCAAGGATTAATAGATACCTGGGATAAATATGCAAATCTTCCAGATGCCGTAAAAAAGACAGTAGTTCAAGAATATATCTCAATATATAAAACCATTGGTGCAAAAGAAAAGGAAGCATTTGCTATAGAAAAGGCTGGTGGTGCTACATCGGGTACTGTTTATGATTATTGGATGAGTCAATCAGTAGACAAGATTGCAGCAGAGTTAGTTCCGCAGGCAGTACAAAATGCCATAAAGTCTGAGAGTGGCAATGGCACACCAGGACCTGGTGATGGAAGTAAAAAAGAAGATCCGTATGTAGAGTTATTAGCAAGATTAAAGAATGTTCGCAATGCTGCCATTAACGCTGCGGGCGGTATAAAAGAATTAAATAGGGCACTTTCTGACAAAGGTCTTAAATCTGTTAAAAATAAATACGAAGGTATTGAGCAGCAACTAAATAAAATGGGTTATAGCAGACAGTTTAGCGATTACTTGATGGGCTTAGAGCAAAAAGAACAAAGCAAACTCTTTAAGGTTACTTCAGAGAAATTTACAAAGGGTAAAAATAAAGGTCGATACAAGAATCCATTTACTGGAAAGGCTATGCCAAAGGGAACTAAGGCAGGACAAATGGTCCTTTCTGAAGAAGGATTAACAAGAGCAAAAGTCTTTGATGCAGCAATTATAGGAGACTTTAATGCTGCTGCAGGAAAATCTCTAACAATTCTAAATGAACAAGAAGCAGTTAGAAGAAAGTTAGCAGCATTAGGATACAACCAAACATCTATTGAAAGAATTATTTCTGACGAATATACAACTCAACTTATTTATAATGGAAAAATTACAGACCAAGATCTTAAGACAAATGTTGCATTAAATAATCAGGTAGTATTGAGAGAAAAAATAAATGGTTTAATATCAAAGGGTCTTCAGGCTCAGGAACAAGCAAATAATATGAAGCAAATTCCAGAGGTACTAAAGTTTTTACAAAATATGTCTAAGGAAGGAATTACATTATCTAAGGGCGCAATGCTTGACCTTATAGGAGATCCAGATCAACTTGCTGCTGCAATTGCTGCAATGAAAGACTATGAAAGTGGTGCTGAAGGAGCAAGAGATAGACTTAAAGAAATAGTTGATGGACTAAATGCTATTAAGGCAAACTCAGACATAAAACTTATTATGGATTTCGTTTCTAAAAATCCTGCAGAAAAAGCACAGGCAGGATTCGAAGCAGCAAAGAGAGTAATGGAAGTTAGAAGAACAATGTACTCTAATATGACTATTGGGGAACTTCCAGGAATAAGAACAGCAGACAGGTTGGCAAAAGATGGCACAACCATTGCAGGTAAAAATATTGGTAATCAGGCTGTAGCAAATGTTGCTGCAAGATACAAGGCTGCTGGTGTAGCAGTTCCAACAATTGCGCCAGGCCAAACCTTAAAGGGTGTACAAAAGCAAAGAACAGACCTAGCAAAGACAATGCAAATCGGCCAACAAGCCCTTTCTTCGCTACAGCAACAATATAGTGCAAAGCAAGATGCACTTAATAATGCTCAGGATAATCTTGAAAAGGCTTTAGATGCTGCAAACGATAAGTATGATGGCTTAATAACTGCCCAAGAAGATATAATCAAAGGTTTAGAAGATAAGATTAAACTAGATTATGAAGATAAGATTACTGCTTTAAACAAAGAGTCTGAAAAATTAAATAATGATCTAGCAATCATGGATCATGCTGCAGATAAAATAAATGAAAAATATGATAAACAAGCAGAAGCATTACAGAAAGTTGCAGATATTAATGAAAAAATTTCTGAAAGTCAGCAGCAACAATTAAGTCTTGCAGATGCATTATCACAAGGTGATATAGCAGCAGCAGCCCGTGCAGCAGAAGAAATGAGGGCTTCTTCTTCGGCAAATGCACTAGATGCTTCATTACAAGGTATAGAGCAAGCAAGAACAAATGAACTTAATAATCTTCGTGGTGCAGAAACTGGAATGACCAGAGAACAGATTTCTGAAAGACAGTTCCAAATATCACAACAAATATATAAACTTGAAACAGATCCAGCAAGACTTGCACTTGAAAAACAAATTGAGGCTGCAAAGACTGAAATTACAAGACTTGAAAAAGAACGTGAAGCAACCATTAAAACTATTAATGCAGAACATGAGGCGATGATTTCTAAACTTAAGTCTGAACTTGACAGTATTAATCAACAGGTTGTCGCACAACAAAATATATTAACGTCACTAGAAAAACAAGATGCAGAGTTGGCATCACAAGAAACATATTTACAATCTATAGTAGATGAAGCAGTAGCGCTAGACGATAGCACTGGAATGACTTTAGAGAAATGGGAAGAAACTGTAGATAAGTTAATTGATGTTGAGCAATTGGCAAAAGATTATGCAATTTCATTGGCAGCAGCAGAAGCATCTGCAGCAGCAACCGACGCATCTTGGAGCAGCATTTTAACTACTATTAACTCAATACCAAAAGAAATAACTACAAATCATATAATTAATGAAATAAGAAATATTACTGAAAACATAACAAGATATATTACAACTATATACTCAAGTAGTGGAAATACTGGAAACAATAATAACAATAATAATAACAATAATAATAACAATAATAATAACAATAATAATAACAATAATAATAATGGTAATAATAATAACGGTAATAACAATAATAATAATGGTAATAATAACAATGGAAACAATAATGCAGATAAAGATTCTAATGCAGCAGCAAACGCAGCAGCCTTAGCAGCAGCAGCAAATGCAGCAGCAGATGCAGCAGCACAAGCAGCAGCAAGGGAAGCAGGAGAAAGAAATGCAAACAGATGGTGGGGTCAATATGGCTATGAAAATTCTGGCGGACTTATTCCAAGAAAATATTTTGCAGCAGGAGGAATGCCTATAGGAAGCGATATAGTTCCTGCTATGCTAACTCCTGGAGAATTTGTAATGAGTAAATATGCTGTAGATACTTATGGCATAGATAAAATGAAGGCTATTAATAGTGGATCTTCAGTTGGTGACTCGGTGTATAATTATAGTATTAGTGTTAATGTTAAGTCTGATGCAAACCCTGACGAAATTGCAAGAGCAGTAATGACTCAGATTAAACAAGTAGATTCAAAGAAATTGAGGGGGGCTAGATTATAATGTCAACAGCAGCATATATGTCAGGTAGAAAGAAGTACTCAAGACCACAAGCAATGCTATGGTCAGAGAATTCTGGAACTCTAGTTTCTGGTCTATATGTCCCAAATGGTTTAGAGGTTGGTCAGGATCCAGGATCTGAAACAGACGAATCTGTTTATAATCAATTTTTAATATTATCAGATGACAATAGATCCTCTATAGATTTTAGTAATAACAGAATTGAGACTCGTGAAAGAATGATTAATGGTCGTATGAGATCTTATCATATTGCGGACAAACTAACAATATCAACATCATGGCAAATGCTGCCTTCAAGATCATATTTTACTGTACCAGATTTTAATCCTACTACTGGTATTTCTCCACACGCTGGCTCTAATAATCTAGAGTATACAAGCGACGGCGGTGCTGGAGGAGTAGAACTACTAGACTGGTATGAGAATCATCAAGGACCATTTTGGGTTTATCTAGCATATGATAAATATTCTAATTTTGGAAAAGAGTCAGATGCTTATGCCCATCTGCCACAATATAATCAATTATTACAAATGTACTTTTCTGATTTTAGTTATAGCGTCGTTAAGCGTGGAGGAAGTAATTTTGACTTCTGGAATATATCTGTTACCTTGGAAGAAGTATAATGTTTCAAAATGAAGATCTTAAGTTACACTTAGAGACATCATCAACAATTAGAACTCAGTCTGCAGTAATTGCAGAATGGAATATGAACATTGCTAATAATATATTTAGAATAGGTAACTACAGATATAGGCCTGCTGCAGAAAATTCTGAAAAGTATAAATTAATACCAAATACTTTTGATGTAAATGATATAGGTAATTATTATACTGGAGCGACTAACTCTGATATAGTTGTAGATGGAGGAATTAGTCCAGCAGATAACGAAGAGCCTTGGTTTTTATTAGCAGAAAATAAAAAATTCTCTATGCTTTATTCTTTAGAAGATTGTTTTAAAAAGTTTAGGCCTAGATCAGGCATAAACAAGGCTGCATATTTTCCAGGTAGAAAATTACATCATTCTAATATAAATATGTCTAATAGACCAAGATACTATATGGCAGATAAAAATGATAAGTTTAAATACTGGACTTCATTTAGATCGGATGGAGATACCCTAAGAGGGATTTCAAATAATTTAGTAAATGGTCAATATTTTATAGATGATGCTGCCCCATTTATTATTTATCAAAATCCAGTTCCTGCAAATAGAATAGTAATTAAAATGCAGACAAACGTAGGATCTGTTGATCTAGGTCCATTTTCAAATTCCTCTGGATCATTTCCAGATCCATTATATGGAGATGCAAATAAAACAACACCAGTAAGATGGAAAGTTCAATCATTACAAGGTAATAACTGGATAGATATATTAAATTTTAACTCTGGAACAACTAGAAGGAATGGCCTACCAATTATTAGTAATGATGGATACGTAGAACTTTCCTACGGACTAAAGGTTCCAGACAAATATAGAGATGTTTTTGTTCGTGCAGAAGAATATTCTGATGTTTCTTTTAAACCAGAAAAATCAATAAATGGATATGCATATCTAATTAAACCTAATCCAACAGATTTAGGAGAGTATCATATTTGGTTTAATAATCAATGGGAAACTTTTATTCCAGAATACGGTTGGTCATTAGAGGAAGAAACTGTAGATAGACTTACAAACTTTGTTACAGATTTTGTAGATCCAGTAAAATTTACATCTGTGTCTCAGGGTAGAGATATTTATAGAGAGTTTGAGTTTATAAAAGGTTTGAGAATTGTAGTGGATACTATGAACAAAATTAATTCTACTTTTGATTTAATTGAACTATCCCCAAGACTTACGGCAGATATTAGTGATAAGGTGGTGTCACTTAATATATCTAAAACAGCATCAGACTTGGGGACAAGCGGATTACCCGTTGGTCAATTATTAGCATCTAATGGAACTATTAGTCTTTTTGATTATGACAATTCATTTAATGAAAATAACTCATTAAGCATTATAAAGGACTATACATCAAATAATATACAAATAAAGTTTTATGATATTACCGTTAATGTAGATGGATATGATTATTTTGTTCCTATTAAAACAATGTATTCTGAAGGGTTTCCATCTATATCACATTCAGATAGAAAAGTTGACATTACTCTTAGAGATTTATATTTTTATTTTGAATCTTTAAAGGCTCCAGAAATGTTAGTAACGAATGTTTCTTTAAGTTACGCAGTATCACTGCTACTAGACTCTGTAGGTTTTTCTAACTATGTATTTAAAAGATTAAATAATGAAAAAGAATTAATTATTCCTTTCTTTTATATTGCTCCAGATAAAACAGTTGCAGAAGTACTAAATGATCTGGCAAGGTCTACACAAACAGCAATGTTTTTTGACGAATATAATAACTTTGTCATGATGAGCAAAAACTATATTCTTCCATCTAACAATGAAAGAGAAACAGATACAACCCTTTACGGCTCTAATGATTTTATTAAGGTAGGAATTAGAGAGAATCAAAACTCTCAATCAAAATTATCAAACATTTTAGAAATATCGTCAGAAGAAAAAAACGTATATAACGATGGAGTAATTAATTACGATACTAGATACATACAAAGATCTTATGGAAGCATAAAACAAGCATCTATGATTGATAACGAAGTTGCTGCTAAAAATTGGATATATAAGCCAGTACTGCTTTGGGAAATAACTGGAGAACAAAATGTTAGATCATTAAATAATGAAGCATCCAATCAATCATCATATAACTTATCGGCAATACCGCTTACGTCTAATTTAACATCAGATGTTCCAGTTGTAGTAGGAAATAGATTAACCAATAATGTTATTGACTTAGGAGAAGCGGTCTATTGGCTTGGCAGATATAATGGATATTTTTATGCCAATGGAGAAATAATAAAGTTTGACGCAGTTCAATATAGTATTCCTGGAGCACAAAAAAATATTCTAAGAGAAGAGTTAGATGGAAAAATTTCATACATAACAGAAACTGTCGGGGCAGTAGGAAATGTTTGGATTAGTAGTAATCAAGAATATCAAGACTACATGTCTAAATTAACCTTTAACGGAAAAATGTATCCGACAGGACTGGTTAGAATATATGCAGAACCTAAATATGAAGAAATAAATGGCATTACAGTTATGAAAAATGGAGATGTTGCAAGACACGGAAGAGGACAGTTTGGAACAAATATAGTTTCGCATGATGCTGGTTTAAATTCTTATTGGACAAATGACACTTACCTTCGTGGATTTAATATGCTAAGTTACAAATTATTTGGTTTAAGACCAGGAGATGTTTATACTCAGGCTGAAATTTTAGAAGAAGATTTATCTACAACTATTCCTGCATCTCCAGATCCAGTTAGAGCAAAACAAAACACAAGAACTGGGGTAATAAAAAACTTTTTATCATATTCATATACAAATGAATCAGAAAAAAATACAAACAAGTCTACACAGGCTGGATCAGTTCAATCATCAGCATTAGTAATGAGTGGTCCATCTTTTAGCACAACCGAATCGGCAATAGATTTTGTCTCATATCAATATAAAGCACTAGACAACAAGTATAAACATTTTGGTGCGAGAATGCGTATTATAGGTAAGTATGAGATTGGAGATACAAAAGAACAAACGCCAGTTAACTCTGTTCCGTACTATGTTCTTCCAGGTACACAGCCAGATCAAACATTAAATATATCTGGAGGGTCTGGAGGGTTAGCAGTAATGCTTAATCCAGATACTAATATTGGGTATTATTTTGAAATTGTAGCCTTGACTGAAAAGAACGTAAGCAAATATTCTTCTGATGTTGATAATTTACATAATGTTATTTTTTATAAAATTAAATCTGATGAAACTGGAAAAGCAATCCCGATCAAGTTATGGGGAGGATTAAGCAATATTATTATAGATGATGGAAAATTTACTGGACAGGCAAGAATGATGGGTGAAGAAAATCCAACAGTATATGATCTAGCCGTTGAGTATCAAGACGTTGGTTCTATAAGAAGATTTTATTTATACATAAATAATAATTTAATTAAGGTGGTTGATGATCCATTACCTTTACCAATATATAATAATATTGCATTATTTGTTCGTGGCGGTTCAAAATGCATGTTTGAAAATGTATATGCACTTGCAAACAATTATAGTCAAAATACATCATTTTCTTTAGAAACTCCAGTGGCGTCAGCATTTGGAGATGAACATATAAATGCAAATGAATCATTTAGAAAGTACGCTATGTCTGGAATGATTCAATCAACCTACCTTTCTGGCATTAACACTGGACAACCACCATCGTTTAATATTTATTTTGATGAATTTGGAACTATCATGAGAGAAGCAGCCTATTTAAAAATAAAATATGACAAGGCATATCCTGCTCTTTATGCACAACTATCACCAACATTTAATAGAATTAAGGGATACACAACATCTGGATTTAAGGCTGGATCATATGGCGCAGAATTCTTAATATTTAATGCAACAGACACTTCTCTCAATTTAGATGAAACTAGTGGAAATTATTTAAGAATACAGGGAATAACATTTACTCAAGAATCTAATAACCAACTATCTGTTGATTCATATTTTGCTAAAAATGCAAACTTTTCTGATCCAGCAATTGGAAAGGATGGATTAATAGTATCACCATTAAGATCTGCCATAGACTATGATAAAATAAAAACAAGCAGACTAACCTATGGGAAAAAAGAATTTTCTTTAGATACTCCATATGTACAATCAAATGATGATGCCAATGAGTTAATGGGGTGGATGATTAATAAAATTCTTAGACCAAGAAAAAATGTTGGAGTAAAGATATTTGCTAACCCTACAATTCAGTTAGGAGATATAGTTAACATAGTATATAAAGATAATGAAGGAACTGATATAATAGCATCTGAGGATACTAGGTTTGTTGTATATCATATAGAATATAACAAAGACTACGACGGACCAGATATGTCTATATATATGAGTGAGGTTTAAAATGGCAACAAGTAGCACTCCAAATCTGCCTTCTTCTAGTCCATCACCAGAAACAAAAACTCCAGATGTAAAATCTGCTACACCAGATATTATTTTATTTGATGATGAGTCTACGCCAATAGAGATTATGACAGATCTGATATTTGAAAATATCGGAGGACAAGAACTAATTAACATATTAAGGTCTGACATTATTAATGGTCAAAATGTTATATACCAACCCATCAAAAATTTAACTAATTTGTATTTTCAATACAATCCACAAAATATCTTAGCCTTACAAGATACAGACTCTAATTATTTTAAAAAGTTTCCAATTAACTTTTCAAGTAAGGTTCCAGTTTGCGGCACTGGGCCAGAATGTTCTATAGTTTATTTAGAGCCAGGAACTGGAAATTTAATTATAAATGTTGTCAATGTGGCTAGAGATGAGCAGGTAGAGGTTTCAATAATATCAGATGGGGAAGTATTAGATGATACAATATATGGGGTGTAATTATGATTACTGAAATTGGCAAAGGCATTTTAGCAAAATATCTTATAGGGCAGGCTCCTGCGTATGCCTCCTACATAGCCATCGGCTGTGGAGCAAAACCTTTAGCAACTAACCAAACGTTTGCGGATTATTCTGCAAAAGAATCATTAGATTTTGAAATGTTTAGAGTACCAATTACATCACGAGGATATGTAAATGAAGATGGAATTAGTAAAATTGTTTTAACAGCAGAACTCCCAACAGATGAAAGATATGAAATATCAGAAGTAGGAGTATATTCTGCAGGAGCCAATCCATCTGCTGGAGCATATGACAGTCGTTCATTATTTGCTTTTACTGTAAATGAAAACTGGGAATATCACGAAGAAACATCTGCAACAGAACTACCAGTAGTGTATGAACCGCTCGACGGAGTGAATAATGATAATATAATAAATCAAACATATGTTGCTTTTCAAACTAATTCTGACAATAGATTATTTACAAATACAGAAAGAATAGCAAGATATGAAAGGGCTAGATTTTATAATAATATTGTTATGCTTAGAGGAGATATATCAAATCTAACTTTAGCGGGAGATCACCTATCTATTGGCTCAGGAGCAGGAGGAAACCATATCCATTTGCTAGGAACATCTTTAGACTTTAATCAAAATGCACCTACAGATGAAATTAAGTTAGCATTTAGCATAATAAATAAAGACCCCGACTCTACAATAATTCCAGATGAAGTTAGAATTATTTTAGAGTTTGCTGAAGACGACGATATTAACCCAACGGACAAACAGTGGGCACGTTTTGAAGTAGTTATGTCTGCTGATGATTATGATTTTGCTAATAATAGATATTATGTTGTTACAAAACAACTACAGGAACTATACAAGAGCGCTGGTTTTACATGGAACAATGTCAGTATAGTAAAAATATACACAACTGTTATTAAAAATAATATATCATCCGATGATTTTTATGTTGGTTTAGATGCAGTTAGATTTGAAAATGTTTCAACCACAAATCCAATATATGGCTTAACTGGTTATACAGTTTTAAAAAATACAAATGCAGAAACAGTAGTTAAGGCAGCAAATACAAGTAATTATATTGAATTTAGATTTGCTATGGATGTGCAATAGTGCCTACACCAGATCAGGGTATTAAAAAAATTATTATACCAAAATCTAAATTGCCAGGATTTTTTGGAGAAAATAGAACATATGTATTAAGATATAGGTTTATATCTGAAGATAAAAATAGAACATCTCACTGGTCACCAATTTATAAGATTATTGCTGAAGACACACCTTCAGAAATTTTAAATAGTATGATTATTGATACAACCAATAAAGTTATTAATTTAGCCTGGGAGCCACAGCCAAATATGGAAGAGTATTTTATTTATGTTAAATGGAATAATGCTGGTTGGCAATATTATACAAAAACTACACAGACAAATTATTCTATAGTTTATGATTCTACAAAAACATATGTTCATGTTGCTGTACAAACCAAAACTATACCACTAGAAAGATTTGCGGACGCTGCATTATTTGAAAATGAGGGCAGTCTGATATAATTAGACAGGAGGAATCATGGCAAAAATACCATCACCAGAACCAGGACAACCAATAGATGTTTCATATATAGATCAAATAGTTCGTGCTATAAATGATTTGTCTGTACAAGTATCACCCGCTATATACAAATATGTAACCGTCGATGTTCCAAAGTTTCAACCACAAAGCCTAAAAATATCAGAAACCAGATTAATAGGTGGTTACGTTGATGTATTTAAAGGTATTCAGAGTGTAGGCGGACAAAAAGATTTTTTCTATCAGTTTAAACCTGAATTTAAATATCCCCCAATAGTTGTCGCAACTCCAGTTAATATTAATGGAACAGAGGCTGGCAAAACAGTTACGGTTGTTTTAAAAGAGCCACAAACATCTAGAGTTGATGGAACAGTTATTTTTAATTCAGCAGGAGATGTTTCAATCGGTGTTAACTTGCTTATCATCGGTGTTCCAAATTAATGATCAAATGCAAAAAGTGTTCAAGAAAAATGATTATAGACAGAGTTTACAACTCAGTTTCTCATTTAGAAATATACTGCTTAATGTGTGGATCAAGAAGATTTTTTCATCCACCATCTGATTCTGAGGAAGGAAGATGGCTACTAAAAAAGGAAATAGAACGAGCGAAGATTACAATGTCGCCCCTGTAATACCTGGTAATAAAAAGGTATGGTTTTTAAATAAAGATCTAGTAAGAATTGTGCATTATAACAGATCCAATGGCATTATGTCAATATACAACATAACAAAAGATAGACTTGAAAGTTGTTT
>Ga0129333_10001987_pt1 | contig 18882 bp, 21 predicted proteins | sample CPB6_08_DNA_FD_94474 | JGI IMG/M metagenome (GOLD analysis project Ga0129333, IMG submission 94474) | Freshwater to marine salinity gradient microbial communities from Chesapeake Bay, USA - CPBay_Sum_0.6_0.8_DNA | ecosystem: Environmental > Aquatic > Marine > Coastal | place: USA: Chesapeake... | reverse complement strand
TCATGGCTTCTCCTCGCGGCGGTGCTCGCCACGTTCGATCTCGTCCGCAGCGGTCCGTGCGGAGTCGGTGTCGTACTCGTTGCGCAGCCACGCCACCACGGCGGCGCGCTCGGCCTTCACCTCGGCGCTCAGGCGCTCAACCTCCGCGACGAGCATCGTCACGTCACCCATCGCACGCTCCAGCGCATCGCCGTCGTCCCGGTCAAGCAGGTAGGCGTTGCGGACGCGGGTCTTGATGGCGTCGAGATCAATCATCCTTCCCTCCGAGCCAGTTCACGCTGGAGATACCAGAGCGCCTTCTTGAGGTCTTCAATGGGCTTGCCCTTGTGGTCCGCCCGCGCGAGGTACTTCAAGCAGTTGCCCATGTTGAAGTTCAAAGCCCAGTCCTCGATGACGGTGATGGCTTCGATCTTTCCCGTGTTGTAGTGCGCCGGGTGATTGACCAGTTCCGGGGCAACCCGCTGCAACGTAAGCGGCCCATAGAACTTCGTGGTGACTGCCTCAGGCTGTACTGCTCCCTGGGCCTTGTCCTCTCGGTGGCGCCAGCAGCGGGACTCTCCGTGCCAAGCACGCCCAAGGCAGCGGCGGGCAGAATGGTTACGGTCCTCAGTGAGCATCGCGGTGCATTGCGTCGAGAAAGCCATGGTGTCCTCCTACGCCCACTCGGGGCGAACAGCGTTGGTCCAGCGGGCGGCGGGGCCCCACTTGGCGTACTTCGCGGCAAGGTATGTACGGTATGCCGCGTGCGGGTCGGTGCTCTTGAACTCATCGGGCATGGCCTGGGCAAAGGGCGTAAGGCCACCAGCCGGGATGATGTGGGCCAGGTCGCGAGCGCGGAGTAGGCACTCGGTGCTGCGGTGTACACGTCCGTAGCGAATGGTGTAGTCGAGGCAGAGCGCAATGCCGTGGGAGATTAGCCACTGGAAGTTTGCGCGCGTGTCGCCCGCCCAGATCGTACAAGGATGCCGCGTGTGCGTGGGCTTGTACATCCAGGCGTCAGCATGGCCATGCCGAGCAAGCGCACTGCACGCCATCTGAGCGGCTTCCAGGGGCATCTTGACGGTGTGCCGATCCGCGAGGACGATAGCCGACGACACGGGGTCGGGATCGGGTGCGAAGATATTCACTTGACCTCCAATTGAGAAGCAAGTGTAATCAAACGACCATCACGGTGCAAGCGGAGTCCTTCGATGAAAGCGAGCATCTCGCCGCGAAAGTCCGGCGTTAGGGCACGCATGTCCCGCTCGACGTTCTCCGTATCGGTGTACTCCCCTCGCGGGTTCGCCAGACAATGGAAGCCCGTAGATACGTCGTTCGTGTCTATGTCAACGCGAAGCCGGTACTGAAGAAGGGGCGGGGCGTTGGGCACGGGGATGCCGTTCGTGTAGCAGATCGGAACCAGCAGGCCGGTCGTCTCTACGATGCCCAGCCCATGAATGTCTCGGAGGCCGGGCCAGCCACGCGACCAGCGCCCGGTGCCAAAGCACGTAGCGAAGTCGCAGTAGCGGAGGACATGGGCCTCTACTACCGACAGCAGGCGGAGCCGTATTGCCTTGCTGCGGAAGAAGTCGGCCGGGCGTGCCGTGCGGACAGCGCCAAAGTCGCCCGTCATCAACACGGAAGCGTTGCCCATGTCGTCTGCAAACTGGCATCGAACTTCTTCGAAGCGGAGGTCCTGGGCATAGTGCGTGGGAGTCATCTTCTTCATCCTCCAATCAAGAACCGAAAGGGAAAGCCGAGTAGGTAAAGCCACCCGAACAAGGCCCAGAGCGGGTTGTCGCCAATGCTGGTCGCGAGTCCCAGCCCGACGACAACTCCGCCCCAGTGCATCAATGTTCCGGGCGCCTCGTAGTGAGGCTGGCGCATTACTCGGCGTCGTCGCTGTCGTCGGCTTCGTAGCGAGCCTCAAGCTCGATGACCTGCCATCCGGAACGGGGCCGTCCGCGCGGAGCCAGGGTGCTCATCACAAGGACCTGGCATTCGGCGTCACCAAGGGCGCGAAGGGTACGCCCAAGGTTGCCGCTGTCCCACATGCGGTCATCAACGACGAGCAGGTTGAGCTTGTCCGGCGCCGCGAAGGACGCCGTCATCGCGGCAAGCACGCGAGCCTCGGCGCTTCCGGAAAGGGCCACATGCACACGGCCGTTCCGCATGAGGCCGGGGAACAGGCTCTTGGGCGAGAGCACGAAGGTATCGCCGGGCGGCAGGTGCTTCGTCACGCGACGCTGAAACTCGGGCAGCAGGCGGGTGTCGATGAGCGTCGTCGTGTAGTCGTGGACAAGCTCATGGAAGTTCTCCCAGGCGTTCATCTCCGCCGTCGCCTCCGCGACCCGGGCCCGGGTAATATCCGCGAGCTTCTCGACGTAGACGTTGCCCGCGAGGTTCACGAAGTCCTGCGTGGCGGTCTTAAAGGGCGCCGCCCCCGCGAGCACGGCCTTGCCCCCGATCTCACTGGCGAGCCAGCGCACGGCTTCCAGCGGCTTGGGATTACCGTCGTCACTCTGGGCCTTGGCCGTGGGGCCGGTAGTCCGGAAGAAGTCGGCCAGCGTGGAGATACGCAGGCGCTCCGTGTACTCATTGAGGAGGCCAGCGGAGCCCGGCACAATGCCCACACCAAGCGCCTGGATGGTCAGGTTACCCGCATCCACCGCCTTCGATGCCGCCTTCCGCTGCTCATCGATGGCATCCAGTAGGCCGTACAGGTCCTCAAAGGTGACCGTGCCGACTTCGCTGTCGCCCCAAAGCTGCTGGAGCTTGGGCTTGTACGTAGGCGGAACGGACTTGTAGAAGTCAGCCTTCGTCGTGCTGGCCAACACCTCCTGCGGCATGTCGGCCCACACGCAGTTCGTAGCGAGGAACCGGCGAGCGGTGTCGGCCGACCCAGAGAAGGCGGCGCGCACGGCCTCAACGCCGATGCCGATATGGCGCTCCCCCTCAATCTTGGGCTTGTGCCCAGGTTCGGCCACGAAGCGAACGACGCCGCCGTTGCTCAACTCAGCTTCGATGCTGAGGCCCTGTCCGTGCGGCGCCAGAGACGCAAGCTGCGCCGGAAGTTTGACAAGGCCCTTGCGGAAGAGCAGCCCGGCTGCGCCGCCCTCGGCAATGATCTGAGCCGACTGGGCAATGGCGCTCTTGCCTGCCTCGTTGGGCCCGACGATCAGGGTCTTGGGCGAAAGCTCCCAGGACTGGGAGCCGCCGCGTGCATTCTTGACGTTCGTGGTGATGCGCTTGATATAGAGAGCCATCCGATACTCCATTCCGACACGGCTTGCGTCGGTGGTTAATCTTTATTCGACCATCGGATGACTGTCAAGCACTAATCACGCACCACTCACGATCTCCTTGTAGACGCGAATGAGTGCGTCGCGGAACGTGCGCGAGGGCGAACCCCGTCCCATCCGCCACCGACGAATGGCTTGGGCACTGGGGTTGGAAGTGCCAAGGGCCTGGCCCATGTGGACCGCAATCTGTTCATCGGACATGCCCCGCGAGGCGAGGTCCAACACCATCTGCTGAGGCGAAACAGAACTACTGAGCATCGGGAGTCTCCTTCTTGCGGGCGACAGTAATCAACTGATAGCCACTTGACCAGTTATCGTCGTCAATGCAGGCAATAAAATGGACGGCACTGAGCTTGCGCGTGTAGGGCTCAAACCGGAAGACGCGCTTTCCGGTACCCATCGCGGTAATCAGCATGTGGGCCGTGGCTCTGCCGACGAAATCGTCAGGGCAGACGAACAGATCATAGAGCGGGCGGCCGGTTACCGCGTGCTTGCGAGAGGCCACGCTTGCTGCCCACTCATTCCAGTCGCCCTGGAAGTACAAGCTAAAGTCCCACTTGCCGGGCGTGACGACCATTGTCACGGGCTCCCCAAAGCGCGCCTCAAACCTGGGCTTCAATACCTCGGCCAGCGCCGCTGTGTCTCGTGACAAGTCCTCGTCAGGCAAGCGCGCTCGGTGCGCGTAGAAAATCCCAACCTTCTTCATACGTCCTTCCAGTTAGTTCCCGCCTTGCCTTCGGCGGTGTAGGTGAGCATGGCGCCGATCTTCGCGCGGCGGGTCATGGCCCAGGTGACGGCGGCCTGGGCTTCCTCCGCCCGGTCGGCGGGCACTTCGAACATGAGCGAGTCATGCGTCTGCGTGACAAGCCCAGTGCGTGCCTTCATGTTGAAGCGAAGAAGCGCCGGGTCAAAGTCCGGGGCAGGCCCAACCGCGTGGGTAGCAAACCAGTCCTCGCGGCCGAGCACAAGTTCCAGCAGCGCCTCCGCAACCATGTGGAAGCCGCCCGACTGGATCGGGTGATTGACTTGCTCGTTGATGCTGGGCGCTCCCTTGAAGTCCCGGCGCCTACCCCACAAGCGGTCAGCGATGTAGCCGTTGCGCCGGAGGAACAACTGAACCTCGGCCCACCAGTTCGGGATCTCGGGGTCGGCGGTACGAAGGCCGTCCACAACCTCGCGAACGTCTTCCTGCGTGAGGTGGGCAAAGAGCAGCTTGCCGGTGTCGTCCTCGACGGAGGTGACCTGTTCCCAGATGCGCTTCACGCCAGCGGCATACTGCCAGGCGTACCGTACGTTCTTCGTAATGTCGCGCGTGCTCTTGAAGGTTGCCTTGCCCTTCTTGCGGCGGTCTTCGGGGGCGCCCTCCAGCTGCCAGATGCCCTTGCCGTAGATGATCTCCATCGTCTCGTTGTGCAGGTCCAGGCCGTCGTTGAAGACCTCGCACATACGGATCGCCTTTGCTTCCTCCGCGATGTAGCGGGCTTCCAGCTGGTCCGCGTCACACGCGACGAACAGGTGCCCGTCCTCGGGGACGAACAGATCCCGGAGGTGCGCCGGGATGTTCTGGGCATTGGGGCTTGAGGAGCTATAACGCCCAGTCGCAGGGAGCCGGTTGTAGGCAGGATGGATGCGACCGTCGAGGCCCACGATACCAGGGCGGCGCTCTCCGCCTGGGGTTGCGTACGTCCGGTTCACGGGGCGTAGAGGTAGGAGGTACGTGCCCATCAGCTTGCTCGACGCACGGACCTGACGAATGGCTTCGATGAGCCCGCGCTGCTCGTCGGTCAGCTGGTACTGAATGAGCATCCGCCGGAGCGAGTCGTCGTCGGTGCTCGGCTCCCCCGTCTCTTCGGAGTAGGCCACGGGCAGAAGCCCAAAGCGGTCGAATAGCTGGGTGCCTACCTGCGGGAAGGAGCGCGGGTTGAAGGACGGCCCCGCGATCTCGGCGCATACCTTCTCCGCCTTCGTGAGCTTCTCCCTGGTTTCCTCGGCCCGCTTGTCCACGGCCTCAAGGTCTACGCGGATGCCGATGCGCTGCATACAAGCGCCGATGTGCTGGAGGCGGCGCTCGCGCGGGAACAAGTGCTCTTGCTTGCGGGCCTTCACTTGGGCCCAGATAGGTTCGCGGATGTGCTCGGTTACGCAGGCGTCCTTCGCGCAGTAGGTCCACAATTCCATGTCCGTGCGCGCGTTCTCGGCGGGACGGTCGGCCTTCCATGCTTCGGTAAAGTCCGTGTAGAAGCTGCCGAGAAACGCCAGGCCATGGGACATTTCGTTGTCGGCCAAGAGGTGCAGGAGGATGGTGTCCTCGCTGAGCTTGGGCGTGACGCTGAACTGTTGCTCGCATAGGAGGCGGTCGAACTGGCCCGCGTTTTGGCCGCTCAACTTGAAGGGCGGATTTGCCAGCGTGTCGCGGATAAGGCCACGAACCGTGGCTTCGTCCTGATAGTCGAAGATGCGGGTGTGCCCGTCTATGGACAAGATGGGGATAAGCACGGACAGGCGCTTGTTCGCGAACGCGATACAGCGGAGCTTGCTCGTTAGCGGGTCGCGGCCGTCGGTTTCGCAGTCGTAGGCTACGGGTTCTCCCGCAGCGCGCAAGTCCGCAAGCCCACGCACAACCTCCTCCAGTGTCGAGGCGATGCGGATCTCGGGGTCTTGCCAGCGGCTACGCCCAAAGAAGTAGCGGAACGCCTTCCCTATGTCGCGCCGGAACACTTCTCGGTACAGGGGGTCGATGTACACGCGCGACGGGTGCACGGTGTAGCCAACCTTGATGCGCTGGCTCGGGTCCCAAGGCGCCGGGATCTCCTCGCAGGAACCACGGAGGGCCTCGATGCTGGTGTTCCGGTGGCGGAGGGCGGTTGCCGCCACAGGCCCAAGAGCCAGCACGTACTTCATGCCAGCGAGGTCCGCCATCCAGCGCTCGCGGCACGCATCCTGCGGCATCTTCCAAGCGCCGGTGCCTTGGGCCTTCTTGTTGGCCTTCTTGGTGATGCGAAGCACGGCGCCCAGGTCATTGGCGGGCGGGCGACAGGCCAACACGTTGACGATACGGAGACGCGAGCGCGGAATCTTCAGCGCATCGAGCGCCTCCTGGAACTCGACGCCGATGGTGCCAACGAGGGGGCGCCCTGTCTCGGTGTCTTGTTGCCCAGGAAAATCGCCCAGTACCCCAATGAGGTCGCCGTCGTGGGCCTCACTCGGGACTGGGCGAAAGCCGTCCTTGCTACGGGACAGGGGACACGCCCCACAGTCAGCATTCTGAAAGCAGGGCGTGCCCATGGTGGACTACTCGTCGTCGCTCAGGAAACCAAAGTCGTCGTCCCCAGCGGCCGGGGCGGCGGGCTTGGGTTCAACCTTGGCGGGCGCGGGGGCCGGGGCCTTGGCCGGGGCGGGCGCCGGGGTGTCATCGAGATCCAGGTCGGCCGCCTTGGACGGCTTCTCCGCCTTCACTTCGCCGCCCGACTGAGCAATGGCCGCGTCGAACTGGGCCTTGGTGAGCCAGTTGTACCGGGGCCAGCCGCCCTTCACGGGCTTGTTGTCGGAGCCCAGGGTCGGGGCGGTGTAGTAGAACTGCACGGCCTTGCCCGTGAGCTTGTGGAAGGGGACCTGAACGGACCCGGCGAGCTTCTTCTCATCGAGTCCGGCGCTCAGGAGGAAGCCCTTGATAGCCGCCTTCGCCTTGGTCAGGTCGAACGCCTCGCGGTGGGTCACGCCGTCCGTCAGCATGTAGGTGTAGAGGCGGGCCTGCTCGCCCTCCCCGTAGACCTTGAAGCTGGTGATGGTCGCCGTGTGGAACCCGGTCGGGAGGTAGCCAAGGCCGGTGCCCGTCTGGGCCTGAACGCCGGTGAAGTCGAGAGACAGAACGAGATTGTCCATGATTGATCCTACGATTGTTGGGAGTTTGTCCTGCAAGTAAGGGGGCCTTACTTAGAGGACGGTGCCTTCCGGCTCAGCGAGCCAGTCGGTAGTGGAAGCGCGGGCGCGGCGGATGATGGCGCGGTGCAGAGCATCGCTTGCCGCCCAGCGCAGATGCTGAGGCTGATACTTTCCGTTGAGCTTTTCCATGGCGCTCCGCAGGAGGGGACGCCAGTTCTCCATGTCGGCAATGAGGGCGGTGGCGAGCTTCTCACAAAGCCCATCCATCCACTCCAGTCCCTTCGGCCGGGGCACGTTGATACCCGACTCCCGCAGTCCCTCCGCCAGGTTGAGCGGGCACTGGTCCGGGAAGATGGCGAGGCGATCCCCTGCGATCCACTCGGGTCGGCTGAACGACCACATCACGAACGGCCACGGCGCCGCAGTCGGGTCCGCCACGCCACGCAGGACAACGTCCGCCAAGGCGCTGAACTTCTCGGGGTACTGGCCCGGAAGCGCGGGGCCGCCACGAACACGCTTGCCCGAACTCTCACGCGCGGGCTGCTCATGGCAGGTGTAGATCACGCTGATGCCCTTCTCGGTCAGGACACGGGTGGCATCGGCGCAGGCCATGATCTCATCACCGAGGACGTTCCAGTTCCCCTTGAAGGAGCGGTCCACAAGGATGCTCCAGTCGTCAATGTAGACAACAGGGTGCTTGGGTCCCTCGTTCTTGAGGAGGCTGATCACGTCAGGGATGGAGGCTGCGCGGGCTTCCTTTGCGTCGGGTACGCCCAGGAAAGTCCGAACAGGTGTCATGGCGCCGGGAGCTGCAATGCTTAGTCCGGCGGCGGCAGCGGCTCCGGCGGCGGTAGTCTTTCCTACCTTCGACGGAGCGTAGAGGATCACGAAGGGTGCGGGCATGGTGATATTATACTCACATGATAGTTAGTCGGCAACAAGTGCCGTTCACTTTATAGCCCGGCCCACCCGCGAAGGCAACTACGGCTTGCCCCATTGGCACCGATGGAAGAACGGACATTCCCCGTACTTCGACACGCATACGGTTTCATGGAGCGTGCCCGGCCAGCGCTCGGGCGGAAGCCCTTGATACTGGAGAATCTGCTGTTCCACATGGACCATGTTCTGCACGAAGCCGGAGACGCTCGCAGGCGCCGGTTCCGTGGGCCTCCGGTCGAACTCATGGCCGTTGATCTTGATGCGGTTCAGGAGGACACCACCAAACTCGGAGCCGTAGGTCTTGCGGCCAATGGCTTGATAGCCCAGGAACTGCCCGTGAAGGACGTACTGCTTGGCGGTCTTGCCGTTGAGCATGTACGCGCTCTTGTGGTCAACGATCCAGATCTTCCCCGTCGCCTTCTCTCGGATGACGAGGTCAGCCCGCTGGGTGTAGAGGCTCACTTCCCTGGGCACCTTGGGCAGGCGCATCCGGTATTCGTGCTCGATGCCGATGATCTCCCAGCCGTCGTCGTTCCCCCACCGGCGAGCGTAGGCGTTGATGCAGTCCGTGATAGACGGCACATGCCCGGTCCAGAGGATGCCGTTGCGCTCGGCTTCCTGTTCGACGGCCTCGATGGGCGGAAGCAGTTCTTCCCCGTCCGTGATGCGGACGCCGTTCACCAGGGCATAGCCGTGCTTCTTGATGGATTGGTGGGCATAGTGGTGGGCAAGGCCCAGGTGAAGCAGGCTTCCGCGAATCAGCGGAACGCTATCGGTTCCGTCGCTGGTTGACCTACTCCCCGTTTCTCCGCCCTCGCCCCGCTCCAGGTACGTATAGGCATAGCTTCTGAGGCAGACCGATGCGAGGCCCAGACGATGGTAGCCGCGTTCAGACTTTCCCGCATTGATGATATTCATCAGGCATCCAGTTGGTGCCACCTGCATATCAAGTCCCAGCCTTGCGGGCTACCCCTGCGATACGATCCAGGAGGGAGCGCGTCTGCACAGGGCGGAAGTCGTCGGCCATTCCGGCGAGGGCTTCGTCCTGGACCACTTGCTCAACGGCGGGCAGCTTGCCGAGAAGTACCTGCTCAACGTCCTCATCGACCGTACCCTTCGCGATGAGGTACTGGATCAAGACCGGGCGTGTTCCGCCCATGCGCTGGAAGCGGCCTTCCCATTGGCGAATCTGGCGTGGCGTCCACGGGAGCATGATGAACAGGGCAAGGTCGGTGTCCTGCAGGTTGAGGCTCTCGCCCCATGCGTCGCCGGTTCCGATGTTCACGCACCCTGCGTCTGGGCCCGGACGGTAAGCCATGTATTGTTGGCGGATGGTGTCCCGACGCTCCGGGGTATGCCCACCATGAGACACCCAGACGCGGGCCTCCGAGTTCGCCAGCTGCTTCTCAACGAGGGCGCCCAACGTCTCGCAGTCCGCGCGTCGGCCCGTGAATACCGTCACCTTCTGCCCGCACTTGACGGCTTCGATGATGCGCTCCAGTACGGCGCTCCGCTTCCGGGTAGCCGCTTCCATGAGGAGCGTTTCGAAGAGCATGTCTGAGGCTTCTTCATCACCCTTCCGTGCTGCGGCGGCGTGCTTCCGGATCTCGGAGCCGAACCCAGCGGCGGGCTTGTCTTGCTCCTCCACGTCGAGGCGTACGATCTGGCGGCGCTTAGGCGGGAGGTGGGCGGCGATGCTCGCTTGGCTGACGCGGTGCTTGCTGTACTTCAGGCGTTCCGTCAGCTCGGGAATATTGGAGGAGCCTTTGTACTCCATGCCGTAGCCATTGTGCCGACCGTCGCAGTACCGGATGCCGAACGCCCGGTGACCACCCCATGCCCATGGCTCGCATAGATCCAGCTGCGCCCACAAGTCCTCAACGCGGTTGGGCACCGGGGTTGCGGTCAGGCCCAGGCGCCGGGGTGCCTTGCCAGCGATAGCTCGGGCCGCCGCCGTTTGGTTCTGGTTGTCCTGGAACTCGACGGTCCCGTCGATCTGGACGATGGGCTTGACCCGCTTGTGCGACTTCGCTGCGTGGATCTCGTCCATGCACAGGGCTTGCACGCCCAACGCTTCCAACGGAGCGCGCCAATCGATGAGCGTTTCCCAGGCCGTGATGTACACCACGTCGGCGCCGTCGGGATCGGGCACGAACTTCTGGGCCGCATCCCTTCCGGCGAGGATGATGGGCCTCATGGAGGTCCAGCGTTCGCACTCCTCCTTCCACGTACCGCGCGCTGCCGCTCGGGTGATGACGAGGCGTGGGCCTTTAGGCGAAGCCGCCAACCAGACGAGCCCGACCAACGTCTTGCCCGCACCGGGCGGGGCCCAGAGCGAGAAGCCTGCCCGCCCAAGCGCCTTGACCAGCGCGCGCTCTTGGTGCGTACGAAGGCGGTCCTTGGTGTCCGCGTGCAGGCGGGAGGACGCGAGCGTCTTTGTGAGGAGGCGCTCAGCTTGGGCATCATCCGCGCTCTGCGTCTCCCCAAAGAAGGTCAGGGCGTTGCGCGGCACTCGGTAGCCGGGGCTGTTCTTGTTGGCGTAGATCCCCGGCAAATCAATGAGATGCTCAGGGACGTACTCGTAGTACACAAAGCCGTCGCTCATGGGAACTCCAGGTCGAGTACGACGGGGGCCTGCTCCGCTACCTCGTCGCCGCTGGTTTGGAACACGGCGCAGTTGCGGCGCTCGATGCGGTAGCACCAGTCGGGCGAGCCCGCGATCCGCACCTTCCACGTTGCGCGCTCAGGCCCAGCCGTCATGAAGCCGTCCTTGATCCATTGGGCCGCCAACATGCGCGCCGCCATGCTGTACTTCGCCTCATCGATGAACTTCTGGATCGCGTCGGCCGTTGTGTAAATGTCCGTCCAGTTCTCGGCGCCGTCCCACCGACCCATCCACCCACGCGCTGGGCCCCGCGTCAAGTCCGTGCCCGTTGCACTCGTCGTCCAGAAGGAAGCCCGATGCGCGACACACCAGGAATAGAACTCGGTCTTGGCGCGCTGGACCGGGTCCACTTCCCCCGCTGCCCGGTCAACCTCGGCGGACTGCTCGGCTACGGCAGCGAGCACGGCCCGTACATCCAGCGAGTCGAGCGCCTGAATGCCAGCCTCCCGTGCCGCTTGCTTCAGCAACGCGCCACCGAGATCCAGCATGGCGAGGTGGTTGCTGATGCGGTCGTACGCGCTGTGTCGTCCCTTGAGGTAGTCGAGCCAATGCTCACGCCGCTTGGCCCATGCCTGCCGTAGCTTGTCGGGCCCAATGCGGGCGGCGAGGTACGCGACCGCAGGACCGGCGTGCCCGTAGTGCGGGAGGATGCCTGCACACAATGGGCCTACCAACCGGGACACGGAGTCCTTTGTTGCCAATCCATACGGCGGGTCCTGCACGGAGATGAGGCGTGCCCTCGCACCACCGGACTGGCCCGACCCGTACACGGGCTCCTCGCCCGTCGTTAGCATGTTGAGCGCCCACTTCGCAGTCTGCCGTGTCTGGCCCCCGGGTGCGGCACGCTGCCGTCCTTCGCCAGAAGTCACGCGGTAGATCGCCCACTCAGGGTCGATGCTGTTCTTGCTCCCAGCTACGGTCTTCGTGTCGTCCAGCATCATGGGAATGGCGTTGAGGAACGCCGCGTTCTGTTCCAGCGAAACCTTCGTTCCATCCCATGAGGACTGCAGTTCTTCGGGGTGACCCCAGACGGAGGCGGCAATCGCGAGGCTGGTCGTCTTGCCCGTTCCGCTTGGGCTTGCCCATTCAAAGACGCAGGACTGCGTGTTGACGAGTTCGACCAGGCACGACGCCACGCTTACAAAGATACCGGCGAGGACCAGCGGGTAAGGCCCAAGCGCAGCGGCCCCGTCGCACCAACCAGCGAACGTACCCTCGGCGCGCAGGGCGTTGGCCAGCTGTGCTCGGCCGTCCCCACCCGCGACCACCAGTTCCTTCGGCTGCTCGACGCCGTACGGATCGGCAAGCCACGTCCGTCCCCAGAGGAAGCCACGGCCGAACCACCCCATACGAGAGGACACGGACTGGTGTTGGATGCGGGTCCGATTATGGGAAACGAAGTCGCTCAGGAACTTCGTCAGCTCCCGCTTGTTGGACTCGTTTATGTCAAGCCCAGCACGACCGGCCCGCTCGATCAGCTTGCTTGCGCTGGCCGCCTCGTCCCGGCGCAGGGTCACGGTGCTCGGGCCAAGGTGGCCTTCCCACTCCAGCTTCCACCACTCGTCGCCCGTCTCGTCGTCCAGATAGATGATGGTCACCCTGGGCACGGTGTAGGCCAACGTCGTGAACACGGCGGTGTTCTGCTGGTCCCGTCCCGTTTCCTTCAGGAGCGCGCCCGTCGTGGACTGCGAGTAGGGATGCGGAAGCGGGAGCGAGGTCGGGTCCGCAGTTACGACGCCGCCTACCCAGGTTGCTCCGGCCGCATGGGAATGGCCGCCGCTGGTACACACCACGAACAAGACACCCCGATGGTAGCGCACGAACGCGGAGTAGCTGGCCGCCTCGGCGTACACTGGGCATCGGCATCGGGCCTTGTTGGGCTCCCCGGCTCGGGCCTTCTGCTCGATTACTTCCGGGACAAGGGCGCCGAGAAGCGCAGTTCCGCCCCGCTCCCATTCCAGAATCGTGTCCGGGGCAAGGTGCGTCCGGGCTCCGGCCGTGGCCGTGCGTCGTGCGCGCCGTGCTTCCGTAGGCGCGGCCGTTCCCAACGCGGGCGCCGCTGCCTCGGTCGCGAACGCCGCGCCGTCTACCAACCCGTGCGCCCCGTGCACGGTGGGGAGAAGGTGTACCCGGCTCGGCTCACGCGAGGTCTTGTCGGGCCCAGGGATACCCGCTTGTACCAGACGCATGGCGATGTGTGCCCAGTAGCGGTGAAGCTCGTTGGCAGGCACAGCCTCCAGCAACGGGAACAAGAGGCGCATCCGCACGGCACCTGGACGAGAGCGCCACGTTTCCCAGTAGGCGAAGCCGATGCCGGGGAACGCTTGCGTCACCAGTTCGACAACGTCCTCCACACTACGAGGCGCGTTGTCCGGGTCGTTGTCCTGATGCCCAACCTCATCGAGGTCGAGCACCACCGCAGACGAGGTACGCACGGAGACTGCGTCGAGCTTCTGGGCCTCATCGACAACGTCCCCAAAGAGACAGGCCCAGCCCGTGAGCTTCGTGCGGGGGTCGTTCCCCTTGGCGCACTTCTCCAGGAGAGAAGCCAGCCCTTGGGGCCACCCAATCGTGACCTTCTTTGCCGCCGCAGTTGTCCGGTCGTAGACCCCTGCGCGTAGCACCCATGCCGTGATCAAGGGTCATTCCCCTGCCGCGTCGTCGGCGCCTTCCTGCTCGTCACTATCCGGAAGCGGGTTCTCGGCCAGCCACAACTCGCAGGCGTGGTTGACGAGCCAGCTGATGCTACGCTCTTGTTCCTTGGCGTGGCGTCCCAGGCGTGCGAGGACGCTCCGACGAAGGGTGACGCTGGTAGTGGTGGTCAGGTCTTTGGACATGGGCCTCTCAGAATGTTGCATATTATGCAAGGGCATATGAACGTATGGGGGGCCAGCTTTTAGGGCAAGCCCCCGATGGTAGATTGTCAGGCCTTGTACGGGCCGGGCTCCATTACGCGATCCGGATGCAGCGCCGCCTCTGCGTAGAACCCGGAGCCACCCTGCTTCCACGCCCGGTGGTTATCAGGCTTGCGCTTCTTGATTGGGGCGCGCCGCATCTCTTCAAGGGTCGGGGGTGGCACGTCCTCTGCGAGGAACGTAGCAGGCGCGAACTTCCGCACGAACTTGAAGTACCGGCGCAGTTCACGCCGCTCCTTCTTGGGCATGGTAGGGAGCCGAAGCCCAGCGTTTGCGACGATGCGGGCGAAGGCGACGGCGCAGCGCACGGTGCAGAAGAGGCCGTCGCCGGTGTGCCCGCCTTGCGTCGGCATCGGCAGGCCGCGATGTTTCCCCACAAGGCACATCCCAAACGCGGCGCGCAAACTTCCCAGGTACACCGTGCCGTCGGCGTCGTAGAAGTTCGTGATAGGGAAGTTGGCCTGCTGTTCCGGCGTTGCGGCTGAGAAGTCGATGAGCCTATCGCCCCACGCTTTCAGGGTAACTCCGCAAGTGATGCAGGTATTGGGCTCATTGGTAGGGGCTACGCAGGTCTGGGACTTGTTCACGGGTACACCTCGACGTACTTCTGATGGGCATTGATGGGAAGGATCTTGTGGATAGGGGCCCAGTCGCCACGCATTCCACCCGTGTCCGGATCTTCCACGAAGACCCTGCGACGGAACACCACACGCCAGGGATCGTTGGGATCAACGGCGGGAAGGCAAGCCAGGAGCTTGTAGTTCAAGCCCTTGTCATCCACCCGCTTGCCCAGGATTAGGTTCTTGTCGCAGTCCATCCACCTCGGCCACCCGTAGGTTTCCTGGCCCCACAAGTTGCCGTTGATGCCGACGTGCAGAAACCGGAAGCGATTCGCGGGCCTGCGCCGAGCTTGAAGGGTGATGCTTACCGGATGGTCGCCGCCCCAGTCCGGGACGACGCCTTCCATGTAGTCTCCCAGGCCTCGGCGCCACGTCTGAAACACCACTTGCATCCGCTCCAGCCGCTTGCGCCGGAGCTTGTCCTGATAGATACCCGCGCGATTGATAAGGGGATCGACCCCACCAACCCGGACCAGATCCCGCCGCCACTTCTTGCGAAGCCGGGCGTTCTCAATCAGGAGTCCGGCGGTGTACCAGGCCGCCGTGTAAGACCTGAGGTAATGGCTCACGGACAGGTGGTGGTCTGGGTACTCATGGCGGAGGGCTTCCTGGAAACGGAAGGCGAAGCACGCACACCCACAGCTGTCAGGGCGCCCGAGTAGGTTCCACGTCCGCATGAACTGGGCAAACGTCTGGTCGCTATGCCCAAGAAGAATCAGGTGCTTGCCGTCGTACCTGATGCGGTGCTTCTCGCCGCCGCACTCAATGTCCAGCCATGCAACTGGGTTGCGTGAACCAGAGTTCATGTTCTCTCCATTCAGTCTTTACGGTGACTCGCCGTGACCGGAAGGCCAGCACGGTGGACCAGGGTAGGCCCAACGAGCTGGGCTTCCGCCCGAAGGCGGGGCCCTGAGTTTCAGTCGAAGGCGCCGCCGAACATCGAGGCAACCGACCCGGCGCCCCAGTCCTCGGTGCCCGCCGCAGCGAGGAGCGCATGGTCCATCTGGGAGAGCGCATCCCGGAGATCGCCAAGCGTGGTGCCCAGGTCCGCCTCGTACTCCCGGAGGCGATTGCCCAGGGTCGAGAGCTGTGCGCTACGAGCGCGGCCACTGCGGGCGGTAAGGCCCTCGGCCAGGTCGTGGCGGATGCGCTCTACCTCTGCGCCAACCTCGGCCTGAATGGCGGCGCACACCGCGCGAACTGACTCGGCATCGGCCACGGTCTGGGCCATGTACACAGCGGAGGCGCCGCTATCCTGCACGGCCTTGATGACCTTGCCCCACATTTCCAGTGAACGCTGCGGCACCCAGTAGATCCCTCCCGTTGGGCGCATGGACACGCCGCCCAGATGCCCAACGATAGCGGTCAGGGCGCTCGTCAAAGAGCTGGTGGGGACGAGGTCGAGCTGGGATTGGATAGCAGAGAGGAGGCGCCCCGCGTCGGGATGGTCCTGCGGCGTGAGGGCAAGATGCCCATGAGCGAAGCGGGCGTGCAGGACGGTGTCGTGCATGAGCCCGAACACCCCCTGCGTTTCGGTGACAACGCTGAACCCGTTGCGGTCGGGCCTGATGAGGTTGGTCCCGGCCCCGGACGTAGCGCCCGCATACAGGTCCGTCATTGCCGCCTTCAGGGCGACGGCATCGGTGGCAGGCGCCGGGACAAACTTGCCCAGACCAATGGCCTGGAGGTTGGCCGCGAGCGTATTCGCAGAGGTGTCCTTAGAGGCGGTCCAGTAAACGACCGCGCCGCTGATGCTGTATTCCATGGTAGTCCTCACTTCTTGCTGATGGTTACGAGGGTGGCCCAGTCGGGGATGCCGTTTGTGGCCCAGGGGTAAACGTCGATGCCCACAACAATCAGGGGCACGGGCGTAGGCTCAGCGGGCCAAGGCGTGTCGCAGTCCGTGAGGACTACAACCACATCGGGACGCTGCGGATGGTCGAGCATGGCCTGGATACCAACGCGCATGTCGGTGCCGCCGCCACCCTGGATGGGGATGGGCGCTGCCTCAGAGACTTCGATGATCTCAGCGGCACGGCTATCGACGCTGGTAAAGAGCACCGATGCACCAGCCCCGGCGGCGACGGCCTGCGTTTCCGTCAACGCCTGGGACACACGGTCGGTGCCCATGCTGCCGGAGGTATCCAGCACAATGCCCACGGTGATCTTAGGCGTGTACCAGGACGGGAACATGGCGCCCCCGTGCTGGGCCAAGGCGCCGGACAATCTGCCGGGACGAGCGAATGTCTGGGCGTCGTACCCGTGCACACGTTCGATAGCAGACCGGAGCACGGTGCCCAGCACCTCGGTCCACGGAACCTGCGGCGTGAGGATGGTATCGACGTAGGACACAAGCCCAGCGGGCACGCTACCCCGTCCAGCCTGTGCCGCACGCTTCACGTCCTCAGCGACCGCACGCTCCAGCAGCTTGCGCGATACCTCAGACATGCCCGGAATCTCTGGGTCGTCGGCGGGACGTTCCCAGGAATGGGCGTGACCGTTGGCGCAAGAGCCGCACTTGCCTGCGCCCGGGTTGGGCTTGTCTGCCGGGTCACCCTGGGCCGGGTCACCCTGGGCCTTGTCGTCGGGCTTGCCGTCGCCGGGCTCAGGCTTGTTGCCCTGCGGCTTGCCGTCGCCGGGCTTGCCGTCTTGCGGCTGCGGCTGGGCCTGGGGCGGAGGCTTGGGCTTGGCCGCTTGCTCTTGCTGGAGGAGCGCGTAGAACTCCTCAGCCGTGAGGTCTGGGTGAAACCCGAACTTGTCAGGGTAGAGGGCGTCGGTGCCCAGCGGATCGGGAGCAAGCCCATCCCTGCGGAGGATGCAGTTGATCTCCAGGTCACCCGCTACGTTCCACAACGTAGGGTCCGCACTCAGGCGCCGGGCCCGTGCGTGGTGGCCCAGGAAGATGTGCAGGACTTCATGGAGGAGGACCGCAGCACACTTATCCAGGGGCCACGTCTTCAAGACCTGCGGGTCGTAGTAGGCGCGCAGGTGCTCGTCTACAGCGAACGTGCCCAGGCCGGGCTCGGCTACGGGCTGCAGCGACCACAACAACTTTGCCAGGTACGGCCGGAGGTTCCGGGCACGGAGGCGAATCTCAGGGAAGCTTGGCGTCATCACTTGATCACCCCCGCCGCCTTCAGGACGGGCATGTAAACCTGGGCGGCACGCGGGCTAATCGCGAAGCCGGAAGGCTGGCGCCCGGAGGCGTTGCCCTGGGCATCGCGTGGTCCACCCAGCAACGTCGTCAGGTAGTTGGCGCCCACGTCCCTGGCGCCGAAGTCGGCAAGGCGCAGGAGCCACGTCTCAGCGGAGCGGTAGGAGACTGCATCGAAGCGCTGGTGCGCGAGCGTGACAAGCCCAGACGTAGCGGCAAAGAGAATGTCCATGCGCTGGGGGATGGGGAAGTTGCCAGCGTCGGCCATGATGACCGCAGGGTCCGGAAGGTCTTGGCTGAGGATGAAGTTCGCAAACTCCAGGCCCGCGCCCGCACCCACAGTGCCCTCGATAGCGGCCAGTGCGGCGTTCGTATCCCCAACGGAGAACCCGGCGTCCAGGATAGCGGCGGCGTTTGTCCAGGACCGACGCGACGGCCACGCACCCCCGCGTTCCTGGGCCTTGGGCGTGGCGTCCACAAAGCTTGGCCGGGTCCGCAGGAAGGCGGAGACAAGCCCAGCGCCACGGCTACGAGGAGCCAGCCAATCGAGCCACTCTTCCAGGGACGGCGGCCCGTGGACGTGGACAACGCGGTTAGCTGCGGCCGAACCCAGGTCGCGTGCCGTCGGGTCAACGCTGGGCGGATTGGCCGTGAAGATCAGGCGCGTGTCCGGGTGAAGCGGACGGTCACCTACCAGACGCTCTTGCATCATCCGCAGAAGCGCGTCCATGGAAGGCTTAGCGGCACGGTTCAGTTCGTCAACGAGCAACACGCAGGGACCGTTGCACACGTCCTGAACCCAACGGTCATGCCGACGCTGAATGGCGCCGTCCTCGGACCCAGGGAAAGGGATACCGCCAACATCGGCCGGGTCCAGGTACGCACCGGACGTGCTGACGAACTTGAAGGGAAGCCCAGTCGTGGCGCTCAGGTCATCGGTCAAGCGGGCGCAGAGGGCGGTCTTGCCGACGCCCGGAAGGCCCCACCAGACGACGGGTACGTTGGCCAGGAGTGCGAGCTTGATCTGGGGGATGGGGGTAGACATTCTGTATTCCTCGTTCGATGTTCAGGGTTTGGGTGATGGACTGACTACTCGTTGCTTGCCCAGAGAAGGGCGCCGCCAAGCTGCGCGGGAATGCCCAGCAAACCGATGAAGGCCCAGGGAGCGGACGGGTTGGCGCCGCTAAGGTAGATCGCGGCAACGCCCAGCATCATGCCGACGCCCCAGAAGGTGATGCCCCAGTTGCGGCGCTCCAGGCGGTCGGCTTCGAACTGAAGGCGGATGATGGTGAGTTCAGATTGGGTGCGGCGATCCATGGCAGTGCTCCGTGCCCGTACTGGGCTTTGGTTCTGGGTTGATTCCCAGGCCCCCGGTATTCCCGGGGAAGTACACTATAACCTATTAGGAGCTATCCAGCCACGGTAG
>Ga0129333_10001986_pt1 | contig 18886 bp, 32 predicted proteins | sample CPB6_08_DNA_FD_94474 | JGI IMG/M metagenome (GOLD analysis project Ga0129333, IMG submission 94474) | Freshwater to marine salinity gradient microbial communities from Chesapeake Bay, USA - CPBay_Sum_0.6_0.8_DNA | ecosystem: Environmental > Aquatic > Marine > Coastal | place: USA: Chesapeake... | reverse complement strand
TAATTAACCCCTTACAATAGTAGTAAAAAATGTCGTCATTTAAAATTCACAAGTACTGGTGCGAAAAGCAAGAACAAGACTACAATCAAATAATGCAAGCAGTAGATGATCTAGGTGCTGCAAGTCTTTCCTTAGCCACTAATGGTGCTCAAGCCTACACACAATTCCTACAAGCCCGCGACCATTTTCGAGAATGTTTTAACGAAATGACTAAAAACTATCGTTACGTAGAACAAGAAGATTAAAAATTTTAATATTGAACTATGCAATCTAGTTTGCTATAATATTACTTTGTTGGCAATTAAAATACCAAAGTAATTAATATTTAATTTAGGTGTACTATGAAACTAAAGCCTCGCAACCCACTAGTTGCACTAGCCAGAAAGCGTAAGGCTGGTTCACATACAAAAACTCACAAGCAGCTTCGTGGACAACTAAATCGCAAACTAGATGCATAACTCAACGGAAGGGTTGCTAATATTGGCCTTAGGGCGAGCCTTATAAACTCGTAAGCACTGTCTAGATAAGGCAGTCAATGTGGGTTCGATTCCCACCCCTTCTACCACTAACTAGTGAGTTGGATGAGTGGCTTAAATCAACGGTTTGCTAAACCGTCGTTTCAGGAAACTGGGACCGTGGGTTCGAATCCCACACTCACTGCCAAGGAGAGCATTATGCAGCATGATACACAAACGCTAATAGCCGCACTAGACGCTATTATTGTAAAAGCAAAAAATGTTAAACGCGGAGACAGCGTTAGCTGGAACTCTAGTGGCGGTACTGCTCGTGGTAAAGTTACTAAAGTAATCACCAATGGTGAAGAACAAATTCCTGGTAGTAGTTTTAAGATTACAGGCACTCCTGACGATCCAGGCGCTCTTATTCGTGTTTACCTAGAACAAGATGGTGAATATAAGCCTACAGATACTATTGTAGGCCACAAGGTAAAAACTCTAACAAAAATTCCTGCATTGGATTAATTATGCCTTGTTATAAATGCTCAAATGGTAAGTACAAGTACGGTCAAAAGGGTAATTGCCAGTTTGACACACTAGAGGCTTGTCGAGCTGCTGAAGCAGCTATTCATGCTGGCGAAGCAGATAAGGGCAAGAAGCCTTACCCTAAACCGCCAAAACCTAAAAAATAAGCACCCATCGTCTAGCGGCCTAGGACAACTCCCTTTCACGGAGTAGATCGCGGGTTCGAATCCCGCTGGGTGTGCCAACTACCTGAGTGTATTGTCAGCCCGGTTAGACGGCCCTCTTTGGAAGTGGGAGGCCGCAGGTTCGAATCCTGCCACTCAGACCACACCGGATTAGCTCAGTGGTAGAGCAGTGTTTTGATAAAGCAAAGGTCATTGGTTCAATCCCAGTATCCGGTACCAAATTTGGTTAGCTATAGGACCACAAACTATAGACGCCATTACACTGCGATATGATGTAACGCAAAAACGACAGAGGCGATACTTGCTGTGCCGGACTCGTAACCGGCTTTTCCTATTTATACACACACAACACACAAGGTTTTAACATGACAACTAAAAATCCCTATGAAATTCGCACAGAACTGTTGGGCTTGGCTCAGGGCTATCTTGAAAGCCAGTTTCAAGCCAATAAACAGTTTGCAGAGCAAGCCTACCAACAAATGGTAGAGCTTGGCAAGGTTCAACCAGAAGATTGGATGAAATTTGCTCCTAAGTTTTATGACTTTCAAGACATTCTAGCAAAAGCCAAAGAGCTATACGGCTTTGTAAATAATGAAAGTCGCTGACCTGTGGCAGCGTGTCCTAGACTGTGTTCGTCCGTACACATTCGAGGATTATGTCAAAGAATACGGTCCACGAGATCATAAAGAGCTAGAAGAACTTGAACGTAAGTGGTCGCAAAGCGGCGGCTGGTTCAACAAATCACAATAATAACAGGCGCGCGGTAGAGAAACGGTATCTCACCAGTCTCATAAGCTGGAGTTGGGGGTTCGACTCCCTCCTGCGCTACCAACACACAGGACACACTCATGTCACAAACTATTAAAAATTTGGAAACTGCATTTGCTGGTGAGAGTCAGGCATATACAAAATATATGTACTTTGCCACTCTTGCCGATAAAATGGGGCAATTTGAAGTTGCAGATCATTTTTATGCAACAGCAGAGCAAGAACTTAAACACGCTCATAGCCATCTTAATCTTCTTATTGGCGAACCAGAAATTCTAGAAATGCTTCAAATGGCTATTGATGGTGAAACTTACGAGTACACCACAATGTATCCCGAGATGTTTAAGCAGGCCATGGAAGAAGGCAGACTCTTTGATGCACAAGAGGCTAGACATCAAATCGAAGAAAGTAAACTTCATGCTGAAGATTTTAGAAACCTACTTGAGTTGGCAGCAAAACGCTTTGACGCGCTGGCTCGAATTGAACGAAAACATGCTGGTAGCTTTGAGCAAATCCGGGAGGCAGCAAATGATGAATGAAGAAATGGTTTGTATAATTTGTGGTCACGTTCATGACCATAAACTTGAGGGCGATTGGGAAGATTTGCCTGATGACTTTGAGTGTCCTGAATGTGGTTGTGGCAAAGAAGATTACATTGCTATGTAATCTAAACCTCCTAGTGGTGTAATGGCAGCACCGCAGTCTCCAAAACTGCTAGTTGCGGTTCGAGTCCGTACTGGGAGGCCAACAAAATTTTTGTCTTGACCCTAAACCTCAACTTTGCTATAATATTGTTTCTGTGATTGATTTAGGAAACGAAATGAACCACTACGAAGCCTTGCATCAAGTTACTAGTCCCATGTTCTTGATTCCAGCATATGGTCGCCGGTATCGTTCTCGTGAAGCTGCCCTCAGGGACTGGCACAACGGGCGAGACTTTCAGATTCTGGGTGGCCCGTACTGTTCGATTCGTGATCTGGATGCAATGCGGCAAGAATTTGCCAGGCTATACATTCAATACGAACACGGCACTGTTGAGGTTTAACCCATAGCGACTGTGGCGTAATAGGTAGCCGCAAGGGACTTAAAATCCCTCGCCTTGTGCGTGCCGGTTCGAGTCCGGCCAGTCGCACCATAACACTAGACCCGAAAGCGAAGCAAGCTTAGCTAGCTTGACCTGACTATCAAGGAATGACCTCTCCCCACTACTGCCTAGCCGCAGATTACTGGTGTGGATGCCCGCCCACGATTGGCATTAAACGGATATGATAGTGTCTAGTTTTATGGAAAAAATATATAAATACCCGCTTTATCCAACTCTTAATGCATATCTTTATGCTATGCTAGGGTCTGTTGCCTTAGTAGATCGCTGGTATGACTCGCCTAATAGAGCTTTTGGGTTGCAAAAGCCTATAGATTTAATCGTATCAGGAGAGATGGGCCGCGCTCAAGTCTATAAGTATGTTTTAGACTGTGCCCACAGATAATGTCTAGTAGCTCAGTAGGTAGAGCAGGTGACTGTTAATCACCGTGTCGCTGGTTCGATCCCAGCCTAGACAGCCAACCGTTGGGGTTTCGCCAAGTTGGTAAGGCATCGGATTTTGATTCCGACACGCGGTGGTTCGAGTCCATCAACCCCAGCCAAGCTGATATAACACAGAGGTAGTGTACCATCTTGGTAAGATGGAGGTCGCAGGTTCGAATCCCGCTATCAGCACCACAAATCATGAAAAAATTTGACCTAGAACAAATCAAAGAATTTATTCGCCAACAAAAACCAACTACCAAAATTTATCTTGGTGTAGATAGTGAACGAGTTCGCTCTAATAACAAGTGGTACGCAGACTATCACATAGCTGTGGTAGCGCACATAGAGGGCAAGCACGGCTGTAAAATATTTGGTCAAATTGTTCGTGAACGAGACTACGATAAACAAAAGAATAAGCCTACTATGCGTTTGATGCAAGAGGTTTACAAAGCCGGTGAACTATTCCTAGCACTAGCTGATGTGCTAGAAGATAGACAGGTAGAAATTCACCTAGATATAAATCCTAGTGAAAAGTATGCTAGTAATCATGTTGTTAGCCAAGCTCTTGGCTATATCAAAAGCACTTGCAATTTACACGCCAGAATTAAACCACAAGCCTTTGCAGCAACTGGTGCTGCTAACCGACTAAAACACCTACTCAAATGAACAAAGACCGCTTTGACCTTGAACAAGAAATCCTAGATTGTTGGGGTATTACTGATGATCTAGATGTTATTATCAACAGCGAACAGCTTAATCTCAATGACGATATGCTTAATACATTAATTGGACTTAAACAATTATATCAACTTAAGTTTCAGCGTACATTTGAGACTTTTGAACAACTAGTCACCCAACGCAAACTAGATAAAAATATTTTTTAGGATTAGCCCTTTTAGCTCAGTGGTAGAGCAACTGCCTTGTAAGCAGTAGGTCATCAGTTCGAATCCGATAGAGGGCACCAAGGATTATTATGAACGAACAAGATAAAGCCTCGCTAGACGAGGTTAGTCGCGCATGGAATGACGCTATGGATCAAATTGAAAAACATAGCGAACAGTACTGGAATTCATTAACCAAAGAACAACAACTTGATGCTTTCTGTGCAGTGTGTCGTCGTATTTATCAAGGCGATGTAATTGATCGCGGCACTTACAGGTATGTGCTCTACAATGTCTTTGGTTTCGGGCCTGAAGCGTATGCACCTGCACAATTAGCAGGGTATTTGGCTATTCATAACAGTATTTTTGATGATGATCACGATCTAAAACTGCTAGGAGCATTTGCCCAATTTTTGGGCCAAACCACAGACGAGGCTACCAAAAATGCAAAACAGTTCCTACTCAAAGAGTATCTATAAACACATACAAAGCCCCTGCATACAAATATGCAGGCTTGATGACAATAACTACTGCATTGGTTGCCTACGTCATGTAGACGAAATTCGTGACTGGTCACAAATGTCTACACGAGAGCAGCAAGAAGTTTTACGGGAAATTGAGCTTAGATATGACAAGTTATTTGAAAACTAAGCCGCTAGCTTGGAATGACCGATTTCCTCCACTTAATTTGTGGAATTATAATCTGTTATGGCGCTGGCAACAAGAGACTAAATAAGTTTTTATAGTTGTATGAAGTTAACCAAAAAGTGTCTTGGACGCGGGTTCGACTCCCGCCTGGTCCACCAGAAGCATATAGTTGTCCTAGATGAAAGAAACCTCTGAGGGCTCTAGTGGGAATTGTATGCTTCTGATGGGCCAGTCATGGTTTCGACAGGGCAAAGAGTAGGGCAATGGACAACTCGACACAGCAAGTCGTAAAAACTAAATAAAATAAACGCAAACGATGAAACGTTCGCATTAGCCGCCTAAACTCGGCTTAGGGTTTCCCAGGTTTTCCTCGTAACAGAAAAACCTGGACTTAAATGGCCGACAGGCATTTTTTATTAATTCTTGCTCATTAGAGGAGAACAAAATGACATTAAAAGATATTAATAAGTACTTTTTAGGCTTTGACGAGGCTCAGGCTCGTATAAACCAGCTTCATCAACACATGGTTTCTAAAGCAAATGTAAATTATCCGCCATATAATGTTCGTAAGGCTGGAGAACATAAATACTTGTTGGAACTTGCTGTTGCTGGTTTTGCCGAAGATGAAATTACCGTAGAAGTAACAAAGGGCGAGCTTGTTATTACTGCTCAAAAATCAGACGCACAGTCTGACGAAAACTATGGTACTTGGATTCATCAAGGAATTGCCTACAGAGGATTTACCCGTACCTTTTTCTTAGATAACCAATACGAAGTGCTGCAGGCCGAACTTAAAAATGGTTTGCTAAAGGTATACCTAGGGCTTCAAGAAGATATGAAGCCTAAACGCATTCCTATTGGTGGTTCCCGTCAACTTGAACTGTAGAAGCGTGGTCGAGTGGTTTAAGGCACCGGTCTTGAAAACCGACGATCCTGCAAGGGGTCCGTGAGTTCGAATCTCACCGCTTCTGCCAAAATAATTAGCAGCCCAAATTGGGCTGCTAATTTTTATACTGCGCCAAATGAACACAACAAAAATTGCTCCTAGTGGTTACTTGATGATTTTCTTTCCGACCCAGTTTATTAAATGGTCAGTAGACAAACATGGGTTTTGGACAGCTGAGTTAATTGTTATTGATTAGTATATGAAAAAAATAATACTTTCACTATTTGACTACAGTGGTAATTGGCCCAAATATTATCGTGATAGTGGTAACTATGATGTATATCAAGTAGATATTAAACTTGGTTTAGATATACTTAGTATAGATCCTAGTGAACTGCCACAGCCCATACACGGCATCCTAGCTGCTCCACCATGCACAGACTTTGCTGGCAGCGGGGCACAGTATTGGGCGCAAAAAGATAGTGACGGCAGAACCGAGGCTAGCCTACAACTAGTAGATAAAACACTAGAAATTATTGAGTATCACAAGCCACAGTGGTGGGCACTAGAAAATCCCGTAGGCAGGCTGGCAAAACTCAGACCACAACTAGGCAAGCCTTGGTACTTTCAGCCTTGGTGGTTTGGTGACGCCTACACAAAGAAAACAGGCTTGTGGGGCACATTTAATACTGACCTTCCGCAAAGTCCTGTTACACCCGACCCTAAATCGCCAATAATGCAGCTAGGTGGAAAGTCGGAGCGAACAAAAGAATTACGCAGTATGACGCCGCTAGGCTTTGCCCTAGCGTTTTACCTTGCAAATCCCTAGTACCTTAGCTCAGTGGTAGAGCGTCTCCTTTACACGGAGAGGGCCGTGGGTTCGAACCCCTCAGGTACTACCAACTATGCAATATAAAATATAGTATAAAAATATTAACTTGAAGTGGCTTGGTTTCTGTGATATAATACTTATTATTGCAGAAGCCGAGCCATTTCTATTTTAGGCACAAAAAATGAGTAGTATATTTTTTTGCAGCGATCACCACCTGTTTCACAAAAATATCCTAAAGTTTACTCGTGAGGATGGTACACCGCTGCGTGTGTTTGACGACGTAGATCATATGCACGAGCATATTATCAAACAACACAATAGTGTAGTAGGCCCAGACGACAAGGTTTACTTCTTAGGCGACGTTACCATGAGTCAGAATCTTAAGGGTCTAGAAATCTTAAACAGATTTAATGGTCACAAGATTTTGATTCGTGGTAATCACGACGAGTGCAAGCTGTCACAGTATGCCCAATACTTTGACGATGTGCGCGGAGTAACACACCGATACGGCCTAGTAATGACTCATGTGCCAATTCATCCTGATAGCTTAGAGCGTTGGGGATTTAATATGCACGGGCACCTGCACTACAGGCGTGTTCTACTCGCAAACGGACACCCCGATCCCCGATACATAAATGTCAGCATGGAGTGTCTAGACGACTATACCCCCGTCAGCTTAGACGAAATTAACAAAAGGATGTCAAATGCAACCAAACACATGGCTGTGGCCAAAAAGTGAACACACACTAACTAATACTGTCGCAGAAAATACAGTAGAGTATCAACAGGTGCCTGTAACCAAACAAAAGTTAATTACCCTAAAAGATCCTGGTTGGATTATTGCTGTATTGATTGGCCTACTGCTTTTCCTGCCGCTGCTATGGGCGGCATTTATGTAAAGGATTTGGGCCTCTAGCTCATGCTTGGTTAGAGCAGTGGACTCATAATCCATTGGTGCTGGGTTCGACTCCCAGGGGGCCCACCAAATTTATGAATGAATTAAATAAACTTGTAGAACTAGCGCAACAGGTAGAGTGTGAAGATCCAATTGACTGGGGAATGTTACAAGTAGACGAAAATGAAGCGTATTTACTTCTAGCAAACGGTTTAGTCGAACATTTTGGATTTCCCGAAACTGAACGAGAACTCTTGCTGCTTGTAACGCTGTTAAAAACAACTGCAGAAAACTTTACTCTAAACCTCAAATTGCTTGGAGACCCTAAGTGAAAACCTATGTGGTAGCTTGTTATTATTTTATGGAAAGCGAGCTTGATCAGCGAGTAATTAAAGCTAAAAATGAGTTTGATGCAGCTGTAGACTACTTGGGCACTAGGCCTCCAGGTATTCTTGATTTAGATGATCTGTATACTTGGATTTGGGATCAAGACTTGTGTATGAATGTAATTGAAATTTAAACAAAGGAAATAAAATGAAAATCTATTTTGCCCCTGCAAATCTAACCAATGACGAATACGAGTATCAACTCGAGGGCGCTTTTAAACATCGTGGTGAGTACTACTGGAATTATGTTGAGTTTGGAACTAATAGTGCTGGACTAGATGAGTTTGTAATTCATGATGGCTGTCAACGAATGATTCCCATTTGTGTAGAACACATCGACGACCTTATTGCTGCACTTACCCGAGTCAAAGAAATTTCGGATACTATCAAACAAGCAGAAAGGTATACAGAACTAGCAGAGAGCGATGCAGAAGAATCTCCCTGTAACTGGTAATTAGCAATGTTTGAATTACTATATGGGTACTTAGCTTTTGCGCTTGCAACTGGAATTCTTAGTTGGTTATATTTGTTTAGACCCTGCCTACAAGAAGCACTAGCTTTAGGCATTAGAAATGAAATTACCACATCTCCAAAACTAACCTCCATAGTGTGGATAATTATGAACACAGTCATAGCCCCACTTGTACTAGTAGTAATACTTGTACCTAGCTTTTGTGAAGCTGCTTTAGTTGGGGTTAGAAAATCAATGTTTGAAGAATAAAAATTTTTATATTGACTGTTTTAGTTTGCTTTGCTATAATATTATTTCTGTCACAAAGGAATACACATGAAACTTCAAGAGTTTAAATACCTCAAACAAAATGGTCAAGAATCGCAACGCGCTGTTATTGTGGTACAAGAACCACAGCATCTAGTTGCCGGTATTGATGTGTCCAGCCTTGACGAATCAGATTTTGCCCTGTTTATTAACGAATACCGCGAAGTCAAAAATCGTCAACACGAAGAAGTCATGCAGCTTATGGCACGACATGATCTTAAACACAATTACAGGCAATTTAAACCTGAAAATATGACTAATGTCGAAACTACTTGGGTATGACAGAAAAACCCTTTAAACGAGTAGATAGTCTAACACTTCAGGAAGCATTTAAATTAGCATCACAAATAGTGGGAACAATAGGTCAAGTTTGTGATGATAACAAAACTATTCCAGAATTGTTACCCGATAGTCTAGTGCCAACAGTAAATTTATATATACTGGCAGCTAGTTTTATTGCTAGCTATGATAAACTACTCGAATACGAACTTACAAAAACTGGTAATTTACGCTCTGATAGAAACAATATACACTAACAAAGGAAATAAAAATGACTCAATGGACTGACGAACTCAAAGCTAAAGTTGTGCAAATGTATCAGGATGCCGATCCTACCCCGGAATCCAGTACTGAAATTATCAAAGATATTGCAGAAGAAATTGAAGCGTCGCCTAATGGCGTTCGTATGGTTCTTGTGCAAGCCAAAGTTTATGTTAAAAAAGAAGCCTCTGCTAGTACCGGCGGTAAGTCGGGCGGCACAAAATCTAGCGAAGGTGGTGCTAAGCGTGTTAGTAAGGAGTCTGCTATTCAAGAACTCCGCGAGGCCATTGAAAGCCGTGGCGCTCCTATTGACGACGACATTCTTAGCAAATTGACTGGTAAAGCCGCTGTTTACCTGCTTTCTGTTCTCAAGTCGTGATCAAAGGCAGCCCCCGTGGCTGCCTTTACTCATTTCTACTAAGGAATTAATATGCCACGCAAAAAATCTCAACAAGAACAAGAGCGCATGACTGATACAAATCTTCAGCGTGTTATTGACTTGCTGGAACCAAAACAGCAAGATCAAAAGCCTATTACTAAAAAAGATGCGTGTGCAATCCTGGGAATGAATTATAATACTACTAGACTTGACAGTATTCTAGAAAAATTTAAAGAACGACAAGTTAGAGATCGTGAACGTAGAGCTGCACTGCGTGGCAAACCAGCTACGCAGGACGAAACAGCTTATATTATTAAACAGTATGTAGAAGGCTCTACAATTGAAGCTATCTCTAGAACCACTTATCGCGGTTCAGAATTTATTCGTAAAATCCTAGAAGATAATCATATTCCTCGTCGTAACAGCTCTCATGATTATTTTCATCCTCAACTTATTCCTGATGGGGCAGCTAAAGATAGGTTTGAGATAGGCGAGACTGTGTATAGTGCTAGGTATGACTCAACTGCAAAAGTACTTAGTGAACATGAGCACAAAGACTATGGTTGGGTGTACAAATTGTGGCTTACAAATGAAAAGTGGCTACAGTATGCATTTCAACCAGCCTGTGAACTTGCATCACTAAAACACTTAGAACCACTAGGAGTTAAGTTTTAATGGACGATAACATTCATTTTTCCAGGTTAATAGAAGAAAACTTGGACAAAGGATTCCAAGTTAGGCTGGTTGTAAATGAATTTCGAGATGTACTTTATCTACAACTTAGAAAATACTTTCTAAGTTACGAAGGCGAATGGATTCCTAGTCGAGAAGGCATTAGTATCCCGGCTAGCCTAGATAATATTTATCATCTCCTAGATGGGCTACTTGAAATCTGTGCAGAAGCAGAAGGCATAGAAATCATTGAAAAGTATCACGAATTAGTTTCAAAAAAATAAACTTGATTTATAGTGCTTTATTTGATATAATATATTTACTATGAATAAATTAAAAACTTTTCTTGATTTAGCCAGTAAGCACTACTATGACGGATGGCCAATTATCACTGACGAGCAGTTTGACAAGCTCTCCGAACTGATTGGCTATAGTAAAGTAGGAGCACAACCTGCTGAAAATAAAGCTAAACACTACAAGCAAATGTACAGCTTGCAAAAGTATTATGAAGATGAAGGCGGCGTAAATCCGCTTGAAGGAATTAGTAATATAAGTGTAAGTGTTAAACTTGATGGTGCAGCTATTTCCCTGCTTTATGTTGGCGGCGAACTAGTGCAGGCTCTAACTCGTGGTGATGGGGTAGAGGGTCAACTAATCACTGATAAGATGCTGGCTACTAATCTAGTGCCTCATAGGATTGACTGCCTTCAAACCCTTCAAGTCACAGGCGAAATCGTAGCTCCTAACCACATTGAAAACAGTCGAAACTATGCTGCTGGCTCGCTAAATCTTAAAGATATTGACGAGTTCAAAACCAGAGCTATTAGCTTCTTTGCTTACGGTATCTATCCTAGCAATAGTACAACCTATGACGAGGATATGGTTTGGCTTACCAAACTAGGTTTTCAAACCATCAAGGAAGCAGATCTAGATAAGATATATCCTACCGATGGTCTTGTATTTCGCTGCAACAATAATAAGCAATTTGATAGCATGGGATATACTAGCAAACATCCCAAAGGTGCTTATGCTAGAAAGCAAAGACCTGCTCATGTAGAAACAATTCTACTAGATGTAGAATGGCAAGTTGGTAAAACAGGTAAGGTAACCCCAGTAGCAATTCTAGAGCCAGTTATGATTGGTGATGCACAAGTAAGCCGAGCAACACTCAATAATCCAGGCTTTATCGAAGCTTTAGGCTTAGAAATTGGAGACAGGGTAGCTGTAGTCCGAGCTGGCGAAATAATCCCTTGTGTGCTGCACAAAGTTGATGCTTAATTTTTACCGGGTTAGCATTTAAAATTTTGACTTGCGCGCAGCTTGTATTTCCGGTATAATACATATATTGTTTTTGAAAATGCCTATGAAGATCAAAATTCCAACAAATTGCCCGTGTTGCGACTACAAACTTGAGTTGGTTAACGATCAACTCTTTTGTAGAAATCAAGCCTGTAGTGCCCAACTGGGTAAAAAGCTAGAGCATTTCTGCAAGACTATGGGCATCAAAGGCATGGGTTCAAAAACTATTGAAAAACTAGAACTGGCAGATATTACTGAACTCTACTACCTAGAAGAAAGTGAAATTGCTGAGGCTTTGGGCAGTGAGCGTATAGCTGAAAAATTAATCTTAGAGATTGAACGCAGCAAACAGGCTTCTCTCGCCCAAGTCTTAGCAAGTTTTAGTATCCCACTTATTGGTAGCACTGCTTCACAAAAAGTCTCAAAAGTAGTCAAACACATTGACGAAATTAATCGAGAAAGTTGTAAGCAAGCTGGTTTAGGGGACAAAGCAACAGAAAATCTAGTTTTGTGGCTAGAAACTGATTTTCAAGAAATGAGAAATTTTCTGCCATTCTCATTTCAATCCGAAGCTGTAGCAGAGATAGATAGCTCTGATCAAAAAACTATCTGCATTACAGGAAAACTAACAAGTTTTAAAACAAAACAACAAGCATATGATCGTTTACAAGAAGCAGGATTTAAAATATCCGAATCCGTTACAAAATCCCTAGACTATCTAGTAGACGAATCTGATCGCTCCAGTTCTAAACGCAAAAAAGCTGAAGAACTTAATATAGAAATTATCGATAATCTCTTAAAATTCTTGGAAGAATACAAAAATGACTGAAAAAGCTAAAAAATGGAATGACGACGCCGTTGCTAACCTTCTTCGTATTGTTGGTGATGAAAGCCCCGTAAGTGTTGCAACTGTAGAAGAAGCCGCTGAAACTCTTGGATTTACTACTCGTAGCATTGCTGCAAAACTTCGCCAGCTTGATCACGAAGTTGCTTCAATGGCCAAAGAAAAAACCACTGCATTTACTGATGACGAAACCGATGAGTTGGCTGACTTTGTTGAGAACAATGTTGGTCGTTATACCTACAAAGAAATTGCAGAAAAATTTGCTAGTGGCAAATTCACTGCTAAACAGATTCAAGGCAAACTGCTTGCCCTTGAGCTAACCGGCGCTGTTAAGCCCGCTGAAAAAGTTGAAATTGCTCGTACCTATACCGAAGCCGAAGAAGTAAAATTTATTCAAATGGCTGAGCGTGGCGCGTTCATTGAGGACATTGCTAGTGCCCTTAACAAGACCGTTGCCAGTGTTCGCGGCAAGGCTCTTAGCCTTACCCGCAAAGGCCAAATTGCTAAGATTCCCGCACAGCGTGAGTCCCATGCTAAAGACCAAGTTGATCCTATTGTTGCTCTTGGTGATCGCATCGGCACTATGACCGTTGCTGAAATCGCTAAAGCAGTTGATAAGACCGAGCGTGGTCTGCGTACCCTTCTTACCCGTCGCGGAATCAATGTTGCCGACTACAAAGGCGCAGACAAAAAAGCCAAAGCAGAAGCTAAGGCTGCTGCCTAATCACTAAGCATTAGGTAAAACACTAGGCCGGGAGTTGTTATGGCTCCCGGCCTTTTTACTTTGGATACTGTAAATGAAAGTTACAATTACATATCACGATACAGAATCGTTTACTGTAGAAGAAGTAGTAAAGCAGGCTATTCATAATTATGGTCGCCAAGCTCAAGTAGAAATTATGCCAGAATCAACTATGGCTTATGATCATATTTATTTTGGGCTTCAACAGCTTGTAACCCACGAGCAACTTAGTATACTGTTTGACAAAGGCACAAGCTACCAAGCAGATATTAAAAAGTTGCGAGACAGAGTTATTTATAAAGTTACAGAAATTATAGATCAAGTTATTGTAGACAATGAATCTAAGGTAGGATAATTGTGGATGTATCGGCCGTAGTCTTAAACAAACTGCTCACAGAGCAAAGCCTGGATATTTGGGCTAAGCTAAAGCTAGTGTTTCTAGATCCGGCATACTCCTCTTTGTATAGTGTCATCAATAAGCACTATGAACGATATAATCGGTTGCCTAATTTTGATGATCTAGAACTTACTATTAGAGAAGGTCCGGCAGCTAAAACTCTAGCGACCCTAAAGCTCACCGAAGTGCCAGATGTTAGTGCAGAAGTAGCACTAGATGCGCTTATAGATCAGTACACGCAAAATGAAACAGTAAAACTACTAGATAAATTTGTAGATAAACTGCCGCTTTACGACTCAAACGAAATAAAAGAAAATTTATCAACTATTGCCCTAACCATAGAAGAAAAAACGCATACATCTGAAAAGGTGTATACAATGAGCGACATTCTTCTATTTCGCAATCCAGAAACTCTAGAAAAAGAACGTGTTTATCTCGGACTTAATAATACTTTTGATGCTGTGCTTGGCGGTGTGGCTAGACAGGAACTCGTACTCATCGGCGGTAAACGAGGGAGTGGCAAAAGTATTACTAGTAGCAATATTTTTATTAATCAGTACGAGAGTGGCAATAGCTGTTTATACTTTAGTATAGAAATGACAGCAATGGAGGTTATGGAACGTAATCTTGCAATTCTTGCCGGGGTAAATCATCAAAGTTTAAAGCAAAATAAGCTAACAGACGATGAAGTACTTAAAGTAGTAAAAGCTAGAGCTGGTATGTTTGAAGAAGCCGATGATACTGTCACAGAATTTATGCGTCATCGTGACAGATTTAAATTTGAAGAAAATTTAGTTAGAAACTTCAGGCTAAAACAAGATAATCAGATGGTTATTGTTGATGACAGAGAGCTAACTGTTGGAGCAATTGATTTGCACATAGGCAAAATGAAAGCTAGATTTGGAGATAAACTAGCAGTTGTAGTTGTGGACTATGTGAATCAAATTGTTATGGAAGGCACAGACCAGTACGACTGGAAGCCACAAATAGAAATCTCTAAAAAGTTAAAGAATTTAGCCAGAAAGTACGAAATTGTACTAGTTAGTCCGTATCAGATTGATGCCAGTGGCGAAGCCAGATTTGCTAAAGGTATTCTTGATGCTGCGGATATTGCACTAGTAATGGAAGCACACGATAAAGAGAAACAAGCAATTAGTTTTGAAACTACTAAGATTCGTGGCGGTAAAGAAATGCGATTTACTTGTCCTATTGATTGGGATACACTGCGAATCAGCCCACAAAGTATAGACACACCAGAAACAACAGAAAAAGTTAAACGAGCCGGTAAATCAAAGAAAACGCAAGAGCCAGTTGACGACTTACCTTGGGACACATAATGAGCGATCCAGTACTTGAACTAATACAAAAACACAACTTAGCCTATAAACTAAGTGGCCGTGATTATGTTGTCAAATGTCTAAATCCAGAACATGACGACTCAAATCCCAGTTTTCGTATAGATAGAGTAACTGGAGTCGCTCATTGCTTTAGTTGCGGGTTTAAAACCAATATATTTAAATATTTTGGAGTTTTTACAAATCCAGTACCTATTAAAATAGCTAAACTAAAGCAAAAACTTCGTGATCTTATGATTATAAATAGTGGGCTAGACATGCCGCCAGGTGCTACTCCATATACCAAGCAGTTTAGAGGTATTAGTCCAAAAACTCTTAAAAAGTTTGAAGCATTTTACACAAATCAAGTAGAAAAACTACAAGACAGAATAGTATTTCCCATCTCAGATATTACTAATAAAATACAGGTATTTGTAGCTAGACACACAATGAGTAATGGTAATCCTAGATATGTAAATTATCCTAGCGGTGTGCAAATTCCACTATTTCCACCACACTTACCCTACGACTCAACTAGCCTAGTTATGGTAGAAGGAATTTTTGATCTACTTAACCTATACGATAAGGGACTGCATCCTGTAGTATGCTCTTTTGGTACAAATACCCTACAAAACGACACACAACTTAAACTACTGCCATATAAAGCTCAAGGTATAACAAAAATCTACTTAATGTTTGACGGAGATGATGCAGGCCAAAAGGCTATGCAAACACTAAAACCTCTAGTTCAAGATGCTGGATTTCTTGTAGAGATTATAAACTTGCCCGATGACACTGATCCTGGCGAATTAGATCAAGAAGCTGTAGATAGTATAAAAAATTATATTGGATATAAACAATGAAACGCGTAGCCTTAATTGATAAAGCTCCAAATAGAACCAGATATTCAGACTATTTTCCGTTTGAGTTTGAACACTTTCATATGAGTAGTGTTCCTATTACTAAATTGCTAAAAAAGGATGTTGATCTAGAGTTCGACCCTCAACCGTGGGATTTGGTAATTTTAGTGGGTGCTGAGGCTGCAAAAGAGTACGCTAAAGTTACCAGTGTAACTAACATGGCTGGCCAGCTTGTTGGCGATAAGTTTGTGTGCATTACAAATCCAGCCATGCTTGCTTTTAAGCCAGAGGGTAAGCCAGACTTTCAACGTGCACTAGATAAAATCCTTAAAATTTATAACGGCGAAACGCGTCCCACAACGCCCGGCGACTATCGTGGCATTGATGATACCCAAGAAGCCAAACAGTTCTTGCAAGAAGTACTGGCTCAAGCTCAGGGTGCAGTATGCTTAGACACAGAAACTACTGCACTTTATCCCAGAGACGGCTATGTGCTAGGCATTAGTGTTAGTTATAAAGCTAAACATGGCAGGTACATTCTTACTGACGTTTTAGACGAAGAATGTGTAGGTTTGTTGCAGGAGATTGCAAACACTTTTGATATAGTGTTTCATAACCTCAAATTTGACTATAAAATGATCAGGTATCATCTTGGTATTGACTTTAGGCCAGATCATGTACATGATACTATGGTTATGCACTATGTACTAGACGAGACAGATAGTCACGGACTAAAAGAACTAGCCTTAAAGTATACTGATTTTGGCAACTATGATCAGGCTTTGGATGACTTTAAAAAGGAATACTGCCGTAGCAAAGGTATTCTTGAAGAACAGTTTACTTACGACTTAATTCCTTTTGATATTATCTCTGAATATGCCAGTATTGATACAGCCGTAACCTACGAGTTGTATCAAAAGTTCTGGCCAATTATTCAGAAAAACGATAAGTTCTTGTGGGTTTATAAAAACTTGTTGATTAATGGCACTGTGTTCCTTATGAACATGGAAGAAGTTGGCATTCCAATCGACAGAACCCGAATGGAACACGCTAATCACTACTTGGATACCCATATTCAAGAAGCCAAACAAAAGATCTTTGAGTTTGATGAAATCAAGCAATTTGAAGAGGCTTCGGGTAAAATCTTTAATCCTAATTCGGTATTTCACTTGCGCGAAGTACTGTTTGACTACTTAGGATTAACACCAACAGGCAAGAAAACCGCAACTGGTGCTGTTTCAACTGATGCCGAAGTCCTAGAAAAACTAAGCGAAGATCATCCACTGCCAGGTGCTATCCTAAAAGTTCGCCAGTTAACCAAGATTCAAAATACCTATATTCAAAAAATCTTGCCGGAGTTAGACCGTGATGGTAGAATTCGTACTAATTTTAACCTTATTTTCACAACAAGTGGGCGTCTTAGCTCTAGCGGTAAATTTAATGCACAGCAAATTCCACGAGATGACCCAATTATTAAAGGATGTATTCGAGCTCCGGCTGGATATAAAATAGTCTCACAAGACTTGACTACAGCCGAAATGTACTATGCGGCTGTGCTAAGTGGTGATACTAATTTACAAAAAGTCTTTTCTAGCGGTGGCGACTTTCATAGCACTATTGCAAAAATGGTGTTTAATCTACCCTGTGAAGTAGACTTGGTTAAAAAGCTCTACCCTGAAATGCGTCAAAGTGCAAAAGCGATTAGTTTTGGTATTTTGTATGGCTCCGGCGCACAAAAAGTGTCTCAAACAGTTAGTAAAGCAACCGGCAAGCACTATCCTGTGCAACAAGCGCAAGAAGATATTACAGCATACTTTACAAAATTTAATAAGCTAAAACGCTGGCTTGATTCTAGAAAGCAATTTATCGAGCAAAATGGGTTTACTTACAGCTTTTTTGGCCGTAAACGTAGACTGCCTAATGTGTTCTCCACAGACAAGGGCATTGCTGCTCACGAAGTTCGTAGCGGTATTAACAGCGAAGTACAAAGTCTAGCAAGCGATATTAATCTGTTAGCTGCTATGGAAACTCAGCAGGAAATTAACAAACAGCAACTAGACGCTAAAATCTTTATGCTAGTGCATGACTCAATTGTAGCACTAGTACGAGAAGATCAGGTTGAACAGTACTGCAAAATTCTAAAAACTAGGACGCAAACAGATCGGGGATGTAGTATCGCCAGTTCGCCAATTGGTGTAGATCAAGATGTTGGTGATGACTATAGTTTTGGAGACTTTGAGGCAACCTATGAACTTAGCGGAGATAGTTTGGCCCGTATTTAGGCTGGGTGAACATAAGCCTAGACAAGAAAATAATCTAGTATTCTACAGCAAAGAGTACTTAGACGTAAAAACAGGGGAACTTAGGGTGGGTTTGAGAATAGTAGATGATAAAACTATCAAAAAACCCACCCTAGGCTTGCGTAGACTAGAGCTGCGTATGGAACCTGGCGCAAGAATATTTACTATTAAAACAGCAATTTATTTTCTTGCTGATCTAATCAAACTTGCAAAAGCCACTACTTGGTTTATTGATAGTAGTGGCTACGTATTTCAGTACAAAAAAATTACACGCGCCAAGCTAATTTGCAAACGAATTACTAAAGTTTTACCTGCTAGGCAACTAGGGTGTATTATTCAAGTTGAGGGTCTAGATACGCGATTCAAGTCTATTAGGCATCCAGTTAATGGTGAACAATACGCTGGATTACTACAGTGGGGGCTTGGGTATCTATTGTATGGACTATACTTAGACCCGTTTAAAACTACGCACAGGCTAATATGAAGGCAGTAATAAGTAACAGAATATATTTAACTGATCCGGGCCGTGATTTAGCAAAATCAATTATAGAAACTCTTACTTACAAGTTTCAAAAAGATGCTGGAAGTAAGAGATTTTCTTCTGTGGAAACAATTAAAAACTACAAGATTTTGCCTCGCGGAATTTTAAGCATTCCGCAAGGCCGTCGTGATCTAGTTCCACAAGACTGGGAAGTAGTAGATAAACGAGTACTAGTTCCAGCCCCGTTTCCAGAACCTAGATTTCAGTTACG
>Ga0129333_10001985_pt1 | contig 18887 bp, 52 predicted proteins | sample CPB6_08_DNA_FD_94474 | JGI IMG/M metagenome (GOLD analysis project Ga0129333, IMG submission 94474) | Freshwater to marine salinity gradient microbial communities from Chesapeake Bay, USA - CPBay_Sum_0.6_0.8_DNA | ecosystem: Environmental > Aquatic > Marine > Coastal | place: USA: Chesapeake... | reverse complement strand
TTGCTGTGGGTCTTTTCTCCATTCTCTTTTAAAACACAAATGTGGTTCTGACATATGTTCCATTTGTGCCATCCAATGATATCCATTTTCATCAACAGCATCAAGATAATGAATGCGTGTCTTAGGATCAATTGTACGGGTGATGGTTATGAATTTTACTCGTTCAGTCATTCTTCATCCTCCTCATCATCACCCTCCCAGTCAATCTCAACAGTTTCAAACTGTTTTACATCAGTGTAAGGCATAGGATCTGCAGGTCCTCCCATCTCATAATGGATTTTATCAAACAATTGATTAAGCACTAAACTCTCAAATCCTTCTTGGTCTGGATAATACTCCCAGTCCTCAAACATTTCAGTTGTGGGAGCAACTGTGAGAGTTCGGGTGTATGTAACTGTGACTGCTTTGAGTGGAATACGCATTCGTTTGGTTGCTTATGAAGTCATTATACGGCAAAAAGAGCACCTGTGGAGATGCCCTGTGCCAGTTGTTCAAGTGTCTTTTACTACCTCACATAAAGGGAATACTTTTACACTTGAAATAAATCCAGGTTTTGTGTATTTGTTCTTATAATCTGCTGCGAATACCTTTGCTTCTTCTTTGGTTTCAAATGTCCCAAAGTATCTGTGACGCCCTTCAATACCTTCATATTTGTTATAAAGTCCCACCATCCACTTATGAGAATGTTCTGGATATGTGTCGTTTTCTGCAATCCAATCGTAGTATGCTTCCTTATTCATAGGAAAAACTCATCAGGTGGGTTGTGTATAAACATAGACTTTTTCATCTTTCCCATATTTCTCTTCTCTGTGTATCCTTCGGGAATAGGTCCATCCCACCCATTCTTCCTTGCTTGTCCTACAGATGGGAACAATTCCATTTCCACTGCCAGATGTGCTAATGTCCAATGTTCTTCTATTTCAATGTGATCATTTGGATCAAATCCCCACCAATCAAACTCTGGTAGATCAAAAACTCTTTTTTTTTACAAAGTTGTATTCAAATTTCATTCACCCTTTCCATCTTAGCAAGTGGTTCATTCCCCCACTTCATCGGAGGATCAAAGTTCACTCCCATCATTTCAGGCCATTTCCGTGGAGAATCCTCACTTTCAATGATATTCTGCTCTACAGCACGTTCCCAGGAGAGTTTGTTTCGAATCACACAATGAAGATCATAAAGAATCCCATTGCTTTCTGGAAGATCTTTGTGACCAATACCAAGTGAAGAAGCATATCCATCAATATTATTGACCATATGCTTAGATAGCAATGCTCCAATGATTTGAAGATCATTGCGGAGTTCTTCATAGTCAATTGGTTTCTGAAGAGGAAGATTGTCTTCAATCTCTCTCCATTGACCAAGTTGAACACGTTGAAGCAAATCAGTTGCCTCTTGAAGTGCCCATGCCTGCTTTTCAGTGATGGTGAGAGTATAGGTTTTAGTCATTGTATTCATCATCAAAGCTAAAGTATTCATAGATGGCAGACATTACGTTCTCTTCAATGTGCTCTATGATAGCGCCTTCAGTCGGATTTTCCACATGCTTATGAGCACGGGCATAACCACGGCGCACACCTTCTTCAATTGCCATTTCCAAAATGACACGGGTTTTAGGTTTCATAGTCATCAGAATTTCGCCGTTGAAGTTCAATAATCAAAAGATCCAGATAAGCATCTGCTTCTTCAGTTTTTAGAAGTGCAGTATCTGCAATTTCAAATGAGAGATCAGAATCATCAAGGGTATTCAGTTCTTCTGCAGTATAGAATCCCCAGTCAGTCATTGTCAAGTTCATAAACAAGATCCTCCAGTTCTTTCAGCAATTCGGGTGTGAACAGTTCTACAATTGGATCAGTTGGTTCATCTGCCTCATCAAAATAATAAAGATCACATTCATACTGATAGGCAAGATCATCATTAAAATGCATCAGATTCTCCAGTTGTTGTTCAATGGAGCGAATCAGTTGTTCTTGTGCTTCAGTCATTTTAACCTCCACCATAAACATAAGAGATAACTTCTTCCTTGTCATGAGGAATGTTATCAATTACCTTGATACCTGCCTCATCAAACTCTTTTTGCCTTGATTCTATAATATAATCACTATCACCAGGGCAGGTGAACTCTTCCACAAAGATTTGTCTGCAACTTGTCAAGGATTCAGCAGCAATGACACACATTCCATCAGTGTAATCATACAGCACTTCGTTGAGAATGTAGAGATTCATTTGTTTCTATAAATGTGTTGAATGAGAAGAACTTGACCTGCGCCAAGTGCATAAGCAATCAGAACAAGAAAACCACAGATCATTCTTCCTCAGGATAAAGTTTCCAACCATCTGGGTGAATTCCCATTTCTTCGCAACGTACTTCATATGCAATTCGTTGCAGGAGACGGAGATCCATACTTTCAACTTTTTTGATAATTGAACGACGGATTTGAGAGTCTTGAGTAGTGTCGGTGATCATGAAGGGGGGGGGAATTCCTTTGATTACCCACATATTATAAAACCCTCCCCAAGTAAATAGGGAGGGTGATGTGCCACTTATTAAGGTGTCACTTATTCATTTGAAGTGTAGGTACAGGCATTCCACCTTCAGTGGGAACGTAGATAGTGACGTTACCTTTGTTAGAACCTTCCTCCAAACCAGTGATATAAAGATACTGAAGATACTCACGGTTATCTTTAAGACTGTCACCAATGATTTGGTTTGCTTTAGCAACACCTTGAGCACGGATAATTTCAGCATCAGCAAGTTGTTGGGCAGAATCCTTCTTTGCTTGTGCTTCCAGAACTGCTACCTGTCGGGTATACTCTGCCTTTTGCAGTTCTGCCTTACCAGCAAGAGATTGTTGCCACACATTATATTGCGGACCACCAATGAAGATGAGACCACCAATTACAACAACACCAACTGCTACGAGAGCAACACCAGAATCAACAAATCCGTTTTGATTTTTCATTTTTTCACCTTAGAATAAACAGAAAGAGAAAGATCCATTAGACAATAACCAAAGGCAAATGCTGCCATAATTGTAGTAATCATAACTTTAATTCAACGGTCCCAGATTTCCCATTTAGGCACATCTCCACAAGTTTGATCTGCTGTTTTGGGATTGGTGGAGCGGCAATCAATAACAGCTTTTTGTGCTTGAAGATATGCTCGATACTTTGTGTAGTCAGAGTAAGAACTCCAAGCAGCAATAAGACCAATAAAGATCAGAGCATAAGTTCCAATTCCAAAATAGAATTTTTCTTCTGGATTCATTTTAAGTTTGATTGATTTTGGTTTTTGTGTTGATGAATTAGTCATCTCTGTTAATTGAACTTCTATAATATAGCAAAATTACCTATGAAGAAAGTAATTAGTGGACAGTTTTAAAATTGTCCTGGACAAAAAAGAAAACTTGATTGATTCTGTAATTTGATCCAAAATAACGTTTGTTTGAAACATTCATTCCATGAAGGAATTTTTTTCCATCAAATAGATAAAGTTTATTATATTCTGATTTTAAATATTTGACGACTTCATAATTAATTTTTTTATGCCAAGGAGCAAAATGCTCAGGTATAAAATCTGGTTGTTTTGGAATAATATCTAAAAATCTATAAAGATTCGTTCCATTTTTATCATCATTTTTATTAAAATAAACAATCCCATTATATCCCGCATCTATGTGTGGGCACCAATAATGATTATCAAAATCATTATATGGATCATTCTTAAATCTGCATTGATTTGTTTTTATGGACATTTTATCTAAAGGTTTTTGTCCACATAGATTCGCTAAAAATTGATGGATTGCTATCATTTCATATGCATGATAATGATGTCTTCTATCTTCAAAAAATATTCCATTGTATGAAGGTGTTTCCTCCTTTTTCCAAAGAGGTGGTTCATGAGAAAGAAAGAATTCAAGAATTGAATCTGGATCTTTATAAAAATTAGAAATTGAATAAATCTTGGATCCTTCAATTTCTTCTACTTCTACTTTAGCGTCTTTATTAAATTCAAACATGTTTAGACATCATAACCTTCAAACTTCAAAATTGCTCTCCTTGATTCATATGCTTGAAATTGATTGGAAAACTCAGCAATTTTTTGAAATGGATCACGACGAAACAATCCCCATCTTGACGTGCCAATAACACCCATGATAAGATACGGATTTTCCAGACCAAGGGGATAAGGTTTTGCCATGTGAGTTGCCTTGATTAACAGATCTAATATACTAACTTTACAAGAATTTGCAACCAACCATATGACAGTTTAAAAAGTGTCACTGATCAATCATCAAAACACCATTTAAGTGATCAATTTCATGCTGAATGATTCTTGCGGTGAGATCTGAATACTTTTCTAAATGGGGATAACCTTTTCTATCTCGGTATTTGACAGTTATTGTTTTAAATCTTTTCTTTTCAACAAAAGTCTCAGGGACAGACAAACATCCTTCTTGATCCGATACTACCTCTTCGGATTGATTAATAATTTCGGGATTAATCATTACAAGAGGTTCATTCTTATAAACAACTACAATAATTCTTTTTAATAATCCAATCTGATTGCCAGATAACCCAATTCCACCAGATTCAAGCATTAAATTAACCATACGACAACAAACGTTGCGTATGGTATCATCAATCTTATCTACTCTTTTAGCCTTTTGTCTTAGGACTTTGTGCCCCTCCTTGAGTATTTCCATTGGGGATATGCAGACCCTTTATATAGTCTGCTAACTCTTTAGTTTCTTCCCATTCCCAAACAGTTCCGTCTTTTTGTGTGTAAGTTCTAACCGTCATAGTTTAATCCACCTATCGTTTTCAAGTGTCCAATTTACAACTTCTACAATTCTGTCTTTTACAGACTTTTGAGGTTCCCACCCCATAACCTTCATTTTATCACCACTGAGAGCATAACGCAAATCGTGTCCTGGGCGTGAAGAATGGAAGTCTACCAATTGATATTTAAGTTCTTTATCTTGTGCTTGAGCAATGATCCGAGCAAGTTCAAGATTGTTTAATTCCTCAGAACCAACAATATTAAACTTAGGACATTTTGCACCTCCCCAAGTTACTTCTGTAATTTGTTTTTTCTTGAGAAGAAATAAAATTGCAGATGCAACATCTTCGGCATGAATGTAATGCCTTGATCCTGGTGTAGTTTTTGTAGGATCACTGTGAATATCTACAACTTCACCATCTCTAATTTTACGGATACACATTGGAATGAATTTTTCTGGGTGCTGTCGTTGCCCAAATACATTCATTGTATGAGTGATGTAAATCGGAAGGTTGTAGGTATTTTCATACGCTACAGCAAGTTCTTCGCCGCCTGCCTTTGTTGCGCTGTAAGGATTAGTAGAATTGTATCGGTCATTTTCTTCATACATGATTCCATTTGGAGCAGGACCAAATACTTCATCGGTGCTGAAATAAATGAAACGTTCCAACCAATCTTGTTCTCTTGCATGATCAAGAATGTTACATGTTCCAACAACATTATCCAATACAAATTCCATTGGATATTTAATGCTGCGGTCAACATGGGAACCTGCTGCAAGATGAAGAATGTAATCTACTGATCCAATTTCAGATTTGACAAGAGGATTAATTGCTGCTTTCAAATCATGATGAACAATCTTAACTCGCTTCCTTTCATTTTCGGGAAAGGATAGCATTAGATCATGTAAACGGTTAAGATTGCCACTATAATCCAAACGATCAAGAGATACAATCTCCCAATCAGTTGTCTTAAGAATTTGTCCAATTAGGTGGTGAGCAATAAATCCAGCACCACCAGTAACTAAAACTCTTTTTATCATTATCCAATTACCCTATAGCAGACTGTAGCATTTCCTTTACGGACTGATGATATGTGAGCAAATGCAGCATAGGAAAGATCCAAATCAGCATGAGAATAAGGACCACGATCATTAACACGGACAATAACCTGTTTTCCATTGTCCTGATTAGTTACCCTAAGTTTTGTTCCCATGGGAAGATGGGGATGTGCTGCAGTCCAACGATAAGCATTGAAACGCTCCCCATTGGCGGTGATTTGTCCATGGAATCCATCACCAACACCATAGTATGTGGCAACTCCACAAGCAAGACCAGCAATCAGGGTTTCAATCATTCAAATTCTCCAGTACGATTGACTTTATTACTTTCAGCAACATTTGATGATGTGCTTACTGTAGTGTATTGAGAATTTTGATGGTTTTCAATTTCAGACAATTTGTAACTTTGATGTGCAATCAGAGCGGTTGCAAGAACCATCCAACTAATACACAGATACTTTCCAATTTTCAGTTTACTCATAATCATTTAAAAAGAGAATCAAATACCGCTTTGAAATTTGCGTGACCCTTGAATAATATCCCAGCAATTACCAATAAGTCAAGCATTATAAGAGAAAGAAATAGAATAACGTGAGGTCTATTAGACATCCTTATAGTTTCCCACCTACCTGCCCATCATAAGTTTTGGATTCAGAGAAACCTTCCTGCCTCCCTTTAAGATAAAAACGGGTTGCTGATACACATTGCTCTTTAGTGAGAGATGTGATAAGTCCTTTGCCATCTTTGTCAGTGGAGTACCAAAGTCCATACTTTTTTTGCTCAATGTAAAAACAATCATCAATTAGTTCTTGGTTCTGTTTTGAACCGCTTAACTCCTTTGATTCCTTTGAGAGTTCGTTTGATGTAGTCACTTCTTTGGTCGTCATAAGAAAAGTATGCAAAATTAGTATGCTTTTGTTTTCCTTGCTTAGTTTCCCAACTTACAGCGTAAGGAAATTGTTCATGGAATGGTTTTGGAAGAACAGAATCTTCAACACGTTTTGAAATCATTTGAAAGTCGCATTAACTCCAATAACTTTTGCTTTTGGATTACGAGCAAGAGCAGTTTCTCTGGCATCTTGATAATTTGCCGCTTCTACAATTTCTGTAAATACTTTTCCAGCAACGTAGAGTTTTACTTCACATTTCATTAGTCTATGGTATAGATTTTGATTTTTGGTTTTGTTTTTTGTTTGTTAATAAATTTGGTAGCACTCTCCAGAGAGTAAAACTTTATTACTTTTGGAGGAAAGTCAAAGTCATAAAAATTTACCCACATAAACAATTTTTTTTGTTGTGGGAAAAAACAAACTTCTCCATTAAGATCTGCTTGTTCTACTACTCTGTATTTCATAGATTTGGAGTTTTCTTCTATTTAATAGAGTTACCAACTTTCACACCCTCATTGTAACCCATTTCATATGCAGTTTGCAACCATTTGTAAATTTCTTCCCTTCTATTTGATTCTACATCATCCCAGAATCTTTCTGATCTAATGTGAAAACCTTCAAGTTCCCAAAACCAATCATCAAAAGACATAATTACACCTCAATGAAAAAATCAGAGTCAAATCCCTTAATGTGCTCATGTCCATAATAACCTCTTGGATTGCTCATGATTCTACATTGTCCAAGAGTGTAATCATTCTTATGATGAACATGCCCATGCACCCAATATTTAATTTGAGGGTGAGACAAGATAAGATTACTAAAGTCTGTATAGTATGCACAATTACTCATCTTACCCTTGTAATTTTCAGAGATTGACTGAGAACAAGGTGCATGATGAGTAACCACAAACACATTACCATTACGATGTTCTTTTAGTTGATGATAGAGATACAATTTACTTGCTTTATGAATATCGACAAGATCATATGGTTGAAGTTTTCTAAAGTTTGAACCAATTCTAATAGTATGAAAGTCATTCAGCATTTGCTTTACTGCAAACATGTCAGATGGGTTTTCATTATTAAAATCAGTCCACATAGTCATTCCAATAAAAGTCCAGTCACCAATCTGGATAGTTTCATTTTCCAACAAATGAATTTCAGAGGGAATATGTTCTTTTAAGGTTGAATAAGTCCTATCAAAGTGATAACCATAGTGCTCATGGTTTCCCATGACATAAATTACATGATCATAATTTTTCACACTTTGAGTTAGAAAATCGGAATAAATCCGATTAAGAGGTCCATTTTTACGTAAATGATGAGCAGTGAGAATGTCTCCTGCTAAAATCAAAACATCCCCCTCTCCAGGGTGAAAACTACCACCCTTTTCGCAGCATTCAAGATGCAAATCTGATAGTAGTTTTACTTTCATTGTCAATTGGAAGAACTACGTGCAAAAAGAAGATCAATCAGGAACACAATAAGAAAACATTTCCAGAATCCAAGACTGACACTAAACCAACCAAGAATAATACCAAGCAACCACGCTTTCAGGGAAAGAATACCAAATCCAAGTACAAGCAGCAACAAAACAACTGCAATAACTTCAAGAGTAGAAAGATTGGAAAGTTTAGAAGAAATACGACGAGACATAGATCTCTTTTCAAGTACAATTCAATTATAGCATGAATAGAGTCTTTGATTAATGGCAAGTGGACAGTTTAAAAATTGCCAGCACCTTGTCCAACATCAAAAACCCATACACCCCTTTCAATCCACATATTTACAACTCGCTGGCGATCATCAAAAACTCCAATAATGTTGTGAGTTTTTTCAATTTCATCAGCAATTTCTGCTTTAACTACAGCATCATCCCTATGATCTTTATATTTTCTCATATAAAGAGCATTATACTCAATATTATGCTTTGCTAACCACTCCTCGGTTTGATCTCTATAATCATCAGATCTACCGCTAACAATAAACACTGGATAATAGTAAGTTAGTGCCTGAACAACTCCAAGAACTGCCTCATTTGGTTTATCATTTACCAATCCAGCATTCCAAGCATCCCAATTACGTGGTTTAGTCGCAACATATTGGCGACGATGCTTTACATTGCAAATTGTCCCATCAAGATCAAATACATAACAATTTGGTTTCATTGAACTTCCTCAAAATAATAAAAAGCATCTTGAAAGACCTCATCATCATCACCCAAAGACATCCACCCAGCACACATACTATCTGAAAACTGTTCCCAAGCATGGACAGCATCTGTATGAGAGATTTCATAACCACGTTCCGCAAAGATTTTTACAATGCGTTCAATGTCACTAGTATATTCAAAATGATGATTGTAAGGTTCCTTAACTTTCAACTTTTTCAACATAATCAAAGTCCTCATTAAGAGTTGGAATTTCAAATTGATGCCACATCCTTTTTAAGATGCTTTCAGGAATAAACTTACCTTCACGGTGTTCGTTTCGTTCCAGTGCCTCCTCTAGTGATATAACAAAGTATACAGCATCCCTATGGTAAAAGGAAGGGAGTTTAGAAAGTTTTTTCTTTCTGGTCTTGACTGATAAGTTTGTCTGATCCCAGATAATGTTCTTACCTTTTTCCTTTGCCATGTTCAACTCAAGTTCAAGTTCCCGAGTAGCCTCAGGAATTATATCGTCAAAGACTTCATTATAAGTTTGACCAACACGTTTTGCATATTTTTCAATGTAATTATCTGTAGAAAGAACTACTGCATCCTTCCAGTAGTCCAGTTTCTTTAGTTTCTCAACATAAGTGGACTTTCCAGAAGTAGGAATTCCGCAAAGCATGATAAGTTCAGGCATGATAGTTCCAATTAATGTTTCCAAATAACCAACGAGTCTGATCAATTTTTGTTTGTGATCCCAATGATTTGCCAATTTGCTCAACAATCAAATCTTTTACAGGAACTCCTTTCCTAAGTTTAAACATGAAAGGTTGATACTGCGGAAGAATTGAAGGAACTGCAAGAGTAGCAAATTCTTTCTGATCTTGACCCTTATCAATTTGTTTATAAAGATCATGAATCTCTGTGCCAACATCCTCAACAGATGCCCAAAATGCCTTTTCAAAAGAACGTACTTTTTCAGCATCTTCTGGAGTCAACAAAGGAATCAAATCATCTACAGAGTCATCCAGAATAGTTTGAATGACATTCTTTTCTTGATTGATGGAATCTTTAGATTTGTGGCGGAGAACATAATCATCCGCTTTAACTTTAACCATGTGCCCATCAGTAAACCTGAGGACTACACCTTCTCCATCGTCCCATTCCCTAACTTGCTTTACAAACAAATCAATATTTTGGACAGCAAGACCATCTACAGCATTGACAACGGGAATGCTCCAATGATTAGCAAGTTCAACCATATTTTGATATGTGAGGTACACTCCCATAATGGTATTACGTATACCAGTAAGTATAAGATTATCTTCTTTATAATCTACAACAATTCTATTTTTTGGTGAGCACCACTCAAAAATAGGAGTCATGCCTCCATCAAACATTGCATGGATAAAATCTGCATATACAGGTTTATCTGCAATAAAAACCTCAGCATTCATTGCCACATCAGTGATTCCTGCTTTTGTTGCAAGTCTAAATCCAACTTCAGTTGGAATTGGACGGATCATAGAACCATCCAATTTTTCCAATACAACATGTGGACTATAGAGATTAATCTTATTAGTTTGAGTTTCTGGTCTTTCCCCAATATTAAAAAACTTATGATACGGACGAGAAAGAAGTTTTTTAGTTTTACTGCAGAAAATTAAACCTCTACACTCTCTCCTGATTTGCATACTGTTCGTATTATCATCAAGAGAACTGAAAGTGTTCTCAAAGTTTACCATGTAATTTACTACAGTATAGTCACCTTTGTCAGTTACTTTAAATTCATCAAAACCTTGAATTGCCCAAAGGACATCATTCAAATTTTCAATAAGAGGAAAACTGTAGTTCATGATGTGTTTGATTTTCAATAATGATAGCACCCCAAAGAATAATCTCAGAGGAAAGTGGACAGTTTCAAAACTGGATTAATCAGAGTCTCTTTGAATTGCTTTTTTAGCAAGTTTTACGGCACCTTTCAGAGTTCCTTTTATTGCTGATTTAACTGCACCCTTTGCTGCAAGATGAAGAGAACTTTGATGATGTCTTTTATTTGTTGTAGATTTAACTCGCTCCATTCTTTGATTATAAGCATCTCTTTTGTCTTCAGAGGAGTGTTTTGTATCTAATTGCTTCTCTTTTTGAGTTTGTGTGAATGTCTCTGCAGATTTTTGGCGCTTTCTTGCTTCTTTTCTTCTATGGGCGCGTTCTGCCTCTGCCTGAGCAATCCTATGGGCAGACTCGTCAGCAGATTCCATGAAATCTTTAAAGTAGATCACTTGAGCTCGTAAAACCTTCTTGATTATTTATTTCTACAGGAACTAAAAGATATTTTGGTGAGTTCCAATGCCTAATAACTCCAGCAACAATAAAACAATTTGTGACCAAATAAGTCACAAATATAACTGTCCTGATGATTGCCACAGTGTCAGATTCTTTGTCGCATTTTGATGCTTTTTCTCCAAGTGATTTTGCCCATAGTCTCCAAATATTATTACTTTTTTTCTTCATTTCTTGGTTTTGGTTTTGAGCAATCTAAGCAAACAGTTGAATACCCATACTTAAAACGTCTAACTTCTTGGAAGAAATCTTTTGACAAGGGTTTTTCAACTTCACAATATTGGCAAGTGTATTTATTTGGGGCAGATAATGATTTCTTTTGCCCCTTAAGTTTTGATATGAGATTCCCAAAAAATAGCATCGTCCAGTTTCAGAAAAGTAGCAATTTGTTTTGAAAAACCTTTTTTCTTAGGTTGTAGATAATGAACTTCATACTTCATTTTTCGCTGTCTTTAAAAATGATTACTTGATCGTAATAAGTAGGAAATACAAGAAGATTAGGCGCATTTCTTCCAGGAACAGGTGGAAGAGTAATGACAATATATGAGGAGCAAACAAACTTGATTACCCCACACATTCCTCTGTAGGAAACTTCAGATCCTTCAATGAACATTGTCAAAATAAGGAATAAAAGTCCATTCTTCTGGTTCTTGAGAGTCTACAACAAACTCTTCAAAAATAGCATGGGCATCATCAAAACGTTCTTCTTCAACAAGAACTTCCATTTGGTGGCAATAAAATTCTTCTACCAAATAGATGTTATACTTGCGGTCATTGTCATCCATTAAAAGCTGCCTCCAAAGGTGTCATTTTAATTGGCATAGAAGTCCAGGGTCGGGTTGAATTAATGTCTACACAAGAACCGATGGTGGTAGCATTAATTGGGGAGTAGTATTCTGATTTTTTTGGATTGTAGAATCCCCAAACAGTTGAGGTAGACTTACCATTGTTGTAATCAAAGACGCGATGACAACGCAGCATAATCCGAATAGTTTTGGAGTTATACTGTTCAAATTCATAAGAGTAACCTTTAGGTGCTATGTGGGGAAAATCTACAATCTTAATATCTTTCATCAGGTTGTGAATGCATCAACAATACCAACTTCTTCATCATCATTTGCAAGTTCAAAACGGGGTGCTTTTGCAACTTTTGCCATAATCAAGTTACTGTACTTATCATGATCTTCTTCATTCCAATCTTTGGATGCGGAACTAAGAACATCAAAGCATTCTTGATCATTTTGAGCAATTACAGAAATTACCCCGCCATACTCAGAAGAAGGAAAGGGAACCCAGTAATCAACAATGTAAAGAAATTTCATTTTAGGTAAAGTAGTCTCCGTTGAGTGTTGTGGTTAAATGATAGCACTATTAACTTTTAGAGTCAATAGAGTTGATTAGTGAAAGTTGTCTCTTAAGTTCAACTTGCATACTAATCAGATGAGAATAAAAAAGTTTCTGATAATTATTTCCTTCCAGCAAACTGGTCAAATTGTCAATTTGTTGGAGAGCAAGTATAAGTTTTGTCTTTTCAGTCATAATCTTGATAATCAGTTTGTGACATTAGGACATAATTAACTCCAACTGCAACGAGATTAACAATTAAAATTGCTGAAATAACTGTTATCATAAAGATTTGCAATCGGAGTGATTTGGATATTGGTGGCAGTACTCTGCTTTATCATAGATAAAACGTTTTACTTTATCATTTTTAGAAACATCAATAATAAGAGCAGAGACTGTAAATACAATCAATCCACCAACAGCAAGTTTAAGATAGGGGTTCAAAACGTTTACTCCAAAGATAGTAAGACTTGTCCCGTACATTTTTAAGAAGATTCATTCTATTGTTCTCTCCAATAGAATACAATCCACTATCAATCATTTCCTCTGCAGCATCAAGCAGATGAGTGAGTGCAACGTTTATCATCTCATGCTCTTCGGCATTGAGATTGAGAGTCATTTCAGTTTCAATCATGATCAAACAGCAAGGGCACCAGAGGGAATTTCAACAATTTCTGGATATCTATTTCCAAACTCATGCCTATCATAGCAAATCCACTCTCCATCAAGAGTGAACAGATAAGCATACTCTTCACCATCAGCAAGATAATCATATTTGTTAGCATCAAGGCGAGGGGGACAATCATCACCACGCTGGGAGTAGTATTGAGGACCATATTCTTGTGCCTTTGTTTCACTATTCCAGCGATCCTCAGTCCAGCAGCAGGACATGTCGCCACCGTCAATCAGTTCAGAAGCAAGTTCTTTGCTATTGTAGTGCGTCTTCAGGATCCGACCCAACCACTCAGGATAACCATCCCAGTGGTGATACACAGAGAGCACAGAACCGTCAGAGAGTTCAATACCGATGCGTGAGCGGGTTGCCATGATAAGAAGTTTGTTTGGTTGGGCAGGGGTCTCTCCCCCTGATGAACATAGTATGGCACAAAAAAGGGGACCATGCAAGTCCCCTATGTGCCAGTTTGCAAATTGTCTTCAGCAACCCATTTCTTTCATACTTCGGACAAGATATGCAGTAAATTCTTCCATTTTATCTGGATGAACTGATTGTGGAAGTTGATTGATTGCATTTTTAAGTGCAGACATCTCATTCCACTCATCATCTGTTAGTTTGTCTTGTTTTCCAGCGGAAAGAGTCATAAGTTTGCTCCTATATTTGTGAGCATATCCTAACATTATTTAACAACAAAGTTAGAGTTCTTAATATTATTTTTATCTTCTGGTTATATTACTTTACACTTCAATCTCTTGAAAGTTAAGTTTATACAACTTATTAGATTTATCTTTGTAATAAAGTTGTCGAGACGGTTTATCCCATCCCATATTTTCTGGTGTGATACTTTCCAAGAACTGCTCAAGAGAGAAATTCGTTGTTTCTCTTCTGTAAAACCAAACAGAAAAATTTGGTTTTTCTTCCTCAGAATCTAAGTATTTAAATCCAGGCGTTTTAATGGGAATCTCAATCATTCCCACAAAAGTATCAGGTGTCATCACTATTTAAATCTGTAAAAAATTCACCCCAAGAACCACTTTCTCCAGGTTTACGACTTTCAAGTTTATCAAGAAGATTATCTGTACTTACTACAGTATCAATTCTATGGATAAGATCAGCAATTACTGAAACTACCATAGGTCTTTCTGTTCTGGCAGCAAAAGCAAGAGCATTACGCAAAGATAATTCTGCTTCTTTCAAACTTGATTCAACTGATTCTGATAATGCCATAGTTTTTTAATAATTTGGTATTTCTGGTCCTTCCAGTAGCATACAATCTACGCAAGACTGTAATTGTAACATATCCTCTTTAGAAAGTCCATCCAATGAAATTGCATGACTATCATTAAATGCAATAATGAGAGAATAATATTCTCCATCAAAAGTTCCTGCTGTTTGAATTTTAGAACTCACTTCTCCTCCTTGGTGGTGATGGATTATCTTTCCATTTACAATAGTCTGGAAGTTCTGCTTTTTGTTCTTCAAAATAAATGCACAGAGTTTCTACATCTTTTGGATATTTTGGTCGACTTAAATAATCGCTTACATTATCTAAGTGGCAAAAAATATTATATCCGCAAAATATAAGTTCAAACATCTTTTTCTACTTTTTTCAAAGAGAAAGATCCATCTGCATTTGAAGACCATTCAAGAGTATCATCTTCTTTCCATCCAACTTGATCAAGTAACTCATCGGGGAAAGTAATAAAGTATTCTCCGCTGGGACCATCTACTTCCACTGGAAGTTTCCAGGTTTTCTTTTTATCTCTAAAAGAATCATGATCAAACAAAGTATCTGAACTCCCACAATAATCATTAAAAGAAATGAAATCATCCGTCCCAATTCCAATATAATTTTCAACAGAAGTTGAATAAGGATCAGAAATATTCAGATAATTAAAACCACTATCATAGGATTGATAAGAATTCATTTTATCATAAAGTTTTTTAGCACGATTCATCAAATTTTGATGATATTCAATCACAGATGCAACTTCTTCTCGAATTGTAGTGTAAATTTCATCAACTTCAATTTCTTCGTCTGCCAGGGCATCAAAGATTAGTTCCCTAAGATATGAAAGGTTTGTCATGATTTTAGTTGTTTATTTGTTCAGCAAGAATGTCAATTCTGGATTCTAAAGAATTTTCAAGACGATAGAGTTCATTTGTTTGACTGATACTTTCGTCTTCAAGTTTAATAATTCTTTCTTCAAGTTCATTGATTTTTTCCAACAATGAAATGTGCTCAGTTTCATCAAGCAAATAATTTTTTAAAGAGAAAAGATTTTCAAGAATGTTTTTCATGTAAAACTGATTTTAGATATGCATTATAGCACATGAATCTTTGAAGGGAAACCTTTTGTCCCAAACTTTCGCAACACCTGACATATGAAAGAAATTCATACCAGGGAGCAGTAGGATCCGTATCACTCATTTTTCTTATTAAATTCTTCTTGAAGTTGTTTTGCAAGTTTAAGAGATCTTCTCCACATTAAATATCTTCCAATAGGATTATTTGGATGAAATCTAATTTTCCAAATAAGTCTTTCAACATTTAATTTTCCACTCTTTAAAAGGAGAATGATGTAGTCACCAACATTAGCGTCCAATACTACCATAACTGCAATGATAGTGAAAATAGTGAACAGTGTATAGTAGTAAAGTCCCATGTTAATCCCACCATATTTCTAAAGATTTAATTGCTCTGAGAAATTGTCCAGCATAGTATGTATCTGGATTATACATATTCTTCAATTTTTCAATGTATTTGATGATACCTTTTGTAGCTGGATTAATTTCAAAGAACTCGTGAAAACGAAATACATCAAATTTTTCAATATATTGGAGCATCAAAGTTTCATTTCTTTGATAACCCTTGATATAAACGTCTTCTCTTTCTATACCATCTCTGTTAACAATATCAATTGGAATAAGTTCATTTTCATCAAAATCTTCTTTTTCTTTTTCTTCCTTCCAATCTTCCAGTATTCCTTTACCAGTTTTTGCATTCAGAATATCAAGACCCATAACATATTTTTGTTCTAACTCTAAGTCTTGAACAATTTCAGATTTATGCCATTCTTCGGTTTCATACATAAACCTATCTTTGCTACTGTAGTATTCATCATCACTATCAGATGCGCGGAAAATTAGATTGAGATTATAACAACCTTGTTTATGAAAAGATCTCCACTTTCTATAAGAGAAGTGGAGAATTTCAAAAGATCCTTCCATCAATCTTTCCTCAAAGTTTTCAAATATTCTAACACATTTTCTCTGACTGCCATCAACTCATGGAAGCATTTTTGATTATGGGCACATTGCCTTAGTTCATGATCTGGTTTATGGACACTTTCAATAAACAGATCCAATCCGCGATTCCATTTGATGTCTTGTGATTCTTCCATGATTGAAATGCAATTTTACAGGTTAATAATCTTCGCAAGGAACTCTTACTACTTCTGTCCACCTTCTTACATATCCAGGTCTCCAATAATTTCCTGGCACATATTCTTCATGATAAACACGTCGATTACACATAGGAACGTAGTGCCTTTCATAATAAGGACGTTCATAGGTAAAAGGTTCCCAAAATTCTTTCCAAGTAATTGCTGAAGCAGGTAATGGAAGAAAAGTCAGAAACAGAAGTGTTAGAAGTTTCATTTTTTCTCTTGCTTAATTATTACAGGACAGGAAGGAACTGCCCTTCTAAGTTCTTGACTTATCTCATTCTTTTGTTGAGGAGATAAGAGTGCAATTGCCTGCAATCTTTGCATGATTGCATGTACCTGAGAACAGGTAAGTATGGTAGTTAGAAATAAACTGACCATGGCACATTTTTAATTCTACTTCTATTTAAGAGAATTAGAAATTCATTTTTCAAGTTTCCAATGCTCGTTCCCATTCTTCTGAATCCAGAAGCAGTATTGACGGTTCAAAGATACAAGAAATAGCATGTTGTCTTTTTCCTGCTCAACTTCGCAAGAGTGAAAACTATCCATGAGATTGTGAAAACGGTTCTTTGCCTTTGAAGACAGAGGAATGACAGAGACAAATTTACGTTTTTGCTTGGTAGTCATGAACTTTTAGATTCTCCAGGTATTTTAAGTGAGTTTGGTGCTTAGTTGATGAACACAGTGCCAGGTGAAGGATTGGCACTGTGCTTTTTAATAAATGCTTTTGCTTGTTTTTCTGTGCTCACATCGGTCAACTGCTGACCATTGTAAATGATAACAAGTCTTTTTCCCCAAGGAACTGCAGCATATCCATCTTGGGTTACAAATCCTTCTTTCATAGGAATGATTTCACAAAGTCATAACGGAACTTTTCTTCAACAATGAAGTAGTCTTCCATTTTCTGAAGATCTGAATACTCATGCATAAAGAACGTACTTTCATGAGGATTAGAGTGTGCTTTTAGTGTAGCACCATTAAACTTGATCTTATAGAGTTCAGATGAAGGAACACAACATGCTTTTCCAAGTTTAATGTCAGTAAAAATAAAATAATCAGCAAGTTGCTGAGAAACAAATCCTTGTGAGCGACTGTTCTTCAGAATCACAGAACGTACAGCACGTTTTGATTTGTTCTTGAATTGAGTGACCTTACTTTCATAGGTCTTACCATCAGAACCAATCAGATCCACACCAGGTTGGTTTACTCGACGGAGTTGACCATTGCTGCAAACATCGTAAGCAATTTCAATCAGTTCTCCTGCCTTAGGAAAGCGGAGATTGTCAGTAGTGTACTGGCGTAGAGAATACATTGTCTTTGCCAGAGCATCCAAATTGAATGTGTTGAAGTCAATCATAATAAATTAGCGTTTGATTACAGAGACTGCTGCCTCACCGCGCTGGAACACAATGTCAACAACAGACTGAACAGACTTTGCGGTATGAATTCCAACCTTACTATAGACGGGAATGCAGACCAAACCAAAAGACTTAGTATATTGTTGCAGATTACCAGGAGTAATCTTGCCTTCGCGCAGAGCAGCAGCATCATCATGGTGCAGGCGCACAACCCGACCAATAGTCTGGGAGATGCCAATATAATCCATGTTACGCATGAAGATTACACCCTCCAGACCAGACACATTGATACCCTCACTGAGAATACTATGGTGAAGAACAACAAACTTTTTGCTGTTGTCTTTGCCCCAAGCATTCAGAGTGTTGAAGAAAACCTCACGGTTGACTTTCTGACCATCAATGACAGCACCAGTTTTAGCGGTGATGTACATGTAAGAGAATCCGCGATCCTGCAGTTGATTGCAAAAGTCGGACTCAGAGACCAGGGCAACAATCTGTTTTGTAGACTTGGCACAAATCAGAATCTTACTGATGTTGTGCTCGTTGATGGTATCAATGAGATGCTCGCAGTCACGTTCTGCAGTCAGTTGATCCTTAGTCAGAATCGGAAGTTGCTTAACATGAACCTGCGGAGGAACAATGAAACCACCGCGCACCATTTCAGGAGCACTGATATTGCAGATTACGCGACCATAAACGTCACCATCATTCATACCAGGTTTGTTATAAGCAGCAGAGTGCTTCGGAGTTGCCGTAAAGAAATAGCAACGGTCAGCAGTCTCACTGAAATGTTTTGTAGGAGGGAAGAAAGAACGGGTCACACTGTTGTGTG
>Ga0129333_10001984_pt1 | contig 18887 bp, 15 predicted proteins | sample CPB6_08_DNA_FD_94474 | JGI IMG/M metagenome (GOLD analysis project Ga0129333, IMG submission 94474) | Freshwater to marine salinity gradient microbial communities from Chesapeake Bay, USA - CPBay_Sum_0.6_0.8_DNA | ecosystem: Environmental > Aquatic > Marine > Coastal | place: USA: Chesapeake... | reverse complement strand
TCACGACGATCTTTACAACGGCATGAAGCCCGAGGTCGAAGAGGCTACCCGCATCTTTCTCGAGCGGGGGTGGGCACCAGACAAGGTTCTGAACGACGCCCTGGTCGAGGGCATGCGCATCGTGGGTATCGATTTCCGTGACGGCATCCTGTTCGTGCCCGAAGTGCTGCTGGCGGCCAACGCCATGAAGGGCGGCATGGAGATCCTGCGGCCGCTACTCGCGGAGACCGGTGCCGAGCCGATCGGCAAGATCGTGATCGGCACGGTCAAAGGCGACATTCATGACATCGGCAAGAATCTGGTTTCGATGATGCTCGAGGGTGCGGGTTTCGAGGTCATCGACCTCGGCATCAACAACCCCGTCGAGAAATATCTCGAAGCGCTCGAAAAGCACAACCCGGACATCCTCGGCATGTCGGCGCTGCTGACGACCACGATGCCCTACATGAAAGTCGTGATCGATACGCTCAAACAAAAGAACCTGCGCGAGAAATACATCGTGCTCGTGGGTGGCGCGCCGCTCAACGAAGAGTTCGGCAAGGCGATCGGTGCCGATGCCTACTGCCGTGACGCCGCCATCGCCGTCGAGACCGCGAAGTCGCTGTTGGCGGCGAAGCGCGCTGCCGCGCGCGCGAACTGAAGATCGGGCATGGCGAGCGAAGGCCGCCAGCTCGTGATTGCCTGCGGCGCGCTCGCCCACGAGATCGCGGCGCTGCGCAAGTTGCACGGCTGGCTAGCCCTCGAGGTGCACTGTCTGCCACCCGAGTTGCATAACCGGCCGGAGCGCATCGCACCTGCCGTGCGCGAGGCGATCATCCAGCATCGCGACCGATACGCCGAAATCTTCGTAGCGTACGCCGACTGCGGCACAACGGGTGCGCTCGATGCGGTGCTGCGGGAAGAGGGCGTCGAGCGTATCGAAGGCGTGCACTGCTACCAATTCTTTGCGAGCGTCGAGCTCTTTGCCGAACTTGCTGAGGCCGAGCCCGGCAGTTTCTTCTTGACGGATTTTCTGGTGCGGCACTTCGATCGATTGGTGTTTCGCGGACTTGGGCTAGACCGTCACCCGCAGTTGCAGAGCCAGTATTTCGGCAATTACCGACGGCTCGTGTATCTCGCGCAGATCGAAGATGCCGACAACGTGCGCGCCGCGCAGGACATCGCCGCGCGCCTTGGGCTTGAATACCACTTTCGGCACACGGGCTACGGCGGTCTCGAGCGCAGCCTGCGCCGCTTTGCAAACAAGGAGCGCCACTGATGGCGAGTCTGATCATCATTTCCTGGCGGGACATTCCGTCGCAGGTCGTCGTCAAGCGGGGACGCGAGACCTCGAAGATCATGTTGTCGCAGCGCTTTCAGGAGGCGGTCGATCGCGCCGCCATGCGCGCGGGCAAGGGGGGCTCAGACGCCTACATCGCCGAATGGCAGCGCAGCGCGCCGGTGCCCTGCGGTGAAGACATGCAGGCCGAGGCGGCTGCGGCCGCGCAGGCGATCGAGGCGCGCTACAGCGACGAGGACCTGGAGAAGCTCATTCGCGCCAAAGGTCTCGCGACCCCGACAGCAGCGCCTGCGCCTGCGTCGACGGACGACAGTGGCAGCTGACGATGTACCGGATGCGGCTCTGGTCGGTACGCCACGCGCGCGGCCTCAATCAACTCTATCGCGCGCTCGAGACGGTGCTCGCGATGCTGCAGCCGCTGCTGCGCAGGCTCGGTGAGCGTCGGGTGGAGCGATCGCTCGCGGCCGTCGAGCGGCAGGTCAAAGGTTTCATGTTTGGCTGCCAGATGTGCGGCCAGTGCGTGTTGAGTTCGACCGGCATGTCCTGCCCGATGAATTGTCCGAAGCAGTTGCGCAACGGGCCTTGCGGTGGCGTTCGCGCCAATGGCCACTGCGAAGTGCTGCCGGACATGAAGTGCGTTTGGGTCTCGGCCTGGGAAGGCAGTCAGCGCATCCCGGGCGGGGTCGAGGCTTTGCGAAGCGTGCAGTTCGCCGTCGATCGACGCTTGCAGGGCAGTTCGTCCTGGCTGCGCGCCGTGAACGAGCGTGTGCAGGTCGAGGGCGCTGCCCGAACGGGAGCTGGTCAATGAAATTCCGTGACGAGCCGGTTCCCGGCGATCCGCTGCCCATCTTGCCGGGCCACGTTTCGCCCGGCCGCTTCGAGCGCGTGCTGCGAGCGGGGGCGTTCGCGGTCACGGCAGAACTCGCGCCGCCCGATTCGGCAGACCCCGAAGAGGTCTATGCCCGCGCCCGAATCTTTGATGGTTACGTCGATGCGATCAACGCCACCGACGGCAGCGGCGCCAACTGTCACATGTCGAGCATGGGGGTCTGTTCGCTGCTGACCCGCGTCGGCTATGCGCCCATCATGCAGATCTCCTGTCGCGATCGAAATCGCATCGGTATCCAGGGCGATATTCTCGGCGCATCGGCGATGGGCGTCTGCAACGTGCTCTGTCTCACCGGCGATGGTGTGCAGGCGGGAGATCATCCGCAGGCCAAGCCGGTGTTCGATCTCGACAGCGTGTCGTTGCTGAGTCTTGCGCGTACGCTGCGTGACGAGCAGCGCTTCCAGAGTGGGCGCAAGCTCAGCAAGGCGCCGCGCGTTTTTCTGGGTGCCGCCGAGAACCCCTCGGCCCTGCCGCACGAGTGGCGGGCGATGCGTCTGGTCAAAAAAATCGAAGCCGGTGCGCAATTCATCCAGACGCAGTACTGCTACGACATGCCCTTGCTGCGCTCGTTTTTGCAAAAGCTCGAGGACTTGGGTGCCGCGAATCGGATTTTCCTGTTGATCGGCGTAGGTCCGCTGCGTTCGGCGAAGGCCGCCGAATGGATGCGACAAAACGTGCCCGGCATCCACATCCCGGATGCGCTCATCACGCGCCTGCGTGGGGCCGCGGATCCCGCGCGCGAGGGTCGCAACATCTGCATCGAATTGATTCAGCAAGTGCACGCCATGAAGGGCGTGCATGGCGTGCACGTCATGGCCTATCGCCAGGAGGAGTCAGTGGCCGAGGTCATCGACAAATCGGGCGTACTCGCCGGCCGCGTGCCTTGGTATCCGGGTCGTGATCGTCAGGACCCGGCGCAATCGAACACAGCCGACACGAACACAGCCGACAGGGTGGCATCATGACCGATACCGTAATCAGTTCCGCAACCAAAGAAGTCGTCATCGGCTTCAACCGACCCTTCGTCATCATCGGTGAGCGCATCAATCCGACGGGGCGCAAGATCCTCGCTGCCGAAATGGCGGCCGGCAACTATTCGCGGGTCGAGTCCGATGCCCGCGCGCAGGTCGAAGCCGGTGCACACATGCTCGATGTGAATGCGGGCATTCCGCTTGCCGATGAGCCGGCGATACTCGCCCGCGCCGTGCAGATCGTGCAGTCGATCACCGACGTGCCACTATCCATCGACTCATCCATCGTCGCCGCGCTCGAGGCGGGTCTTGCCGTGTACAAGGGCAAGGCGCTCGTCAATTCGGTGACCGGCGAGGAGGAGCGCCTCGAGCAGGTGCTGCCACTCGTCAAAAAATATGGCGCCGCGGTGGTCGCGATCTCGAACGACGAGACTGGGATCTCCGAGGATCCGGACGTGCGCTTCGCGGTCGCCAAAAAAATCGTCGAACGTGCGGCCGATTACGGCATCCCGTACAGCGACGTGGTCGTCGATCCGCTCGTCATGCCGATCGGCGCCATCAATCAGGCGGGCGTGCAGGTGATGCGCCTCGTGCGTCGCCTGCGCGATGAACTGAAGGTGAACACCACCTGCGGCGCGTCGAACGTGAGCTTCGGCTTGCCGAATCGCGATGGCATCAACGCGGCGTTCCTGACCATGGGTATCGCTTCGGGTTTGACCTCGGCGATCACCAATCCGCTGCATCTCGAGACGGTCAAGGCTTGCATGGGCGCCGACGTGATGATGGGGCACGACCCCGATTGCACGCGCTGGATCCGCCGCTTTCGCGAGGCACCGCCCACCGCGGCGGCGGGTGCAGGCGCCGTCGCTGGTGCACCGGGGTCCGATCAGCCCGCGGCCCGCGGTCGTCGCGAGGGCGGCCTGCGCAGGCGCATGGCCGCCGCATCGACGGAGGGCGGTGGTGGAGGCGGCGCAGCATGAGTGAGGGCGACGCCTGGGTCGTATTCCTTCCTGCCGGCAAGCGCGGCCGCTTCGCGCTCGGCACACCGGTATTACAGGCCGCGCGCGAGCTCGGGGTGGACATCGACTCGGTCTGCGGTGGGCGCGGGCTGTGCGGGCGCTGTCAGGTGGTGGTCGCCGAAGGCGAGTTCGCCAAGCATGGGGTGCGCTCGGGCGAGGGCAGCGTTTCGGCACCGGGTGAAGTCGAGGCGCGCAGCGCACGACGCAAAGTATTGAAGTCGGGGCGACGACTTTCCTGTCAGGCGCAGCTCTGCAGCGACGTGGTCATCGATGTGCCGCCCTCGAGTCAGGTCCATCGACAAGTGGTGCGCAAGGCGGCTGATGCGCGCGAGATCGCACTCGATCCGGTCGTGCGTCTCTACTACGTCGAGGTCCGCGAACCCGACATGCACGACCCGTCCGGCGATTTGCGTCGATTGTTCGATGCACTCGCGCGCGAATGGCAGCTCACGGGACTCGGCATCGAGATCGGCATCCTGCGCGATCTGCAGACGACGTTGCGACAGGGCGAGTGGAAGGTCACGGTAGCGGTGCACGGTGGCCGACAAATCATTGGGCTTTGGCCGGGTTTGCATGAGCGTGCGCTCGGCATGGCGGTCGACGTCGGCTCGACGACCATCGCCGCGCACCTCTGCGATCTCGCCACCGGTGAGGTCGTGGCCTCGGCGGGCATGATGAATCCGCAGATCCGGTTCGGCGAAGATCTCATGAGCCGCGTGTCGTACGCGATGATGAATCCGGGTGGCGCCGTACAGATGACCCTGGCGGTGCGCACCGCGCTCTCCGAGCTTGCTGCCGACGTGGCCGCGCAGGCGGGTGCCGTCCCGCAGGACATTCTCGAAGTGACCTTGGTCGGCAATCCGATCATGCATCACTTGGTGCTCGGTCTCGATCCCACTGAGCTCGGCGGCGCACCGTTCGCCCTCGCCATCGATCAGGCCATCGAGCAGCCCGCGGCGGCGCTCGGCATCGAGGTGCATCCGCAGGCCCGTGTCTACGTGCTGCCGTGTATCGCAGGGCACGTCGGTGCGGACACGGCGGGCATGATCCTCGCCGAACGTCCCGATCTCGGCGCGGCCGTGACGCTGCTCGTCGACGTGGGCACCAATGCTGAAATCGTGCTCGGTAACCGCGATCGACTGCTCGCGTGCTCGAGTCCCACCGGCCCTGCGTTCGAGGGTGCGCAGATCAGCTGCGGCCAACGCGCGGCACCCGGAGCGATCGAGCGTGTCCGCATCGATCCCGAAACGTTGGAGCCACGCTTCAAGGTGATCGGTTGTGATCTTTGGTCGGACGATCCGGGTTTCGAGGAAGCCACCAAGGCGACGGGCGTCACCGGCGTCTGTGGCTCCGGCATCATCGAGGTGATCGCCGAGATGTATCTTGCGGGCGTCATCAATCAGGATGGCGTCGTCGATGGCGGTATGGCGGCGCGCAGCGATCGTATCGTCGCCAGCGACCGAACCTTCTCCTACGTCTTGCATCGCGGTGCGATGACGCTGTCGATCACGCAGACCGACGTGCGTGCCATTCAGCTCGCGAAAGCTGCGCTCTATGCCGGGGTGCGACTTTTGATGGAAGAGCTGCGCGTCGAGCGGGTCGAACGCATTCGTCTCGCGGGCGCGTTCGGCGCGCACATCGATCCGAAGTACGCCATGGTGCTAGGCATGATCCCCGATTGCGATCTCCTCGAAGTCGCTGCCGCCGGCAACTCGGCGGGCACCGGTGCGCGCATCGCGCTGCTCGACGTCGGTTCGCGTGCCACCATCGAAGAAGTGGTGCGCCGCGTCGAGAAGATCGAAACGGCCATCGAGCCGCGTTTTCAGGCGCACTTCGTCGAGGCGATGGCGATTCCGCACAAGCGCTTTGCGAACCCCGAGTTGTCTAAGGTGGTGAACCTGCCGGCACCCAAAGAATCGGCGGCGCAGGCGAGTGCGGCGCGCGGCCGGCGTAGCCGCAGGGTCTAGGCCGGCTGGAATCAGGGCTTGCCCAGGAAGGTTAGCGCCGCGGTGGTGTAGCCTTCGACGCCACCGCGGACCGCGGGCTCCGGCTGGATCAAAAATAGCGGCGAGTGGTGCGGCGGCGACTTGCTGAGGTCGTCGGTGACCGACCCGCCCACCTGAAAGAACACCGTGGGAATGCCGCCCCATTCGGGCGATCCGTAATACGCGAAATCTTCGGCGCCCATGCCCTGTCGGCGAACGTCCGACATGCGGCTTTCGCCATAGGATTTGCTCAGTGCCTCGCGCAGTTTGAGTGCGGAAGGCGCGTGATTGATGTTGGGAGGCGTCGTCTCGCGCATCAGCACCACGGGCATGCGATCCTCGGGTACGCCGTAGGTGCGTGCGACTCCGTTGGCGATGCGTTGGATTCCGGCGACGAGCTTGTCGCGGGTTTCGCGATTGTCGGCGCGCACGGTCAGTTCGAGCTTTGCTTGCTCGGAGATGATGTTGCGCTTGGTGCCCGCCTGAATCACGCCGACGGTCACGACGCCGGGCTCGAGCGGGTCGATCGATCGGCTGACCAAAGTTTGCAGAGCCATCACGAGCTCCGAGGCGATGATCACGGGATCGATGGTCGTATGCGGTGCTGCGCCGTGGCCGCCGACGCCGCGCACGATGATGTCGACGCCATCGGAACTCGAGTTGACGATGCGTTCGTCGACTTTGAACTTCCCGGGCTCGATCTGACTCGCGACATGCAGACCGAGGACGATGTCGGGTTTGGGAAAGCGCTTGTAGAGGCCATCGATCAGCATGGCGGACGCACCGCCGAGCACTTCTTCGGCAGGCTGGAAAATGACGATCAAGGTGCCGCGCCATTGTGCGCGCAGGGCTGCGAGTTGACGCGTGGCACCGACGAGGCTCGTCATGTGTACGTCGTGACCGCAGGCGTGCATGACGCCGATTTCCTGGCCATCGGGGCCGGTGCTGCGAACCTTCGAGGCATACGTCAAGCCGTTGCGCTCGACGATCGGCAGTCCGTCCATGTCTGCTCTGAGCATGACCACCGGACCCTCGCCATTGCGCAACACGCCGACGACCCCGTAGCGGCCGACGCCCGAAGTCACCTCGACCCCCGATATGCTGCGCAATTCGTCGGCGATCTTGGCGCTGGTGTTTTTTTCCTGGAAAGACAGCTCCGGATTGGCGTGCAGGTGCTCGAACAAGGCTTTGAGATGGATCGCGTAATCGGTTGCGGCGGCCTTGGAGATGGCTTGCGCCTGCGCATCGAGGTCGCTCGCGGCTAACGGGCCGACACCCATCGTGAGCACCACGCAAGCGATGCCCGCGACAGAGATATTTTTGATCAGCGTCGATGTCATCCGGGAATCCTCCGATCGTGCGCTTAGACCGTGATGCGTTGCAACCACTCGTTGAAGTGGCGCGCGGTGGAAGTGGGCGCGAGCAACATCCAGCCCTCGGGTAGCGCGATGACGAGAGCGTTGACCTGCGCGATCAGGGTGGCGGCGGCACGAGCGGGCGGGAACACCGCAGGATGCAGATCGAGTCTGCAACCCGCGGCAAGTCGTTCGCGCATCGCGGTGCCCTGCAGGCGCCAGAGATGGCGCGCCGCAGAAATGTCGACCACGGCTCCGGCATCACCGACGGCGTGCGCAATCTCGGCATGGAAGTCGGCGCTGTCGTGATGAGTATCGCGGCGCGCTTCATCGAGCAGCAACCAGCGTTGCGGACGCACCGACATTGCCATGCGAGCGGCGTCGCCAAACCACGCAGCACCCAGCGGCGGCAGCGGCCACCCGGCGGCCTGCAAGCGCTCGGCCAGCAGGGCTTCACCGCCGCGCCAGGGCGCGACCTGCACCAGGCTGAAGTGGTGGACTTCAACTACGGACACGACTGTTCTCCGGGTCGAACCAGTGCGGCGTGATGATCTCGACTTCGGTGGACTCATCATGCACCGGCGAAACGGCGAGCAATTTGCCGCCGATACGCTGTTTGCCGTTGGCGAGTAGCGCAAGGCCGATCCATCCTTCCACCACGACTCCGGGGGTGCTCGAGGTCACGTAACCGAGGCTGTGCGCGGGATTCGACGTTTCGACGAGATGTGCTCCGCAGATGAGACGGGCGGTGCGATTCGTCGGCCGCAGCGCCACGAGCTGTTTGCGCAGCGGTGACACCAGTGCTGGTCGTCGTGCGAGCACTCGACCGACGTAATCGCCCTCGGCTTTGAGCATGCGCTCGAAACCGAGATCGTGGGCCGTGGTGTTGCCATCGAGTTCGGCCGTCGTCACGTGACCCTTCTCGATGCGCAAAGTATTGAGCGCATCGACCCCATAGGGCAGGGCGCCCAGGGGTCGTGCCGCATCGAGCAGTGCATTCCACACTGCGTTGGCGGCGATGGAGGGCACGGCGACTTCGTAAGCGAGTTCACCCGAGAACGAGATGCGGAACAGTCGCCCGCGTACCCCTGCGATCAGCGCTGGCAGCGCGGCCATGAACGGTACGGCGCTGCCCGAGAGATCTTGCTGCGGCATGATTTTTTGCAGCAGATCGCGAGCGCGAGGCCCTGCGATCGAAAATTGCGCCCATTGCTCGGTGACGTCGGTGAGCACGACGTCCCAGTCGGCGCAGGTCACCTGCGCATGGAATTCGAGATGTTGCAGTACGGCACCGTGATTCGCCGTGGTGGTGGTCAAAATAAAATGACGATCGCCCAAGCGCGCTGTCGTTCCGTCATCGAACAAAAAGCCGTCCTCGCGCAGCATGATGCCGTAGCGAGCCTTGCCCACGCCGAGCGTCGAGAATCGATTGGCATAGATGAAGTCGAGAAAGCGTGCGGCATCGGCACCCTGCACGTCGATCTTGCCGAGACTCGAAGCGTCACCGATGCCGGCGATCTCGCGTACCGCGCGCGATTCGCGCAGCACGGGTCCCCAGCCCGGTTCGGGCGAATAGGCCTGTGGGCGCAACCACAGGCCCGTAGTCACCATCTTGGCGCCGCAGGCGAGTTGCGCCTCGTGGGCCGGAAACTCGCGGATCGGTCGCAGATGCGCGCCCACCTCGGCGCCTGCGAAGGCGGCGAAGGACGTCGGATGCACGTAGGGGCGCGGCGTCGGCAAACCGACTTCGCCGGGCGACTGACCGCGCGCTGAAGCGAGCACGGCGGCGCCCAGAAGGCCGCCGGTGCGTCCCTGATCGGTCGCCATGCCGTGCGTGGTGTAGCGCTTCATGTGCTCGATGTGGGTGTAGCCCTCGCGATGCGCGAGGCGAACGTCGCCCACGGTCACGTCGTGCTGCAGATCGACGAAGGCCTTGCCGTCACCCGGCACTTCCCAGAGCGCTGCGAGTGGCGTCACATCGGGGTCGGCAGGTATCGCAGCGTCGGTGGGTATCGCAGCGGAAGCGGGCCGAGGGGCCGCGGGATTCGTCGAGAGTTCTGCCGCGAGCTGCGTCGCCATCGCTTCGCCATGTCGTGCGGCAGCGGCCAGACCAAAGAAACCCGCAGCGGCGCCGACCACGGCACCGATATTCGAGGGCAGCGAGGCTGCGAAGGCTGCGAGGTCATCTCGCCATTGAAGTTGTCCGCCGGCCTGCGTGGCGAGCGCGGACTCGGGTTGGAAGCCGCCCGACAGCAGTACGCAGTCGGCGGCGAGTTCGATGCGAGACGTCCCATCGAGATCGCCGATGCAGACACCCTCGACCTTGCGACGGCCTTCGATGGCGACGATCGCCGACGACGCGTGTACCGTGATGCCGAGCGCACGAGCACGATCGGCAGCCAAAGATTCGGCCCGCGGATCGACGATGGCCTGCACCCTGATGCCAGCGGCGTGCAGCGCAAAGACCGATTCGTAAGCCCAATCGGAGTTTGCGAACAGCACGGGACGCTCGCCGACGGCAACGCCATAGCGTCGCAAATAGGCGAGCGCGGCGCCCGCAAGCATGACTCCCGGCAAGTCGTTGTTGACGCAAGCGATCAGCCGCTCGTTGGCGCCGCTCGCGAGCAATACGCGTCGCACACGAATGACGCGCAGTCGCTCCCGCGGCAGATCGCCGTGTTGCGAGTCGGCGTCGGTCAAGGTTTCGACGGCGCCGAAGACGCCATGGTCATAGGCCGCAATGATTTGCGTGCGCGTCAGCACACGCACCATTGGAGATCGCGAGAGTAGGTCGGTCGTCTCGTTCCGCCACGTCCGCCATCGCGGATCGAGCAGGCTACCGCCGCCCGCGACGACGTCGCGCTCGACCACCATGACTCGCAGTCCACTGCCGGCCAGTCGTCGCGCCGCCGCAAGGCCCGCGGCGCCCGCGCCGATGACGAGCACGTCGGCATGATCGTGTACCGTTTCTTCACCGTGCTCGATGGGGCCTTGCTCGCCCGGGCTCGAGTCTTCTCGTTCGAGCTTCCCGAGCCCCGCGGCTCGGCGAATCGCGGGCTCGTAAATTTTTTCCCAAGCCCAACTCGGTCGCGTGAATGTTTTGTAGTAAAAGCCCGCCGGTAAAACCGCGGCAAACAGGCTGTTGATCGATAGCAGATCGAATTGCAGCGAGGGCCAGCGATTTTGACTCGCGACCCGCAAGCCGGGTGCGATGCGTACCGTGGTGGCGGGGCGGTTGGGTGCGCGCGCCGCAGCACCGACGATGTCGATGAGAGCGCAGGGTTCTTCCGGGCCCGCCGTGACGATGCCGCGCGGTCGGTGATATTTGAAGCTGCGCCCTACGAGTTGCACGCCGTTGGCCAGCAGCGCAGAGGCGACCGTGTCACCTGCGAGACCGGTGATCACCCGGCCATCGAACTCGAAGTCGATTTTCTTTGAGCCGTCGGTGAGAACGCCTTCGGCAATTCGTCGAGGAGATCGTGCAGCACTCATGGCTTGCCGTTCACCGTATCGATGGCGTGACTTACGGTATGTCGCCGAACTTCGAGCCATTGGCGACAGCCCGCCGCATGAAACCACCACTCGAGATGCCAGCCGCGCGGGTTGGTCCGCTCGTACACGTAGGCGGCGTAGGCTGCCGTGTCTGCATCAGCGGCGGGACGACGCACGCTCGCATCACCACCGTAGTGAAATTCGACTTCGTCGCGCGTACCGCAGTGCGGGCAAGGGATTCTCAGCATGCTGTGTTCTGCCGCGTCAGTGCGCCCACGGGAAGGGGCCCGTGCCGGGTTCATCCACGGTGCGCCCTTCAGCGAAACGAGCGAGGTCCATGTGGGTGGTCAGGGGGTGAGATTCACCGTGGGCGATCAAATGCGCCGTGGTGTAGCCGCCCGCCGGGATTGCCTTGAATCCGCCGTAGCACCAGCCGCCGTTCATGACCAAACCGTCGACTGGCAGGCGTGAAATGATGGGCGAGCCATCCATGGTCATGTCCATCACGCCGCCCCACTGACGCAAGATTCGCAAGTTAGCGAGCGCCGGCAGCAGCGCCACGCCCTCGGCAGCGACTTCCTGTGCGACCCATTGCGTGCCGCGCTGCGCGTAAGTGTTGTGGCGATCGATGTTGCCGCCGAAAACCATGCCGCCTTTGTCAGATTGGCTGACGTAGTAGTGGCCGGCGCCGAACATCAGGACCACGTCGAGAAAGGGTTTGATCGCTTCGCTGACGAAGGCTTGCAGCGCATGCGATTCGATCGGTAGGCGTATGCCCGCCATGGCCGCGACATGCGAGGAGTGACCGGCCACCGCGAGACACACGGTGCCCGCACCGATGAAACCGCGCGTGGTCTCGACGCCCGTGACGCGGCCGCCTTGTTGTCGAACGCCGGTCACCTCGCAGTGTTCGATGATGTCGACGCCGGCCTCCGAGGCGCCCCGCGCGTAGCCCCAGGCCACGGCATCGTGGCGAACGGTGCCGCCGCGCGGTTGCATGAACGCCCCCATGATCGGAAAGCGCCCGTTGTCGAGCGCGATCGCTGGGATCAAGGATTTGAGCGCTGCACGGTCGAGCTCCACGCAGTCCGCGCCCACGAGACGCATGTCGTTGGCCCGGCAAGTCATGGCGTCGCGCTGACCATCGGTGTGGTAGGTGTAGACGCAACCGCGCTGGCTGACCATCGCGTTGAAGTTGAGTTCCTGCTCGAGACCTTCCCAGAGCTTCAAAGAAAAATCGTAGAAGCGGATGTTTTCGGGCGTGTAATAGGTGGAGCGAATGATGGTCGTGTTGCGACCGACGTTGCCGAGACCGATCGGGCCTTTTTCGATGACCGCGACGTTGGTGATGCCAAAGTGGTTCGCCAGATAGTAGGCGGTGGCGAGTCCATGACCGCCGCCACCGATAATGACGACCTCGTATTCGCTGCGCGGTTCGGCCTTGCGCCAGGCACGGGTCCAGTTGCGATGACCCGAGAGCGCTTCACGCAGCAAACGAAGCGCGGAATATCGACCCGTCGACTTGAACGCGGGCGCTGCGGAAGGGGTGACGTCCTGGGCGGTTTTTTCGGTCATGGACGGGGTTCGAGTTTAGGGCGTGGATGGCAAATGGGGCAATGACACGTTTCCATCAAGCGGCCTTGTTGCCGGCCGCGTCGCGCCATTGCGATTCGTCGGTGACGGCCGTGGTCTCGGGTTGCGCCTTGATGAAGCGACCGCGCTGCTCGCGCGGCACGTCGGCACGTCGCGAACGACGCCACAGACAGAACACTGCGAGTACTGCGCCGAGCACCGCTAAAACCGCAAAGTAGGCGGGCGCGTGATAGCGTCCCATCAGCACGCCGCCGACGATGGGTCCAATGACGGCGGCACCCCCGTTGAGCAACAAGAGTCCGCTGCTCGCCGCCACCATCTCGCTCGGCTCGAGCCGATCGTTCACGTGCGAGACACCGAGCGAATAGACCGACAGCACGAGTCCGCTGATCAGCGCTGCGATCGGTAGCAGCAGCACGCCGGGGGCGTCGTTCCAAAAGGTCAAGGTGGCGGCGAGTACGCCTGCCAGCAGCGAAACGCCGGCGATCACCGCGCGTCGTTCGAGGCGATCGGCCAACATGCCGACGGGGTACTGCGTCACTACGCCTGCGAGGATGCTGCCCGCCATGAAGGTTGCGACCGCAGTATCGTTCATGCCGCTCAGCCGCGCGTACACGGGGCCCAAGGAAAAGACGATGGAGCTCATGAGACCCGAGGTGGTGACGGCGACGACGCCCAAAGGCGAGCGTCGATAAAGTTCGAGGAAGGGTACGTGGCGCGGCGTGTCGACGGCGGGGGCCGCTTGCGCCGACAACACGAGCGGCACGATGGCAAGACAGATGAGTGCGGCCACCAGCATGAATGGCGTGTCGGAGGTGGGGTTCGATACCAACAACAGGAACTGTGCTGCGCCGAGCCCGCCATACAGCACAACCATGTAGAGGGCGAGCAGTCGCGAGCGCGTTTCCTGCGTCGCTCGATCGTTGAGCCAGCTTTCGGCGACGACGTAGATGCCTGCGAAGCAGATTCCGGTGACGAGTCGCATCGCCCCCCAGACCGTGGGCGTTACGAACACCGGCTGGCAAAGCGTCGAGACCGCGGCGATGGCGGCGAACGCGGAGAACACCCGGACGTGACCGACGCTGCGGATGAGGCGCGGCGCGATGACGGTGCCGATGAGGAACCCCGCGTAGTAGCAGGACATCACGATGCCGATGGCTGCCGTTGCAAAGCCTTCCGATTGCGCGCGCACGCCGAGCAGCGTCGATTGCAACCCGGCGCCGAGCATCAGGACGCCCATGCCCAGTAACAAAGGCCAAGTGCTGGCGATCAAGCTTGCGGGCATGGTGCGAACGGCGCGTCTTGCAGGGTCGGCGAGGGGCGCACATCATACCTGCTGATGCTCGCCAAAACTCGGAAAGTCGTGTGCGGCCGCCCGCAATTTTTCCGGCACTTTCGCATCGTGCTGCTGTGCGTGTCCGCTGTTCTCGCCAGCCTTTCGGTGTTGGCGTTTGCAGAATCAAAACCGTCGCTTTTGGTCAACGGCGAAACGCTGATCGGCACGCATTCTGCCGTCGCGGGAGTCGACGCATTCCTCGGCGTGCCCTTCGCTGCCGCACCCACGGGCGCGTTGCGCTGGCAGGCGCCACGCGAGTTTCGCGGCAGTGGTGGTGCGCGACGGGCGGACCGTTTTGCACCGGCCTGCATGCAAAGCCCGCGCATTCTCGATTGGTATCGCGGCATGGCCGAGCGCTTCGGCGCGGGTCGCGGTGCATTGGCCGATCTCGATATCTCCGAGGATTGTCTCTACCTCAACGTTTGGGCGCCGACCCAGGCGGCCGATTCATCGGTCGCTACCGCACTACCTGTCATGGTGTTCGTGCACGGCGGCAGCAATCGCAGCGGTTGGTCCTTCGAGCCGAATTACCACGGTCACCAACTCGCGGCGCAGGGTGTGGTGGTCGTCAGCGTGGCCTACCGTCTCGGTGTGTTCGGATTTTTTTCACATCCGCAGTTGCCGGGTGCGAACTTTGGTCTGCAGGATCAGCTCGAGGCGCTGCGTTGGGTGCGGCGCAACATCGAAAGCTTCGGAGGCGACCCGCAGCGCGTGACCGTGTTCGGCGAGTCCTCGGGTGCAGGGAACATTGCCGCGCTCATGCTGTCACCCGCGAGTCGTGGTTTACTGCAACGCGCCATTTTGCAAAGCGGCGGCGACTTCGGCTGGCCGAAGATCAGAACTTTGGCCGAGGAGAAAGCGCGAGGTCTCGAACTTGCGAGGGCGCTCGATGCGCGCCGGCCACCAAAGATTGAAGCGCTGCAACGCGTCGATGCCAGGACCCTGCTGCGCGTTGCCGAGGAGGTCTATCGCGATCACTATCACGCGCCGGTGATCGACGGCGAGATCGTCACGTCAGGGCTCGAGGAGCAGCTTGCGCGCGGCGATTGGCCGCTGCAGCAGTTGCTGATCGGCAGCAACGCCAACGAGTACTACTCGGCGAATGCCGGTGCAGGCGATCCGGCCGCAGTCGATCGCGCCGTGGCCGAGGCCGAGATTCTGCACACTCCCGCGGTGCGCGATGCGTTGAGCACAACGCCCGATGTGGCGCTCGCGCTCGATCGTCTCGCGACGGCCGAGTCGATGCTCTGTCCGGCGCAGGGGCTCGCGACTGGGGTGGCGAGGGCGGGGCGAGCCGTGTGGATGTATCAGTTCTCGCGGGTGCGGGACGGTGCGGCTGCAGCGCAGCTACGCGCCTACCACGGCGCCGAGCTGCCGTACGTTTTCGGCACTCACGATGCGTGGTTGCCGACCTCGGACGAGGATTGGCAGCTGACACGAAGAATGATGGCGGCTTGGGTCGAGTTCGCGCGCACGGGCTCGCCGGTCGCGGCCTCCTCGCAATGGCCGAAATTCACTGCACCGGGTCCACGCAACGTTCTGCAATGGGACGCGCCCTTCGATGGCCGCACCGACATCATCGACAGTCCGGAGCCTGAGCTTTGCAGGATCTACGCTGAGCAGATCAAGCGCTAGCGTCGGCTCGGTGCGCGCGCTTCCGCTCGAAGATCGGCGCAGTAGCGGCGCAGGCGGGTACAGGCTTCGACGATGAGCGGTTCCTCCACCGCAAAGCTCAGACGCACGCAGTCGCGGGTCTGCGTGCCGAAGGCGCTGCCCGCAATCGTCGAGACGCCATGGCGATCGAAGAATCCTTGGGCGAACGCCGCGCCGTCGAGTTCATTGTCGCGGACGTCGATCAGCATGAACATGCCGGCTTGGGGTGGCAGGGGTCGGATGCCCGGAATTCCTTGAAGATGTTCGAGCATCAGCGCGGCCCGCCGCTCGCAGTAGCTGCGCATCCGTCGTTCCGCGTCGTCTGCCATGTCGAGTGCGGTGATGGCCGCTTCCTGAATGAAACCCGGCAGGCCGTAGAGCATGCAGAGCACGAGATTTTCGGCGTGATCGATCAGTTCGCGCGGGCCCGTCATCCAACCGACACGCCAACCGCACATGGCATGCGATTTCGACAAGCTGCCGATCGTCACCACGCGCTCGGGCAGCTGCTGCGCAAGGCTCGGTACGCGACCCTCGGGCGCGAGACCCGCATAGACTTCATCGGCCACGATCCAAAGATCATGGGCGCACGCCAGTTCGCCGATGGCGGCGAGTTCTGACGCCGAGAGGATGCTGCCCGTGGGGTTGCCCGGCGTTGCGAAGCTGAGGACGCGCGAGCGTGGCGTGATGGCGCTTCTCAGCCGCTCGAGGTCGAGACGAAAGCCGTCGTCTCGATTTAGCGGTACGCGGACGAGCGTCGCACCCGAGGCCTCGAGCGAGGCCGGGTAGGTGGAGTACATCGGATCGAAGGTGAGCACTTCATCGCCCGCCTGCGTCAGGCACAACATGGACACGAGCAGCGCGTTCTGTGCACCGCAGAGCACGATCACCTGTTCGGGTGCGAGGCGTTGCCCGCAGCGACTTTCGTGCAGTCGGGCGATGCGTTCGCGCAGCGTGCCGCGACCTCTGATGGCGGTGTAATGGGTGTCGCCCGCCTGCAGTGCATCGACGGCCCGCTCGACCACCGGCGCCGGCGTCGCCACATCGGGGTCGCCAACGCTTAAGATGATGACGTTCTCGCCGCGCTCTTTTGCGGCGAGGGCGCGATAGTGAGTGTCCCAGGCATCGGCGCCATCGCCACCGACGCGTTTGACCAATTGCGAGAACTTCACCGGAATGAGCGTAACACCCCGACCCATAGGCTGCTATGTCGTCGAACTGCTTGCAGCCAACGGCATCGACACCGTGTTTGGTATTCCCGGCGTACACAACCTTGAGTTGTACCGAGGGCTTGCGCGTCAGCAAGGCATGCGTCACGTACTCGCGAGGCACGAGCAGGGCGCGGGTTTTGCGGCCGACGGTTACGCGCGCAGCACGGGGCGCCCCGCAGCGGCGTTCGTCATCTCCGGCCCTGGCGTGAGCAACGTGCTCACCGCGACGGCGCAGGCTTTTTCCGACTCGGTACCCATGCTCGTGGTCGCAAGCACGCCCGACAGTCGGTCTTTGGGCCAGCGTTGGGGCGTGCTGCACGATCTCAACGATCAGCAGGGCCTGATGGCTTCGGTGCTCGATTGTGCGACGACGGCGACCACGGCGGAGGCCGTGCGCGATGCGCTGCGACAGGCGTTCGTCAGTTTCCATTCGGGTCGGCCGCGCCCGGCCTACCTCGGCGTGCCGCTCGACGTCTTGGCCATGGACACCGATCTGCCAGCTCAAAGATTCGAGCTACCGAGACGTCCACTCGCAAGCGCAGACGATCTTGCACGCGCGTCGGGTCTTCTCGAGGGGGCGCGTCGACCGCTGATCGTGGCGGGCGGCGGGGCGCGCGGCGCGGCGATTGTCCTGCGTCAGCTCGTCGAAATCCTTGATGCCTATTTCGTGACGACGGCGGCGGGCAAAGGTCTGTTGCCCGAAACGCACCCCGCCAATCTCGGTTGCTCGCTGCCGTATGCACCCACGCAGCGTCTGCTGGTCGAGGCCGACGTCGTTCTGGCGGTCGGTACCGATCTGACCGAGACCGACCTCTACACAGCCGATCGTCTGACGCACGGCGGCAAGCTCGTTCGTATCGATATTTCTGATCGCGAGGATCTGCGGCACGCGGCGGCGGTCTCGATACGCGCCGATGCGGCCCCAACCCTCGAGTCGCTATTGACGGCGGTGACGCGGCGCAGCGGTTGGCGGACTACGGCGGGCGAGGCGCGTCTGCACCGTGAGCGCATCGAGTCGAGCTTCGATGCGCGCACGCGCTTGCTGCAGAGTGCTCTCACCGCCATCCGTGCGGCGCTGCCCGCTGATGCTGCGGTGTTCGGCGACATGACGCAGATTGCCTACCTCGGTAATTATGCTTTCGCGACCGACGCGCCCGGGCTTTGGCACCACCCGTCGGGCTACGGCACCCTCGGGCATGCCTTGCCCGCGGCGCTCGGCGCCAAGTTGGCAAGCCCCGAGCGTGCGGTGCTCGCCCTCGCGGGCGACTTCGGCCTGCAATTCACGCTCGGCGAGCTCGTCACGGCCGTCGAACTCGAACTCGCTTTGCCGATCGTAGTGTGGAACAACGCGGCGCTCGGTCAGATCCGCGACGACATGATCGCGGGCGGGATTCCGCCACTCGGTGTCATCGCGCGTAACCCCGATTTCGTCGCGCTTGCGCAGGCCTGCGGCGCGAGCGGACTCAAAGTGCGCAGCGCGGCGGAGCTTATCGCAGCGATCGGTGCGGCCTTGCGGCGCCCCGGGCCGACCCTCATCGAGGTGCTCGAGACGGAGTTCGTTGTCGCCTCAGCGACTGACGCCTTGAGCGGCTGACGCTTTGAGCGACTAAAGCCGGTAGCTCGAGTCGAGCCGATCGAGCAGCCTCAGCAGCGCCGACCACGCCAAATCGTTGGGCTCGTTGACGAGATGTGCCTCGGGCGGTGGCGCAGGTGCGTTGAACTGGCGCTCGGCCTTGCGGCATATTTTCTTTGATGGCAGCAGCAGTGCCTGTCCGGTGCTTTGTGCGGCGAGTTGAATCTCGCAGGCTTTCTCGAGATAGAACATGCGCAAAAAAGCCTGCGCCACGGTCGTCCCCACGGTCAGCAAGCCATGGTTGCGCATGATCATCACCGGCTTGTCGCCAAGGTCGCGCACCAATCTTCGGCGTTCGTCGAGATCGTACGAGATGCCCTCGTAGTCGTGATAAGCGACGCGTCCGTAAAATTCGAGGGAAATCTGGTTCACGGGCAAGAGACCCTCGCGTTGTGCGGCGATGGCGCAGCCGGCGAGGGTGTGGGTATGGACGATGCAGTGCGCATCCTCGCGCGCCTCGTGAATGGCGCC